>Ga0182024_10009070_pt1 | contig 20710 bp, 19 predicted proteins | sample P32metaG_FD_120480 | JGI IMG/M metagenome (GOLD analysis project Ga0182024, IMG submission 120480) | Permafrost microbial communities from Stordalen Mire, Sweden - P3-2 metaG (Illumina Assembly) | ecosystem: Environmental > Terrestrial > Soil > Wetlands > Permafrost | place: Sweden: Stordalen...
AGGATGGGCATTCAAGGCCGGCCAGTATCTCGATATGACTTTGCTTGATCCCTCGGAGACGGATTCCGAAGGAAATGTGCGCAGTTTTTCAATCGCGAGCGCCCCTCACGAAGAAACCTTGATGGTGGCCACGCGGATGCGCGATACGGCATTCAAACGCGTGCTGAAGACGATGCCGATTGGGACCGCTGTGAAGATCGAAGAGCCATCCGGGGATTTGATTCTTCAGAATGATTCTACGCGAGCGGCCGTATTTCTTGCGGGCGGGATTGGCATCACTCCGTTTCGAAGCATTGTCCATTGGGCAGCGAAAGAGAAGTTGCCCCAGCGTGTTTTTCTCTTCTATTCCAACAGGCGGCCGGAAGATGCAGCATTCCTCGCGGATCTTCAGAGCTTGGAAAGAGACAATCCGAAGTACAAGTTAGTTGCCAGCATGACTGAAATGGAGAAATCGCATCAACCTTGGCAGGGTGAAACCGGTTTGATCGATCAAGGGATGCTCGGAAGGCATTTGAAGGGCGCTGCGTCACCCATCTATTACATCGCTGGTCCGCCCGCCATGGTGAAAGGTTTGCACGAGATGTTAAGCAAAGCAGGGATGAATGACGGCGACATTCACGCTGAGGAATTCGCAGGCTACTGAGCAGGGGGTAGCGGTATAAGCATGAGAACGGACGGTAGAAAATGGAGAATCTCGAATCGGATGCATTTGTTTTCTTTGGTGCCACTGGGGATCTAGCATATGAGCAGATTTTCCCCGCGCTTCAGGCGATGATCCAGCGCGGTCATTTCGATATGCCGATTATCGGGGTGGCCAGGTCTGCGAAGGACCTTGACGGACTTCGAGCCCGCGCTCGCGAGAGCATTGAGAAGCACGGCAGCCTAGACCCTCGCGCATTTGCAGCGCTTTCGGCAAAACTTCAGTATGTTAACGGAGACTACGCCTCACCGGAGACCTTCCGCCAGTTGCGAAAGGCGCTTGGCGCTGCATCTCATCCTCTCTATTACCTTGCTATACCTCCAGACTTGTTTGCGACCGTGGCTGAAGGTCTGGCCCATGCAGAATGCGACAAGGGGGCGCGGCTGGTTGTCGAAAAACCATTCGGCCGCAACCTTTCCTCGGCGCAGGCGCTCAATAGAACGCTCCATAAATCTTTTCCCGAAGCGGCGATTTTCCGGATTGACCATTACCTTGGCAAGGAGCCAGTCCAAAATCTGCTGTACTTCCGCTTCGCCAATTCGTTCCTCGAGCCGATTTGGAACAGTAACTATATCCAGAGTGTCCGGGTCACGATGGCTGAAGACTTCGGCATGCGAGGGCGGGGAGTCCTTTATGAAGAGCTGGGTGCAATCCGGGATGTCATTCAAAACCACATGTTAGAGGTCGTCGCGCTTCTCACGATGGAGGCACCGATCGGCCGAGATGCGGATGCCTGTCGTCGCGGCCTCTTCCTGCGCAGGCTTGATCCTTCCTTCTGGTACAACCGGTAGACCCTCTTGTGGTTCACCTGCCATCCTTCCCGTCGCAGCAGAATGTAAATCCGATAATAGCCGTAGCGGACCCGAACCTCCGCAATCTCTCGAATGTGCATCCGTAAGGCGGCCTGATCATCCCGTGTCGCTTCATAGCGGTGCGAAGATCGGAAAAACAGGAGCACGCGACAACCTCGCCGTTCGCTTACCCCGTACCGTCCTTCCAGATCTCGTTTCAACTCCCGCCGACGACCAGGCCTTAGAGTTTTTTTGAAAGCACATCCTGCAACATCAGCTTGTCTAGACTCAGATCCGCCACCAGTTGCTTGAGTTTCCGGTTCTCCTCTTCCAGCTGCTTCAATCGCCGGATCTCGTCCACACCCATCTGACCATACTGCTTCTTCCAACGATAAAACGTCTGTGTGGAGATGCCCATCTTCCGGATTACTTCTCCCACCGGTGTCCCCGTATCCGCTTGCCGCAACGCGAAGGCAATCTGCTCTTCCGCATAGCGGGTCTTTTTCATCCGACATCCCTCCCTTCAAGCCGCCCATTTTGCCGGATTTTCTCTCGCTTCGCTTGGACCAGTTTTCGGGGAGGACCTCATCACTTCTTCCAGGCCAGCGCGTGGATCTTTTCTGAATGCTGCAAACGGCTGCCGAATGCGGCCGAATCAGCAGATTGATCCGTTGTTGCTGTAAAAGGAGCACAGCATGTATCTGTGTTCTCGCGGATCAGGCTATCCGGTTTTGTCATCCGCCGCATGCCCGCCGGCTGCCGGCTCTGGAGCGGCATCCTGCGCGTTGTTTTGCCATTGCGCTGCGAACCTTACCTGTAGCAGATTCATCCAACATGAAAGTTCCACTCGAGGGCGCGCGAGCACGATGGTCGTTCTTTGCGGGGATTATTCTAATCGCCGGCAGTCTGGCGATGGAAGAAGGCAAGCTATGGCTGGCCGCACACGAGGGCGCGACCTGGGATGCAGACCGTCTTTTGCGCGCCGCCCAATTGGAGCCGACCGACGCTGACTATTGGTACCGCTTAGGTTTGTACGAGAAGTGGAACTTTGAGCATCGCGATCTTCGCCGCGCCGTTTTCTACTTCCAGCGGGCCACGGAAACCAATCCTCTATCTGACAGAAATTGGATGGACTTAGCGGAAGCGTATGAGGCCGTAGGTGATACCGCGCACGCTCGAGAGGCGTTCGATAGGGCGCAGTTGGCGCATCCGAGTTCTTCTGACGTGGCGTGGCGGCTCGGCAATTTCCTCCTTCGACAAAAGGATTATTCCGAGGCTTTCGCAGAAATGCGCCGCGCCTTGGCGACCGATCCCGATCTTACCGTCGAAGCCGTATCGGAATGCTCCAAGGCCACTGGCGATCTTCCCAGGATTCTGACCGAAGTTTTGCCCAACCACAGCGGGTACTATCTGACGGCTTTGGATTACTTCCTTAGCCAGCAGGAGACGGACGCCGCGCTCACCGTATGGAATCGATTGGTGGGTCTGAACGAAACCATCAACATGCCGCAGGTTGTGCCGCTCGTAAACGAATTGATCCTTCGGGGGCGCGTGGATGATGCGCTGGGAGTGTGGCGGCAGGCACTGGCGGCGACGAATTGGCCGCAGGATGAAGGCTCCAATTCTTCGCTGGTTTTCAACGGAGGATTTGAGCACGACTTGCTGAACGGCGCTTTTGACTGGCGGGCGGATTCCATCCCGGGCGTTGCATTCAGTTCCGACAGTGATGTAGTGCATGGAGGGCGGCGCGCGCTCCGGGCGACATTCGATGGTAGTGCAAATCTAGATTTTCAGAATTTGCTGCAATTCACCGCCGTCGAGCCGCGCCATCGCTATCATTTCGGAGCTTATTTGCGTCTAGAGGGTATTTCAACCGATAGCGGTATCCGGTTTGCAATTTATGATCCGTTCCGCCCTGCTGCGCCGCAGATTCTTACCCCGGATTTAGTCGGGAGTCATCCCTGGTCGCTGGTCGAAGCGGAAATGGTAACGGGCCCAGAGACGCATCTGTTGGTAATCGCCCTTCGGCGGATCCCGAGTTGGAAGTTTGATAACAAACTGCGGGGGACGGTTTGGGTAGACGACGTATCCCTGATTCCAATTCCCGAAGATACAACGGCACGCCCGCGATGACTCCGATTCGGGTGGGAATCTGCATTCTAGTGGGTTATGCCGTTCTGGCACACGGCGCGGTGGAGATCTGGTCGGCCTCCATCCTGGAGATTGGAGCGGCTGCGCTGTTTTTGCTGTGGGGAGTTCTGAGCCTCCGTAAGCGGCACGTCGAAATTCGGTGGAACTGGCTCTATGTGCCCTTGTTAAGTCTGGGGGGAATCGCGCTGTTGCAATGGCTGACCGGCCTCTCTTTCTACCCTTACGCGACCAAGATTGAGTTACTCAAGGCAGGGGCTTACATCCTGCTATTTTTCCTTACCCTCGAATCATTTCACACCTTAGAGGAGTGGAAGATGTTTTTTTGGTTTCTCGTGGGCCTCGGATTTGTTGTTTCGCTGCTCGCAATCGTCCAGTACTTCACATTCAACGGGAAGCTTTACTGGTTTCGAGTGCTTCCCCAAGGGGTTGTGCCGTTTGGTCCTTACGTAAATCACAATCATTTTGCTGGGTTTGTGGAGCTAATCAGTCCTCTCGGCTTGGCTATGCTTTTGTCTGGCGCAGTACGGAAAGACAAGCTGCTCTTGTTAATCGTGCTCACCGTCTTTCCCATCGGAGCGCTAGCTCTTTCTGCCTCGCGGGCTGGGATCCTATGCTTCGTGTTTGAATTCGTGTTGTTGGCATTCTTGATGCGAAACGAAAGAAAACGAAGCAGGCAACTATTGATGGCCAGCGGGCTTGCCGTTTTGGCGGGATTCTTCGCACTGTGGCTTGGATTAGGTGGGACTGTGGAGCGGTTTGCGCATTCGACGCTTAGAGATATTTCTCACGACCGGCGGGTGTCAATGTTCAGGGACACCTGGCGGATCGTTCGCGATCATCCGTGGACCGGAACCGGGCTTGGAACTTTGCAGACAGTCTTTCCCGGCTATGAAAGTTATTATGATGGCCTCATAGTTGATCATGCCCACAATGACTACCTGGAATTGCTGGCTGACACCGGCTTGGCCGGCGGTGCGTGCATGCTTGGTTTCGTCGGACTCTTAATTTGGCGCGGACTGTCCAATCTTCGTGCGGCGAAAAATCCTCTCGGTCGGTCTTTCTATTCCGGCGCTCTCGTGGCTTGCGCCGGATTCTTGCTTCACAGCCTGTTCGATTTCAACTTGCACATCCCCGCGAACGCCCTGCTGTTTCTTCTCCTGGCTGCGATGACTACCTGTGACTTCGCCGAGCCACGCCAAAGTTATCCACAAGCTTCGCTGCGCTCGTAGGATTTTCTGCTTGACCGGGGCATAACGGGACAATAACATGCCTCGCTCTGCTGGATCCTAGGCCAACTGAATTCTGCTCAGGTAGGTGTGCGTGTCAGCGAGGGTGAAAGTCCTGATCGTTTCTGAGAATCGCTTACTACGCGACACGCTCGCCCGCATCGTGGCACAAGAACAAGATCTCACCGTCGTCGGAGCGGCTCGACTTTGCCGGGAAGCGTTCGACGAGATATCGAGTACTCGTCCTGACGTGCTGCTGCTGAACCCGCCTGCACTTGCGATGCCGGACCTCGATGATGTCCCAAGGATTCGCCGGAGGGCGCCACAGTTGAAGGTGGTTGCCTTTGGCATGGAGGAAAGTGAGGAGGCGTTTCTTGCGGCTGTGCGCGCCGGCGTGGTCGGATACGTCCTGAAAGATGCCTACTCGGCGGATGTAGTTACAGCCGTGCGCTTGGCAGCGCAAGGGGAGGCGGTCTGCCCACCTCGTCTGTGCCTGTGCTTGTTCGCGTATTTTGCCAAGCAGCCCAGAGGGATGCCCAAGCTGCGCCTTCGCACGAGTCTGCCGTTGACGCGACGCGAACAAGAGCTCGTTCCCATGATCGCCCAGGGTCTGACGAACAAAGAGATTGCCGCGCAACTGAGCCTTTCCGCGCAGACTGTGAAAAACCACGTGCACCGGATACTGCAAAAAGCAGGCAGCAACCGCCTTGCTGTCCAGGAACAGTGCCGGGTGCCGGAGCTTACCCTGTAGCCAGCGATCGACCGCACGAATCGCTGTTGTGTTGCAGCGTCGCCGGCGTCACAGATGTCGTCGGACCGCTTCCATTTGCCTGACACGCTCCGTTTCTCACGAGGCACGTCCAAGAATCCACCTCTTGCTCGCGTGACAACCGAAAGCCGGTGCGATCTTGCAGTCTTCGCAGACGGACTTCAAAAAGATGCGTGGGGTTGGTATTGTTCCTGGTACTTCCGGTCTGATTCCGTACTAGATTCATTTGGGCAAGCCTCTACCACTCAGTAGTTTGCATTTCCTGCGCACCCAGCTGCCTCCCGCCGTACAACCTTGAAGAGGTCTAGATTTTCCGCTTGCTGGACCATTTTTGAACATTGCCAAACGTTTTTGGTCTCCCCATACTTCGGCACTATAGGTGCCGTGTGGACAAGGTCCGAGTTCTCGTTGCTAACCGGCCGCGACTGATGCGGGAAGTTGTGCGAACCGCGCTCTCCCGTCATGCGGACATGGAGGTCGTCGGTGAAATTGAAGACGAAATCGAGATTCTTCCAGCCCTTGAGCGGACCCATGCCGAGTGCCTAATCATCGCTCAGGAGGAGTTCGGCAGTCGGCCCGCTATTTGCGACAGCGTTTTTGACAATTTCCCGCACATGAAGATTCTCGCAGTGGCCCCGGGGAGCGACGACAGCGTTCTCTATTGGGTTTTTATGGAAATCCGTTTGAGTCGAATCGAGACCTCTGAGGAAGGGGTCACCAACGCGCTGCGCGGCCACGTAGAAAAGCACAGACTTTCGAGGGACTAACCTGTGGCGAACCGGATGCAAGCGGCGACAATGAAAACTGCGTTGGCTTTACTGGCCACGGTGTTCTTCCCGCTGTGCTCGACGTCGCAGACCATCCTGCCAGCCGCAGCGCCAGCGCGGGCCCCGTCAACTTTCCGCGGGGTGACCACTGACGACTACAACCAACGCTTGGCGCAACTCCGACAGAGTCTTGCTGCACCGGCTGCGAACTCCGCTGCGCAGGACTATCGCATCGGCCCTGAAGATCTCCTGGAGATTTCCGTATTCGAAGCGCCAGAACTAAATCGCGCGGTGCGTGTCTCGGCGACCGGCGAGATCTCGCTTCCGTTGCTTGGCGCCGTGCAGGCTGCGGGCCAGACAGCCAAAACGCTGGAATTGGTTCTGCAGGAACTTCTGCGCCACAGCTACATGAAGGACCCGCACGTAAGTGTCTTCATGCGAGAGATGCAGAGCCACCCTGTGTCGGTGTTCGGTGCGGTCAAGAAGCCCGGGGTGTTCCAAATTAACGAACCCAAATCTCTGATCGAAATGCTTTCAATGGCCGAGGGGCTGGCGGAAGATGCGGGTGATACCGTCATCGTGGTGCGGGGAGCGAGCTCGCCTAGTGCGAAGGAGCCCGCCCCTGAAGTGTCTTCACCAAGCGCCAAACCCACCGGCCCCGCCAACAGCGACTCACAAGCGCAGAGTGATCAGGATAACGGCGCGACAGTGGAGTGTAGCCTCAAAAATCTCCTCGAGTCGGGCGATCCTCGCTACGACGTGTTGGTCTACCCGGGCGACATAGTCAAGGTCACTCGAGCTGGGGTTGTTTACGTAGAGGGAGATGTCAAAAAACCGGGCGGGTTCATGCTGAAGACCAATGAAAATATTAGCGTTTTGCAGGCAGTGGCTCTTGCTGAGGGCCTGACGCGAACTGCAGCGGGAAATCACGCACGGATCATACGCAGAAACGAAGCGACCGGGGCGCGTGAGGAGATTCCCATAGACCTCACCAAGGTTCTGGCCGGCGGACTGACAGACGCGCTACTACGTCCGAACGACGTCGTCTTCGTTCCCAACAGCACTGGGAAATCGGTTTTCTACGGCAGCACGCAAGCAGCCGTTTCAATCGGCAGCGCAGCCGTCTATAGGTGGTGACGTGGCAGAAGAAAGCAAGATTCAGTTGTTCGAACCGATCCGAGCTAAGCTGGAGCGTCTGCGTCCGGAGCTGCTCGAGCCATACCAAATCACAGAGGCAGAAGACGGTCCGGATCTTCGAGCGTACTGGCGAATCTTTCAGAAGCGTCGCTGGACGATTCTCTCGATCCTCCTGGTTACATTCGCATCAGTTTTGATCGTGACCATTAAAGAGAAGCCTGTCTACCGCGCGAATGCCCTCCTAGAAATTGAGAAAGAGAATCCGAATATCCCGACGGTCCAGGAATTATTCCAGCTAGAAGACGTCTCCGACAATTACCTCGAAACTCAGTACAAGGTCTTGCAGAGCGATACATTGGCAAGGCGCGTCATCGAGGAGCTGCGCCTTAATCAAGTAAAGGAGTTCAATCCTCCCAAGGGCGAATGGTTCTGGCAAAACGCGCACGCCGCTGGTCTCACCGAAGGTTTGGTCGTTGACCCCGAGACCGAGCAGGCGATTCTAGTGCGGTTCAACGATCGTTTGAGTGTCGAGCCGGTGCGGAGAAGTCGGTTGGTTCAGGTCAGCTTTGAATCGCAGGATCCCCAAGTTGCGGCGAAAGCGTTAAACGCTCTCGCATCGAACTACATTCAGGAAAACTTGGAAAGCCGGTGGCAAACCGCGCAGAAGGCCTCGGAGTGGTTGTCTCAACAGTTGCAGAGTTTTAAAGCCAAGCTCGAAAAATCCGAAGACGACCTCCAGCAGTATGCACAAAAAAACGGGCTGCTCTTCCTGGAGACGGAGAAGGGAGATACCGAGAACATCGTGGATGAGCGGCTCCGCCAGCTGCAAGACGAGCTGACCAGGGCGCAAGCGGACCGCTACGCGAAAGAGTCCCTCGAACGTCTTGCGGAAACGGGCGATTACAGCTCCCTTCCAGGAGTCGTGAACAACAAACTAATGCAGGACCTCACCGAGCGGCTAGCGGACCTGGAGAAAGAAGAGGCGGCACTGACATCGACTTTCACGAGCGACTACCCCAAGGTGAAGCAACTGCAAAGTCAGATTGATGACGTCCAGAAAGTGCTGAACCAGGAACGCAAACGCGCGGCGCAGGGAATCGTCGATGACTACACGGCTGCGGTTCGCCGGGAAGCATTGGTCCGCGAGGCCTTCGAGCAGCAGCAACAGCAAGCGAACCGAGTGGCGGCAAGGGCTGTGCAATACAACATTCTCAAGCGCGAGGTGGACACCAACAAACAGTTGTACGAAGGGTTGCTGCAACGCTTGAAAGAAGCCGGAGTCTCGGCCGGAGTAAATGCCAGCAACATACGGATCGTTGATGCGGCCGTGCCACCCACCAAGCCCGTGAGTCCGCGACCTATCCTGAATTTGGGGCTGGCATTGTTACTGGGTTTGGGCTGCGGCATCGGGGTGGCGTTCCTTCAGGAACATCTGGACGACACTCTGAAAAACTCCGACGACATTGAGCGTCTTCTTCACGTGCCCTCACTTGCCCTGATTCCTTCGCGAGACTCGCTGAACCATACAAGCGCGGGAGTGTACGAGGCGGTAGAACGCAGGCCTGCGCTTTCTAACGGAAACGGAAACCACGCTCCACTGATAAAAACTTCTGGGAATGCGTGGATCCGAATTGACGGCAACGGCACCCAGCATTCGGCGTTCTCTGAAGCGTTTTGCGGCCTGCGAACATCGGTGTTGCTCTCCGCAGCCGGGCGACCGCCGCGCTCGCTGACTTTCGTCAGCGCCGAGCCGGGTGAAGGTAAAACCACCATCGCAAGTAATCTTGCGATTTCTCTCGCACAGCTCGGTAAGCGCGTATTGCTGATTGACGGCGACATGCGCCGTCCGTGCGTGCACAAACTCTTCGATATTGAAGACCACTCCGACGGATTGGTTACCTGTCTTACGGGAGAGCAAGAGTGGCGTCAGCTGGTTCGTCCGACTGGAATGGCCGATCTCAGCTGCTTGGTGTGCGGCCCCGTACCGCCGAACCCCAGTGAACTGCTTTCCTCTGATCGTATGCAGATGCTCATCCGCGAGGCGATGGTGGAGTACGAATTTGTGTTGGTTGACGCGCCTCCGCTGCTGAATGTTGCCGATGGGAGGATCCTCGCAACGATAGTGGAGGGTGCCATCCTGGTGGTCAAGGCAGGGTTCACTCCGCGCGAGTTGGCTCAGCAGGCGCAGCTACATATTCGCGATGTGGGGGCTCACTTGATTGGTGTGGTTCTGAACGATGTAGACGTGCGTCTGAACGGCTACTACAAAGGCTATTACAAGTACGGCGGGTACGGCGAGAACGACGGACACGGCGCGAAGAATTGAGCTGCACTGCGCTTGCCGGTTGAACGCGAGAGCCGACCTTCGGATTTGGCTGTAACTCATAGTTTTCTAAGAGGTTAGGTAACAAATAGCCCTGTAAGGGACGGGGCGAAGCCGCGTAAAGATGACGCAGACCTGTATCTTCTCCGGCTCACTGCCAGTCGAGCGAACCGAACCCACGCTGCCACTGGGCTCGCGAACTCTAACGGAATATTTCGAGCCGCACTGGTACGCGGCGTATACGTGCGCGAACCACGAGAAGGGCGTCGCCCAACAGCTGGAGCGAAGATCGGTGGAATGTTTCCTCCCGCTCTACGAAAGTGTGCGCCGTTGGAAAGACCGTCGAGTGCGGCTGCGCCTCCCTCTTTTCCCCGGATACGTCTTCGTTCGGTTCGCATTGCGCGACCGGCTACGAGCACTGCAAATCCCCGGCGTTGCAAAACTGGTTGGTTTCGACGGCCACCCGGCTCCCGTGCCAAACGAAGACATCGAAGCAATTCGCGCGTGCCTCGCTGGGCGCCACCCTGTGCAGCCGCATCGCTATCTGCAGCGTGGCCAGAGGGTCCGCGTGCTAAGCGGACCATTGGCAGGCCTCACTGGCATCGTCGTCCGCGAAAAGAAAACCACTCGCTTGGTGGTTTCTCTGGACCTGCTCATGCGTTCCGTCTCCGTGGAATTTGATACCGCGGATATTGTCCCTCACACTGCACACGTATGACTACATCGCTTCAGACTTGGATGGTCGCCAAGCATCAAGAGTTCGCACCCACAGGTTCACTTCAGGCGCGCTTCGCTGTTGGAGCTTTTTGGTCGGTCTTCGGAGCAGTTATCTCGCGCGGCTTCTTATTGGCCGCGTCCGTGGTTTGCGCATGGTTCCTAGGCAAAGAAGGATTTGGCGCGCTGGGAATGATCCAAAGTACCGCCGGCATGTTTGGTGTTTTTGCCGGCCTCGGATTGGGCATAACTGCCACCAAGTATGTATCCGAGTTTCGTCGCCAAGACCCTACGAGAGCTGGCCGGATCTTGGCGCTCTCCGCGTTCGCAGCCCTTATATCGGCAAGTGTGATCACCGGGCTGCTGATTCTGTTAGCGCCCTTCCTGGCGCAGCATGTCCTAGCGGCTCCACAACTGGCTGTGCCTTTGGCCATAGGGTCCGGACTCGTCTTTTTTGGCGCGATCAATGGCGCCCAAACTGGGGCGCTTGCAGGGTTCGAAGCATTCAAGACTATCGCCCGAGTGAACATCTGCGCCAGCGTTGTTTCGTTTCCGCTCATCGTTTTCGGGGTCTGGCGAGGCGGCTTGAAGGGAGCAATCTGGGGCTGGGTCGCCGCGTTGGCCATTAGCTGGGCGCTGAACAATCGAGCGTTGCGTCTCGAATGCGCGAAGGCCAACATTTCTTATCAGTTTGCAGGTTGGCGCCGAGAGCTGGGCTTCTTGCACCGTTTCAGTCTTCCCGCGTTCCTGGCTTCAATCCTGGTAGTGTTGGCAATTTGGATTTGCAATGCTTTGCTCGTGCGCCATCCTCAAGGCTACGCCGAACTGGGACTTTATGCGGCTGCGGATAGGTGGCGCGTGCTGATTGTGTTTGTACCTACCTACGTGTTCGCCATGGTCGTGCCGGTGCTTTCGAACCTGCACGGTGAAGGAGATGGAACAGGCTTTCAAAAAGTGTTTCGCGCCACCTTGCAGCTAAACGCGAGTCTTGCCTTGTTGGCAGCGGTTGTGATTGCGGTCTTCGCCGCACCTATCATGGCAGTCTACGGCAAGTCGTTTCGCGGTGGACAAGTGGTTCTGATCGTCCTTGCATTCTCTGCCATCGCGGAGGTCTTGAACGCCATCCTGGGCCAACCACTGATTGCGGCGCGCCAGATGTGGTGGCGATTCGGGTTTGATGTGCTGCTGTTCGCGGTTCTGGTAGGACTCGCTTGGGTGCTGATCCCGAAGTGGGGAGCGTTGGGGTTGGCGGCTTCTTACGGCGTTGCGTACGCGTGCGCGAGTCTAGCGATTTTCGTGTTTCTCCAAAGCTCGTGGAATAGCTCTCGTTCCTAAAATACAATGGCAACCAGCCCCACCTGGAACCGCACTCTGCCCAACGTTGCCGGTCGGGCGCGATTCAGAAAGCGCCGCACGAGACCCAGATTCAGCGCGTCTGTCGCCTGGTCTGTGCTGGCGTTAGCCGCGGTCGCTACTGCGTTTGCATTCGCTCCCTCCGAGAATAAATACCCCTGCGCCCTTGCCGGGGCATTCGTGTTCTTTCTCATCCAGTGGTTCTCGCCAGCCTGCCGGCCTGTTTCCGGAAAGTTGCTTTGCCCTTGGAACTGGGCTCTGTTTGTCTTCTTCCTGCAACTCGTTCTGCTTCCCGCTTCTGTGCTCGTATCTGGTCCGTCGATGGGCGTTCTGCCTTTCTTGCCGTCCGATCGCGCCATCAATCTCGCAATGCTTATCAATGCTGCGGCGTTTATCTCCTTCTGCACGACCTATCATTATTTTGCGCATACCTCCAGAATCGACCAGGACTCAAGCGAGTCGCAACTGCCTCTCTCTTCACGTCAGTCCATGTCGCTGTCATTTATCGCTCTGAATGGAGCCATCGGTATCATAGGTTTTTTCCTGGCCTTTGGGGCACTCGACAAAGTGGCGGAGTATTTCTCCGATCCTTCCGGTTTCCTGAGCCGGCTCGCTGACGCATCCGACAGGCTTGGACTTGCAGCGGGTCTGTTTTTGCGCCCATTCTTCGGAATTTTCGTGGTGATGCTGTGGTGTCGGTGGCTCGACCGATCGCGGACTCGAAAAACGAGCGTGCTTGTCAGCGCCGTTACTATTCTCACGATCGCAGCGGTCTGTCTTTCAAATGCCACATTCAATTACAACCGCGGCTCGGTGGTGGTTCCACTCGTTGCAATGGTCGCGGTGATTGCGAGTAATCCAAACCGCGTCGCCCGCAGGACGGTTTTTGTCGCTGGCGCAGTTGTGGGTTTGGTGTTGTTGGTGGCGCCCTTTTATGGCGTTTATCGAAGCAGTAAATTCACAGGACAGGAAATCCTGAGGGACCCTTCCGTGCGCAATGTGCTGGTCGACAGAGTGGAACTCACCGAAATGTTTCAAGTCTATGGAGGAGCGCCTCAGTTTCTAGGATTCTTTCTGGAAATGGGCAGATGGGGGGGAGATCCACAATGGGGCAAAGTCCTTGGTTCATCGGCGCTCGCCCCGATTCCTATCTTAGGTAAACCATTCCGGGAAAGCAGCGGGACAGCGATCTACAACCGGTTCATCTATGGGAAGCTCGAAGTTCAGGACCAGATAGCGCCCTTTCAAGGTGAAACGTTCCTTGACTTTCACTTGCCGGGGATGCTGGTGGGATTCGCACTCCTCGGTTGGGTCGCTTTCAAGCTTCAGACGGCATTCGTCCAATCTTCCTCGTTTTTCGACGCGTTCGTTTGGCAGTACTTTTCCGTCTGGGCCTTCTTTTTGATCTTTGGAAGCTTGTCTGTCGTCTGCCAGATCTTCATCTATTTCTGCTGGCCGTTCTATTTGTACTTCATCTATCGGCGTTTGCACCGGTTGTCGATTAGACAAGCTAACTAGGACCGAAAAGTAGTGCGAATTTTGCATACTGCGGCCACGTACGCACCGTCGCTGGACGGAGTAGCCGAGATTGTGCGGAACATTTCTGAACGGTTGGTCAGAAGAGGACACGATGTGCACGTAGCTACCGCTGCCATGGATTCCGAAGCCTTCCGCGCACAGCTAAATGGAGTTCATGTTCACAGGTTTAAAGCCAGGGGAAATCTCGCTATTGGTATGCACGGTGAGACCCAAAGGTATCTCGAATTTGTATGCTCAGGCCATTGGGACATTCTCGTCAACCACTCCTTGCATGTCTGGCCCACCGATCTGCTGCTCAAAGATATCGGTAGCTATCCCTGGCCCTCAGTTCTGGTGACACAGGGCCTCGTAAACGAAGACCCTTTGCATTGGGAATATTATTCGACGATTCCGCGGTACCTCCCCGCTTATTTCAAGTGGATCCGCGTTTCTCATTCGACCGCAGAATTGTCTTTTGCCAAGAAATTCAATATCCCAATTCCTCCAGTCATCACGAATGGCGTCGATATGGATGAATGGTCGCGGCCGCCGCTAGGCTTGCGACAATCCTGGAGGATCGGCCCGAGGCCGTGGGTGGTCAATGTCTCGAACCACAGCCCTGTGAAAAACCATAAACTGTTCTTTCAATTAGCAAAGTCTCTCCCCAACCTAGGCGCACATTTCACTCTGATCGCCGGTACATATCCCATGAACAAATGGGGCCTCGGACGCTTCGGAATTTCGGGAGGCTGCGCGTATCAATGCAGACTAAGAAGCACTCTGTCGCCAGACGCCGTGCATCTAAGAGTGAACCTGCGAAGAGAGGAAGTAGTGTCCGCAATAAAGGAGGCAAATGTCGTAGTGAGCACTTCGAGAAAAGAGGCGAACTCGATTGTATTGCTAGAGAGCATGGCCGCCGGAATCCCTTGGGTATCGTTTGATGTGGGCTCTGCGCGCGAAAATGAGGGCGGGATTGTGGCGGCAAATTTTAGCGAGATGGTAGAAGCGGTCATTGAGTTATCGCAAAATCCGCGACTGAGAGAGCGCCTTGGTGCGGCGGGGCGTGCTCAAGTTGTCGTGAAACACGATTGGGACGGCATCGTGGACCAGTATGAACAACTTTACGAGATGGCGCTGGGAAGTAAGGCTCAGGTGATGTCTCCCGCCTAGCTTCCATCCGAAGGAATAATCGTCAATGCCTCCACTTGTTTCCATAGGGCTGCCTGCGTTCAACTGTGAGAAAACACTTGCGGTTGCGGTTCGGTCAATCCTCCATCAGACATTCGAGAATTGGGAACTGTTGCTCATGGAAGATGGCTCGAGCGACGGCACGCTAGACGTGGCACGGAGTTTTTCCGACTCGCGTATTCGTGTATCTGCTGACGATTCGCACAAGGGGCTTGTGCCGCGTCTGAATCAGGCGGTCGGGATGAGTCACGGAAAATATTTTGCGCGGATTGATGGTGATGACGTTGCCTATCCCGAACGTCTGCAACGTCAGGTTGAATGCCTTGAGACGCACAGCGAAATCGACTTGCTCGGCTGCGGCATGCTGGTGTTCAAGGGGGACGGGATCGCACAGGGATGCCGCCCCGCGCCGCAAACCCATGAACAGATTTGCCGACGACCTTCGGACGGCTTCCGCATCGGGCATCCTACATGGATGGGACGCAGGCAGTGGTTTCGCACGCACCCGTACGATGAAAGTGCGGTTCGTGCCGAAGATCAAGTATTACTGCTAAGGAGCTACGCGAGCAGCCGTTTTGCCTGCCTTCCCGAGATTCTTTGCGGCTACCGGGAAGACAAACTGCCGCTCGGTAAAATTCTCCGTAGCAGGTACGGGTTTGCGAGGGCGGTGTTCGACGAATGCATCCAATGCGACGGATATTTCAGCGCGATTTGGGGTCTATCACGCCAGTGTGGAAAGGCATTTCTGGACACTTTCGCAGCCGTGACAGGTCTGAATTACGTGGTTCTGCGACATCGAGCGCGTTCACTCGATCCGGCGGGCAAGCAACGCTGGGCCTTGGTCTGGTCTCAGCTTCAGGACGAAGGCAGTTGCGTAGCAAGCAAATGAAAATTCGAGCCAATTCGATCGTTCATATCGTCACGTCGTCGCTAAGCGTGCGGTTCTTCGAGGGTCAGGCGGAATACCTTGCGAGGGAAGGGTATGAGGTCACGGTCGTGTCGTCACCGGGCGAGGAACTTAGCAACGCGAAGCGCGATGGCGTGCAAACCATCGCGGTACCCATGGCACGCGAGATATCTCCGTGGATCGACTTGCTCTCTCTTTGGCGGCTTGCGCGGACGATCTGGCGCATTGGTCCGACGATCACCAACGTAAGCACGCCAAAAGCCGGGCTGCTAGGCGGATTGGCGGCGTGGGCGTGCGGCACTCCCTGCCGCTACTATACTTTGCTCGGATTGCGGTGCGAAACCACAACGGGTCTCAAGCGGATGCTGCTGCTCTCGACCGAGCGTATCGCTTGCCTGTGTGCTCATCGGGTCATTTGCGTTAGCGAGAGTCTCCGACAGAAAGCAATAGACCTAGGTATCGTGAATGCTGACCGGACCTTAGTTCTGGGCTCCGGCAGTTGTAATGGCGTTGAGGTAGAGCGGTTTGCTCCGACGGTAGAAACCTTGCGACGCGCCGCTGAACTGCGGGGGCATCTAGGTATACCCGCCGATGCACCCGTCGTAGGCTTTGTTGGCAGATTGACGCGAGATAAGGGAATTGGCGAACTAGTTGAGGCGCATCTAAAGTTGCGTAAGCGCTTTCCCGCAGTAAGGCTGCTGCTCGTCGGAGACGTAGAACAAGGGGACCCGCTTCCTCCTGAGACTCGCCGCATAATGAAGACCGAACCCCAGATTATCTACACTGGGTTCGTGGAGGATCCAGTTCCGTATTACCACGTTATGAATGTTCTGGCGTTTCCGACTCACAGGGAGGGTTTCGCCAATGCGCCGCTGGAAGCCCACGCCGCGAGCAAACCGGTCGTCGCCGCCCGAGCTACAGGTGTGCTCGATGGGGTGATCGACGGCGTCACCGGAATACTGGTTCCCGTTGGAGATGTCGCGGCCCTCGCCGGGGCTTTGGAATTGGTTTTGAACGATCCGAGCCTGGCAGTTGCCCTGGGCTCTGCCGGACGCGAGCGCGTGCTGCGAGAGTTCCGGCGGGAGAGAGTCTGGGACGCGATTATCGGCGAGTATTTGCAACATCTTCAGGTCAAAGGATTGTCCATCCCAAGCCCCACCGATGCGAACGTTATTATGACTGCGGTGCCGACGACCCCTGTCGTTTCCCGATGAGCTCTTTCGCCAAGCGCGTTACCGACATTGTTCTTGCGGGGACTACGTTGCTCATCAGTGCCCCACTGATGGCAGCAATTGCTCTGGCAATTAGGCTGAGCATGGGGCGCCCGATTTTATTCCGGCAGATGCGCCCCGGCTATAGAGGCGAGCCATTCAAACTGCTCAAATTTCGCACCATGAACGCTGCGCGGGACGCGCGCGGCGGCCATTTGCCAGATGCCGAGAGGTTGACACCGATCGGGAGACTGTTGCGACGGCTTAGCTTGGACGAACTTCCGCAACTTTGGAACGTCCTCCGAGGTGATATGAGCCTCGTCGGTCCTCGCCCCTTGCTAATGCAGTACATGGAACGTTACACACCCGAACAGGCACGCCGGCATGATGCAAAGCCCGGAATTACGGGCTGGGCTCAGGTCAATGGCAGAAACGCGCTGACTTGGCCAGAGAAGTTCTCTCTTGATCTCTGGTACGTGGACAATTGGAGCTTGTGGCTGGATAGCCGGATTCTTGTTCGGACACTGTGGCAAGTGTTGAAGCGAGAAGGGATCTCGCAACCAGGCCACGCAACGATGCCGGAATTTTCAGCGAATGAGCGTAACGCGCCGTGAAAACGAGACAAGTGTTTGTCTATGGTGCCGGCGGACACGGAAAGGTCGTTGCAGACATCCTGATTTGCAATGGCGACACGGAATTCGTTGGCTTCGTCGACGACCGTGACGAGCTGGTGGGCACCAGAGTTATGGGTTTTCCAGTCGTCGGCAATGGGAAGTGGCTGCGCGAGGAAGCTTCTAGTTCTCGCTTTGCCATCGCCATTGGAACTGGAGACAGCCGCGTCCGGCAATTGCTTGCAGCGCGCTGCTCGCGCTGGGGAATCGAAATTCTAACCCTCGTCCATCCTGCTGCGACAGTATCCCGAGCGGCTCGGCTTGGTCCAGGGACCGTGGTCATGGCCGGCGCAGTAATTAATCCCGAGGCCAACGTCGGCGCAGGGGTGATCGTAAACACCGGTGCCGTGGTCGAACACGATGTAGAGATCGGCGATTATGCTCATGTCGCACCGAATGCTGCCATGGGTGGTGGATCGCGCTTGGGAGCATTCTCTCATTTGGGCCTGGGGGCGGCCGTAATCCAGTGCATCGGGATCGGTTCCCACACGATTGTGGGCGCGGGAGCCGTGGTCGTCGAGGATCTCCCGGATGACGTCGTGGCGATGGGCGTTCCAGCACGGATAATCCGTCGCAACGAGCATGAAGGATCGTTACGGAATGCGCTGGCCTATAGAAGCTAAAGCGATGACGCCCACTGCGCTCCTGACCGAGTTAGCAATCGAAGGCGGCGTGCCGACCCGCGAGCGCCCTTTTGCCTCCTGGCCCTCCTTTGAATCGGACGAAATCGAGGCTGTTGCTTCGGTTCTAAAATCCGGGAGGATCAACTATTGGACCGGCGAGGAAGGGCGGCTGTTCGAACGGGAATTTGCTGACTTTGTCGGCTGCAAGCACGGAGTCGCGGTTGCGAACGGCACGGTAGCGTTAGAACTTGCTCTTCATGCTCTAGGAATTGGGTCTGGCGATGAAGTTATCGTGCCGAGTCGAACCTTTATTGCGTCGGCGAGTTGTGTGGCGATGCGGTCTGCAATCCCCGTTATTGCGGACGTGGACGGCACAAGTCAATGCGTCACCGCCGATACCATCCGACCTGTGCTCAATTCCCGGACCAAGGCGATCATCGCCGTGCATTTGGCAGGCTGGCCGTGTGACATGGATTCCATCCTTGAGCTGGCGCGCGATCATGGAATCAAGGTGATTGAAGACTGCGCCCAGGCTCACGCGGCAACCTATAAAGGTCGTCCCGTCGGGTCGTTGGGGGATGTAGCGGCTTTTTCATTCTGCCAAGACAAAATTATGACGACCGGTGGGGAAGGTGGAATGCTAACCACCAGTGACGAAGCGGTTTGGAAACGCGCCTGGAGTTTCAAAGACCACGGCTCGAGCTACGACGCCGTTTATCTAGACCAAGGCTCTCTTGGCTTCCGTTGGATCCACGATTCCTTCGGCACGAATTGGCGTCTTACGGAAATGCAGTCGGCCATCGGGAGGATTCATCTTCGGAAGCTTTCTGATTGGGCAGAAATTCGGCGAAGAAATGCTTCCATACTGACAAGAGGATTTTCGAGTTGCCCCGCCTTACGCGTCACGTCGCCACCGCAGGACATCGGCCATTCTTACTACAAATACTACGTTTTTCTGCGTCCGGAACGATTAAGTGAGGGCTGGGACCGCGATCGCATTATGGCGGCCATAGATGCCGAAGGCATTCCCTGCTTCAGCGGGGTTTGCAGTGAGATTTACCTTGAAAAAGCCTTCCCAGAAAAATTGCGCCCTAGAGAGCACCGGGTGGTAGCGCGAGAGTTGGGGAAAACGAGCCTGATGTTCCTCGTGCATCCGACACTTTCCGAAAAAGACATGCTCGACACCTGTCACACGGTTGAAAAGGTAATGAATGCAGCGATGAAGTAAGCCAAGATCATTCGCTGATCCAACACAACCAAAGAATGCAGTGAATCTCTGACTGCACGAAATACGGCCATCATTCCGATAAAGAACACTCATCGCGAAACTTCGAGATGAACAACGCGACCTCTGCGGAGAATGCAGTTGTCCCGCGCGAGCGTTCGACCCATTTGATTCCGTGATGTATCTCGCTGTGCCCCGAAAAGAGATTCGATTGCACGTCCGAGTCGTTTGCCCATGATTCGTATCGAAACCAAACAACTGCCGTCCGCGCTCTTGCAGTATCGCGTTTGGCTGATCGGTCTTTTCCAGGCGCTGCTAATCTTCGCTTCACTCGTCCTGGCCTGGCTTCTCCGCTTCGACTTTTCGCTACCTTATCGGGGGCTACTGCTTTCGGCCGCACCTCTTCTGATCGTGATCCGACTCGTGGCCATCGGGAGATTTAGGCTTTTACACGGCTGGTGGCGATATACGGGCGTGAGCGATGCCCTGGACATTTTGAAGGCGATTACACTGGGTTCCGTAGTCTTCCTTTTTGTGATGCGGTTTGTCCTTGGGGTCAACGCATTTCCGAAAACGATATATGTTCTTGAAGCGGTGCTCAGCATGGGCTTGTTGGCGGGTGTTCGACTGTTCTCGCGTGTTCTGACCGAATCTGCACGTGGTGTCGCGGCGTCTCACAAGAAGGTGATGCTGATTGGTTCCGGTATGGCCGCACAGATGGTAATCCGGGAAATCAAACGGTCGCAAAACAGCTACGAGGTCGTGGGGTGTGTCGACGACGACCGATCTAAATTTGGAATCAAGATTCAAGGAGTTCCCGTAATTGGGAGTGTTGACCAACTCCCGGCCTTACTCGCTGCGCATCGCGTGGACGAGATCCTCATCGCTGTTCCTTCAGCCACTGGAACACAGATGCAGCGATTCGTGGAGATCTGCGAGCAAACTGGGGCGAAGTTTAAGACCGTACCAGCACTCCGCGACATAATCACTGGGCAGGAGAGCATTCGTGAGTTTCGCGATGTACGTCTGGAGGATCTCCTGGGGCGAGAGCCTGTCGAGATCGATTTGGAAGCTGTCAGGGAGAAGATTGCTGGGCGCGTGGCACTGGTTACCGGGGCGGCAGGGTCAATTGGCTCAGAGTTGTGCCGACAGATTTTAGAGTACGGACCCGCCGCGCTGGTCTGTTTGGATCAAAGCGAGACGGGAATATTCTATCTGCAGCAAGAACTTACCAAGTTCAGAGGCGCGAGCCAAATAATCTTTTGCGTCGCCGACGTTGGTGACCAAGAACGTTTGCGCAAGGTTTTTGTGGAACACAGCCCCGAGATCGTCTTCCACGCGGCAGCCTATAAGCACGTCCCGGTCATGGAGCGCAATGTTCAGGAGGCGCTAAAGAATAATGTCTTTGCCCTTCTCAACCTGCTCGAAATCGCGGA
>Ga0182024_10009071_pt1 | contig 20709 bp, 13 predicted proteins | sample P32metaG_FD_120480 | JGI IMG/M metagenome (GOLD analysis project Ga0182024, IMG submission 120480) | Permafrost microbial communities from Stordalen Mire, Sweden - P3-2 metaG (Illumina Assembly) | ecosystem: Environmental > Terrestrial > Soil > Wetlands > Permafrost | place: Sweden: Stordalen...
GCTGTTTCTCGCCCGCGATCATTTCGGAATAAAGCCCTTCTACTACTCCGTCCGCGGACGGAAACTTGCTTTTGCCTCTGAAGTGAAGGCGCTGTTGAATGTGCCGGAAATCGAAGCCGAACTTGATCTCGAGTCGCTTCACCAATACTTAACCTTCCTGTGGGTTCCAGATCCGAAAACAATGTTCCGGGGCATCCACAAACTTCCCGCCGGACACTGCGCAACGTTTCGCGATGGCGAACTCGAAATCTACCAGTACTGGGATCTTCGTTTTCCGCGAGCCGACGCGGCCTATCCACGCACGGAGGCCGACCTCGCCGACGAACTTCGCGAGCGCTTCCGCCATTCGGTTGAAGAGCAGATGGTGAGCGATGTTCCCATCGGCGCATTTCTAAGCGCCGGGTTGGATTCATCGAGTATCGTCGCCATGATGTGCCGCGAAACCAACCAACCGGTGAAAACCTACACCATTACCTTTCCAAAGAAATATCGCGTCGGCGAATCAACCCTCGATGATCCCAACGTCCCCGCCCGGCTGGCGCGCCATCTGGGATGCGAGAACCAGCGAATTGTTGTCGAGCCCGACGTCGCCGATCTTCTGCCTCGCCTCACCTGGCACATGGACGAGCCCACCGCCGACCCCGCAATCATTACCGCCTATCTTGTTTGCCGCGAAGCGCACAAGCAGGCTACGGTGCTGCTCTCAGGAGTCGGCGGCGACGAACTCTTCGCCGGATATCGCAAGCATGTCGCGCAGCGCTGGACTCGGGCGTATCAAAACTTGCCGGCAGGATTGCGCGCGGGAATCGAACGCGGAGTCAACGCTTTGCCCAGCCTGCGCGGTACACCGATGAAGGGAAGCGTTCGCCTGGCAAAGAAGATGGCGCGCAGCGCTTCGCTCGCGCCCGAAGAAAACTTCATCCGCAATTGCACCTATCTTGACGCTGCGCAGAAGTCAGCTCTGTATGCGTCCGGCGTTCGCGATCAACTGTCTAATTCAGATCCCGCCATTCGCCACCGTGCCAGCTTCGGCGACGTGCGCGACGCCGACTTCCTCAACCAAATGCTCTATCTCGACACTAAGATTTTCATGCCCAGCCTGAATCTGAACTACAACGACAAAATGAGCATGGCTTCGTCGGTCGAGGTACGCGTTCCATTCCTCGATCGCGAACTCACGGAATTTGCGGCGTGGAATATTCCCCCTCATCTCAAACTGCAGGGATTTCTTCGCCCCACCACCAAACACATCTTCCGCCAGGCGATGAAGGATATTCTTCCCGCAGAAGTCTTGCGGCAGCCGAAAGCCGGATTCGCCGCCCCGGTCGATTACTGGCTCGCCAACGACTTGCGTGAGATGGTGGACGATCTGCTTTCCGAAACCAATATCCGCAGCCGCGGCTTATTCCGCCCCGAAGCGGTCCGCCGGTTCGTCGACGAACACCGCAGCGGCGCGCAGGATTGGTCGATGCAAATCTGGCAATTCCTTACCCTCGAACACTGGATGCGAATTTTTCTGGATGCGGGAGCGCGCAAAAGCTCTGAGGAGTTCACCCATTTTCCAGAGGCTGCCACTGCGTGAGTTTTGTTGGGCCGAACCCGGATGCGCATTCAGTGCAGCACGTCATGGATAATTTCGTGAAGAATCGACTCGCCAAAGCGCTAACCGAAGCAAGCGGCTTACTGCTGGCGCCGCAACGTGTGTTTCCACTTGTCCAAAAAATAATCTCCGATAAAGCTCGCTGCACTTTCGAGCAGCGCCAGTTGTATTCGTACTCCACCACAAAACGGCGCAGCAGCGAAGTGTTGAAATCCGTTATACGTTGGATTATTGAAGCCCAGCGTCCAGACGGCGGCATCCCCGCCTACTACAGCCTGCTCACGGGATATTCGGAATCCTATCCCGAAGTTACCGGCTACATCGTTCCCACGTTATACGATTTCGCGTGCGATGCTCACGACACGATCGCTCTTGCATCTGCCGAACGCGCCACAAATTGGTTACTCTCGCTGCAAATGCCGAGCGGCGCTTTCCCTGGCGGGTTGCATGGCCACGATGCACGCCCTTCCATATTCAACACTGGACAGATTCTCCAAGGATTGGTGCGCGCTTACCTGGAAACGAACCGTCCGGAAATCTTGCAATCAGCACTGGCTGCCGGCGATTGGCTAATCAAGACGCAGCAGCCGGACGGCTCCTGGTCCGGCCCGGGTGCTTATCAAGACGTGTCGCACACTTACTACAGCATGGTCGCGTGGTCTCTAGCTGAACTGTCCGAGCGTGTCGGCGAATGCCAGTACATCGCGGCAGCCGGGAAAAATCTAGACTGGCTTTTGTCGCACTTCCGGCCAAGCGGTTGGATCGATGGCATCAATCTGACCGGCCATCCCACTTATCTGCACTTCGTCGCCTATGTGTTGCAGGGCGCGCTCGAGTGCGCGATTTTACAGCGTCGCGCCGATGCTATCGACGCGGTCGCAAGCTCAGCCTGGGTTTTATTACGAAAATTTGAGACCAACAAGTATCTTGCTGGAGCTTGTGACGCCGATTTCAAAAACGGCCGCCGCTTCGCCTGTCTTACTGGCAACGCACAGATGTCCTGCGTATGGCTGCGCTTGTTCGAAGTGACCAACGACCTCCGCTATCTGAATGCGGCGCTCAAGATGAACGAACTGCTGAAGCAGTCGATTCCCTCGGGCGGACCAAAAGGAATTGCCGGCGGCGTAGCTGGTTCTTACCCGCTATGGGGACGCTACCAGCCCCTGCGCTACATCAGTTGGGGATGCAAGTTCTTAGCCGACGCTTTGCTGCTTGAACAGCGATTGACTCGAGCTTTTCAAGCACCGGCAATCGAGGCACTGCCATGCGCATCGTAATTCTGTCCTCGAGTATCTACAGTGAGACCGCGTGCGCCATTGCGGTGCGTCTGGCTGAGATGCAATTCGTTCCGGTCGGCGTTCTTTCTCTTTCCACGCTGCACCGCGCAACCTTGCTGCGCAAGGTTGGACAGTGGGGTGTCCGAGGCGTTGCCGCATATGCCCGCGCAAAACTCTTTTCGAGGCCAAATCAGAACCAGCCGCGAGTGCGCAATCTTTACCTTCAACCTCTGCTCGAACGCCGAGGCGAGTGGTTTAGTAGCTTGCGAGACGTTAGCAAGGTCTACAATTTTCCCGTCGTTTTGTCCAACGACCAGAATGCGCGCGAATCAATTGCCCGCTTGAAGCAATGGTCACCCGACCTGATTGTCTTTGCTGGTGGCAATATTCTTCGCCAACAACTGCTCGCAATTCCTCGCCTCGGAGTCGTCAACGTTCATCTTGGCCTCCTGCCGGAAATTCGAGGCATGAGCAGTCCCGAGTGGTCGTTGCTGACGCGCGTTCCAGTCGGAATCACCATTCATTTCATGGATTCAGGAATCGACACCGGGCCAGTTCTTCAGCGATACCAATACTCTGGCGCAGGGCACTGCGATTCACTCTCCGACCTCCGCAATCAGCTCATCGCTTTCGGTGTCGAAAAGATTGGTGAAGCAGCTGCCGCTCTCGATCGAGGCAACATCGTTGCAACGCCTCAAAGCGATATCCACAAGGACAATCAATGCTTCGTAATGCATGAGTGGTTGCAAGCCAGGGCCGCGGAGCGTCTCACGAGCCTTCGTTCGGCTGCGGAGACTAGCGCATGAGCAAGCTCGCAACCATGCTGCAAGTCGGCCGCACTTTCGGCATGCGCGACGGCATCCTGCGTCTGGAATACGAACTCCGGCGCGGCACCGGACTCATGTCATGGCGCATGCGCTCCGTGCAAGGCTGGGATTCCTGGGAAATCGGCAACATCGCTCCCGATTCCTCCGTCGAAGAAATACTGCGTGCTCGACAGAATTGCACATCAAGATTTTTCTTCGTCGGCGCCCGCGAACTTGGTCCAGCTATAAAAGCAATCATCGGTCGCGATGGAGAACGATCCGCACTGGCCCAGGCCGAGGGAGTTCTTGCAGGCAAGATCCCGTTCTTCGGAGATCTTTCCTTCAACTGCCAATTTCCCCCGCAATGGTTTCGTAATCCGTCCACCGGACAGAGCGTATCTCCGCGCTTGCCATGGACGCAAATGCGCTTCGCCTCGCCGGTCTACGGCGACCTCAAATTCATTCTCGAGCCTTCACGTTTCTTGTTCGTGTATCCGCTCGCCCGCGCCTACGCGCTCAGCGGCGATGAGCGCTTCCCGCAGGCGTTCTGGAGTTCGATCGAAGATTGGGCCCACCACAGTCCTCCGATGGCCGGGCCTCTGTGGATCTGCGGCCAGGAATGCTCCTTGCGCATTCTGGCATGGTCGTTCGCGCTGCATGCGTTTCTTGATTCCCCCTCAACTACGCCCGAGCGCGTAGCATTGCTTGTCTCGATGATCGCGGCCCATGCTTGGCGCACCGCGCAAACCCTTGGCTATGCCCGCTCGCAGCGCAGCAATCATCTCATCACTGAGGCCGTTGGACTGTGGACCGCTGGCACGCTCTATCCTGAATTACGCGAAGCGAACGTCTGGAAAAATCTCGGCGGGCATCTGTTGCGCGAAGCGGTTCTCGATCAGATCACACCGGATGGCGTTTCGCAGCAGCATTCCTTCAACTACCAGCGCATGATCTTGCATCTACTGCTCTGGACGTCGCGCCTCGCCGAACTACACGACTCTCCGCTCCACAAAGGCATTCGCGCGCGCACTCAAGCCGCCTCAGATTTCATCCGTACATGGATCGATCCTGTGAGCGGCCTCGCGCCCAACTACGGCTCCGATGATGGCAGTTTGATCCTCCCGCTCGCTCACGCCTCATGCCGCGACTACCGGCCGATCGTGCAATTGTCAGCTGCGGTCTTGCATCGTCCCGCTCTGCAACCCGGGCCCTGGGATGAGCCTGCGCTCTGGTTCGGGCTTAGCCCTCAGACGGCTCGGGCAGCCGAAGCTTCTTCTTCGCCTATCACCGCCGACACGGGTTACTTCCACCTCGGTGACAGAAATTCCTGGGCGCTGATTCGTGCCGGCCACTATACTCGCCGTCCTTTTCAAGCCGATCAGCTGCACGTCGATTTGTGGTGGCAGGGAATCAACCTGGCTTGCGACCCAGGAACTTATCTCTACAACGGCCCGGCTCCGTGGAATAATGCATTCGCCGGCACCGCGGTTCACAACACAATCACAGTTGATGGCCGTGACCAGATGCGTCGGGCTGGCCGCTTTCTCTGGGTCGACTGGGTGCAAGCCTCCGGCCGCGTGCATCGCCCGGCTAGCGCGGCTTTGGCAGATCGCTTTGAAGGCGAGCACGATGGCTACAGAAATCTTGGCATCAAGCATCGCCGCACAGTTCAGTGGCTCCGCGACGCAGGCTGGATCATCGTCGATGACATCGAGGGGAAGGGCGAACACACGGCGCGCCTGCACTGGCTGTTGGCTGACCTGCCCTACGACGTTTCAAATTCGCCTTTTCAAGTCGTACTACGCTCGGGCGAATTGCGCCTTCGCTGGAATCTTTTCGCCAGCGTTCCGGGCAGTATGGCCGTAGTGCGGGGTGGGTTGATCACGCATTCAGCAGGGGCGAGCGAATTTTCCGGCTCCGACACGAGCTTGCTCGGCTGGGAGTCGCTCACGTATGGTGATCTTCGGCCCGCGGTTTCACTGCTCTACCAGACTCGATCGCAGCTTCCTGTTCGATTCGTGACCGTTGTTCTCACGGATGAAAATGTGAAACTCGATGCCAGCACCGGTCAGATCGCGATCTTTAGCAATGATTCGAACGAGCAATCCCGCGCTGATTCGGAGGTATATCGAGTGAGTCTTTCCGGATCGATAACAGGAACAACGACAAAACCACCAGCAAGCATTCTTAAAATATGAAACAGGTTTTCCAGGATGCCGGCAGCGCCGCTATCACGGTCGAGGAAGTCCCCGCGCCAAAATTACTCGCCGGGTGTGTTCTCGTCCGCACCGCCGCCTCTCTCGTCTCCGCAGGAACAGAACGCGCGTCCTCCGAATTTGCCAGCAAAAACTTACTGCAGAAAGCGAGAATGCGTCCTGACCTCGTCCGCGAAGTCCTGAACAAAGTCAGCCGCGATGGATTGGCGGCGACTGTTTCTGCGGTGCGCAGCCGTCTCGATCAACCGAGTGCGTTGGGTTATAGTAGCGCTGGCACGGTTCTCGCCGTAGGCGAGGGCATTACAGACATCAATCCCGGAGATCGCGTGGCCTGCGCCGGCGCTGGTCACGCCGTGCACGCCGAATTTGCCTGCATCCCGCGCCTGCTCGTCGCGAAAATTCCGTCCCATGAAGTAAGGTTCGACGATGCCGCTTTCACCACGCTCGGCGCGGTCGCGCTTCACGGAATTCGAAACGCGGACGTCAAGTTCGGCGACATCGTTGCCGTCATCGGCCTCGGTTTGCTTGGACAGTTGACCGTGCAGATTTTGAAGGCCGCCGGTTGCCGCGTCTTCGGCATGGATATTTCTTCCGAACGCGCCGATCTCGCTCTTCGCTCGGGCGCCGATGCCGTTAGTACCTCACCCTCCGCGTTTCACGATCTCTGTTCGCAGCATTCCTCAGGTCACGGCGCGGATGCTATTCTCATCACCGCGCAAACCAGCAGCAACGATCCGATTAATCTCGCCGGGGCTGTCGCCCGCAATCGCGCCATCGTGGTCGCCGTCGGCACAGTGGCGATGGATATTCCGCGCAGATTCTTCTACGAGAAGGAACTCGACTTCCGTGTCTCCCGCTCCTATGGCCCGGGCCGCTACGATTCCGCTTACGAACAAAAAGGGATCGATTACCCGATCGGCTACGTACGCTGGACCGAAACCCGCAATATGGAAGCCTTTCTGCATCTGCTCGCCGACCGCAAACTCAATCTGCAGCCGCTGATCACTCACCGCTTTCCCATCGCGCGCGCGCACACCGCCTACGACTTGATCACAGGCAAAACTGACAAATCTTTTCTCGGCGTCCTAATCGAATATCCGGACAGTGCGAGCGCCACGCAACGCATTGATCTTACGGTCCCCGATCTTGCGCTCGATCGTCACTCTGCCGCTACTGCCCATTCCGTCTGCGTCGGCCTTATCGGTGCAGGTAGCTTTGCCGTCGGCACGCTTCTTCCCGCGATCAAGCGAGTGCCAGGAGTGGAACTGTCGATCGTCGGTGCGGCCAATGGTTCGCATGCGCGCCATGCCGCGGCTAACTTTGGCTTCCGCTCCTGCACGACAGACGAATGCGAAATCATCAATCATCCCGGCGCAAATACCGTCGTCATTGCCACGCGTCATCACCTGCACGCCCCGCAGGTGGTTGCAGCCTTAAATTCCGGCAAGCACGTTTTTTGTGAGAAGCCACTCTGCCTGAGCGAATCTGAACTCGCGGAAATTGCCGCTGCGCGCGCCCATCACAACTCCTCGCTTCTAATGGTCGGTTTCAATCGCCGCTTCGCGCCGCTCGCCATCCGCATGAAAACGTTTCTGCGCGAAGCGCGAGAGCCGCTGGCGCTTCACTATCGCATTAACGCCGGATTTCTTCCCTCCGATCACTGGCTCAACGATCCTGAGCAGGGCGGAGGCCGCATCCTCGGCGAGCTTTGCCACTTTGTGGATTTCTTCTCGTTCCTGATGGACGCTGCTCCTGTCGAAGTGGAAACTCGCGCCCTTACGAACCCCGGACGCTACAGCAACGACAATGTCGTATGCTCGCTGCGCTTCGCCAACGGCTCACAAGGCACCATCCACTATCTGGCCAACGGCGACAAGTCTTATTCCAAAGAACGAGTCGAAGTGTTCGGCGGTGGCAGCGTGGCGGTGCTCGAAGATTTTCGCCGCCTCGATCTCGTGCGTGGAGGTAAGAAGAAAACAGTTCGCTCACTTTTGCGCCAGGATAAAGGTCATCGCGGCGAGTGGGAGTCGTTTGTTACAGCGATTCAACGCGGCGCCGAATCGCCCATTCCGTTCCCGGAAATTGTGAGTACGATGATGGCGACGTTCGCGCTTGAGGAATCGCGCTGTTTAGGTCAGCCCGTCGCGGTAAAACAACTTGACGGAAGAGATCGGGCGCTGGATTCAAGCGGATTCGATCAAGCCTCCTGATCCAATGGGTTGCAAGTTGCCGAATTCGCGTTTGACTGCTTCATGAAAATTCTCTATGTGTCGCAATATTTCCCGCCGGAGATGGGCGCGCCTGCCGCGCGCGCAGCCGAGTTGTCTTGCCATTGGGCGAGCGCGGGACACGACATCACCGTTCTCACCGGCTTTCCCAATCATCCCACCGGCGTCGTTCCGCCCGCGTATCGCAAACAACTGCGCCGTCTCGTGCTCCGCGAGCAGATCGCAGGCGTAAACGTGATCCGCACCTGGCTGCTTCCGTTTCCTAATCGCAAAGCCCACGAGCGCATGTTGAACTACAGTTCTTTCTGCGTTTCGGCAGCGGCCACCGGGCTTTTCCTCTCGCAGTCCGATGTAGTCATTGCCTCTTCGCCGCAACTGCTCGTCGGACTTTCCGGATGGTGGCTCGCCCGCTGCAAGCGCATTCCCTTCGTCTTCGAGGTGCGCGATCTCTGGCCGGAGTCCTTGGCCGCGGTTGGCATGGGCAACTCCAACTCCGCGTTACACAAGGTTCTGGGCAAGATAGCCGGTTTCCTCTATGGCCGCGCAGATCAGATCGTCGTCGTATCTCCCGCGTTTGAGGATCATCTAGTCGAGCACTGGCATGTGCCACGCGAAAAAATCTCAGTAATCGAGAACGGCGTCGAAACCGATCTCTTCGCGCCCGCAGGCGGCGCCGAACTCAGAAGGGAGTTGAACGCTGAGAATAAATTTGTGGTTTCATACATCGGCACGATCGGAATGGCCCACGGCCTGGAAACCGTAATCGCCGCCGCCGCCCGATTGCGCGACGGCAATCCCGAAATTATGTTTCTGATTCTCGGCGAAGGCGCTGAGAAAGAAAAAATCATTGCTCTGGCACACCAGCGTGGCCTCACCAACCTGCGCTTCATCGATCAGCAGCCGCGCGAAAAAATTCCCGCCTGCATCGCCGCCTCGGACGCTTGCCTGGTTCTGCTCAAGAAGTCCGACGTATTCAAAACTGTGATTCCAACCAAGATGCTGGAGTTTATGTCGTGCGCGCGTCCCGTCATCCTCGGCGTGGAAGGCCAGGCGCGCAGCATTTTAGAGGAGGCTTGCGCCGGCGTTGGCATCGAGCCGGAAAATTCTAACGCCCTTGCGGACGCAATTTGTGCGCTCGCTGCCAATCGCGAACGCGCCCGAACGCTAGGCCAGAACGGTCGCGAATACATCGTACGAAAATTCTCCCGCCGCCAAACTGCGGAAAAATATATTACCGTGCTCGAACGTCTGTTGGGTTTGCCGCCACCCCGCACCACCGAAGTTGCGGCCTGAGCGCGGCCACGCGCTGCTCACCGGCCGCGTCACCTCACGGATGCGCCGCAATTACCGCGATCCCAGTCGCTGCCGAAATGGCCGCCGACATCGCTTGCGCTCCCGCGACCCGCATTCCGCTGAGCGGCACAAAGAGAATGTCATCGGCCTGCAGGTTCACGTCGGGAGCTTTTGCTTCCAGCATCTTTTTGAGCGGAACTTTCGTTTCTGTCATCCCTTCCGGCCCCCGATGAATGATGCGCGTCCCGCTCATCTGCGCCGTGTGATTCGTTCCGCCCGCCAGAGCAATCGCCTGGAGCACGGTCAGGCTGCCGTTGTCTACGAGCAATCCTGTTGGACGCCCCACGTCTCCCACCACGTAGATAATCGGCGCACGCGGCACTGACACCGTATCGCCCGGCATAATTTCCAGATTGTCTTGCAGATCGTCCGCCAGATTTCTCGGCAGATTTACCGTGATCGCCGCGCCATCACTGTGCAGCCGGATGATGCTGACCTTCCGTCCCGCGCTTCCGGTGAACCCGCCCGCCGCCGAAAGCAACGAATACAACCTGCGATCTCCCAACGCGGGATAAATCCCCGGCCTCACCACTTCGCCCAGCACGGTGACTCCCTGCGACACCGATTCGTCCACGAAGATCGTCACATGCGCGTTGCGAACGAAGCCTCCGTCGTTTAATCGTTTCTCAATCACCGCCTGCGCCTCTTCCACGGTCAAATCGCCCACGTGCACGTAGTCGATCAGCGGTAGGTAAACGTCTCCCGAAGTCCCGACTCTCGCTTTTGTCGTCAACTCCGGCACGTTATAAACCCCAACTTCGATCAGATCGCCATTGCCAAGTTTGAGCAGCGGAGAAATCACTCCCACGCCGAATCCTTGCGCCAGCGCCGGCGCAGCAGCGTTCTGCGAACGGTCCACAGCGGCTGGCGAATGCGCTCCGTCGCTTCCGCGTGCGGCTTGCGAGAGCGGCTGGGCCGGCGGCAGCGCTGGCCCCGGACCTATCCCATTCGCAGGCGCAGACGTCTGCTGTGCCCGCGCTGTCGGCACGAGACCGCAAAGCAAAACTAGAGAGAACGCAAGCACGCTACCGCCGCGGCCAACATCAAATCTGCCGAACGCCATTACACGCCTCTGTTGGAAGTAGGATCGCTGAGAAGTTTAGCACAGCACCTCGCGCGTTGATTGCACGAGTTCGCGTCAAAATGTCCAACCGCGTCTCGTTTTCCACAGAATTCTCGCAGTCCCCAATTGCAACCTTCACCCGCGGCTGTTAAATTCCCAACAACCCTCGGAAACGCAGTCGCATTACGCAGATGAATCACGCGGGTGGAACCCGTTAACTCACTACCAGCGGGTATTGCACTGCTGCCATACTTTTACTGTCAGTCCACGAACATGAAAATGTTGGGCGCACAAGCTTGCAATTAGGGATCGAGGGGGATCGTTGACAGTAGCATTTTTCGCGATTTTTTTTCTGTCGCTGCTGTTCTCGTTCGTCCTTACCCGTTACGTGCGGGATTTCGCCACCCGCCGCGGGTGGGTCGCCACTGCTACTCAGGAGCGGCATCTGCACTCCACTCCTTTGCCGCGCCTCGGCGGCATTGCAATTTTTATTTCATTTGCCTTGAGCATGTTGGCCGCCGCGCTCATGGCCTCCCGCATTCCTGATCTGCACTCCGCTTTGTCGCCCCGTACTCTACTCACCATCCTCGCGCCGGCAACCTTGGTCTTCCTGCTCGGTGTCTACGACGATCTTTACAGCGTGGGTCCATATGCCAAGTTTGCGGTGCAGGCTCTCGCCGCAGGCATGCTGTTCGCGGGCGGTCTCCGCATTCTCAACATCCCGGTACTCTTCGGTTCGCATCAACTGCCCTGGTTCGTCGGACTGCCCTTAACCATTCTCTGGGTCCTAGCCATCACCAACGCCTTCAATCTCATTGACGGCCTTGATGGCCTTGCCGCCGGCTCCGCACTCTTTTCCACTCTCGTAGCCTTCGTCGTCACGCTGCTCAACGGATATTCCCTCGTCACCGTGATGACCATCGCCCTCGCCGGCGCCATCCTCGGTTTTCTGCGCTATAACTTCAATCCCGCAACCATCTTCCTCGGAGATTCCGGCAGTCTCTTCATCGGATTTCTTCTCAGCGCCATCGCCCTCGCCGGCGCGCAAAAAGCGCCAACCATCGTCGCCGTCGCCATTCCCGTCGTCTCCTTCGGACTTCCGATTCTCGAAACTTCGCTCTCGATTCTCCGCCGCCTCATCAGCGGACGCCCCGTCTTTACCGCCGACCGCGAACACATCCATCACAAGCTCTTGCAGCACGGTCTCACCCATCGCCAGGTTGTGATTGTGCTCTACGCCGTCTCCGCCGTGTTCGCCCTGCTCAGCCTGTTTCTGCTCTGGCCGACTGGTAGCTCGCTTGGTCTGGTGCTTGCCGTCGTCGGCATCGGCGTATGGATCGGTGTGCAGCACCTCGGTTATCTCGAACTCGGCGAACTCGGCCGCGTTGCCCATCGCACCCTCGAGCAGCGTCAGATCGTGATCAACAATCTTGCCATTCGCCGCGCCACGGAAGAACTCAAAGCCGCCCGCGACTACGATCAGATTCGCCGCGTTCTCGAAGCTGCATTTAGTTGCAATGACTTCGATGCCTTCGACGTCCGCTTCAAACTTTTTTCCGGAGAATCCCATCCCACGGCCGCCATCGAATCCGGCGCGCATCCACGTCGTTCAGAGGTTTTTTTTCAGTGGGGCAGAACCGGACGTTCCAATGCCTTGGACGGCCTCGCCGTATGGACTCTAACCCTCGACTTGGTCAGCTCAACCAGCCGCCGCCGAGGAGCGCTGCGGGTTCACCGCCTCTATTCCCAGCGCGATCTGCAACTCGATATCAACCTTCTCACCACGGCATTTCCCATCGCCCTTGCAGACGCCCTCGATCGCACTCTCCCGCATACTGTCCAAATCATCCCCCGCGCCGATCAGGATGAAGGCCTGATTGCTGCCCAAGCGGGATAATCGAGGCTCATCGCCCGGAAAGCTCCTGTGATTTCGACCGAAGTCCGGAGCGAAAGCGACGGCGAGTGGAGAAACCTGCTTTTCTCTCTCCATCACCACAACTCTTGTGCTATAGTTTCCGGCTCCCCTTCGATCTACTCCATCATCGCGTCTATGTGAAGATAGACACGCCTCCGCGAGGTAAAAAAATGACTACCCTGAAGACCCTGCGAATTCACTCCTTCAGTTGCGCCGTGATAGTGATCGTTGGGCTGGCCGCAATGATTGCCGGCACCACCGCTCCCGCGCGCGCGCAAACCTATTCCGTTCTATACAACTTCACTTACGGCGCGGATGGCGGCCATCCCACTGCTGCCTTGATCCAGGACAACGCCGGCAATTTCTATGGCACCACCGAGGCGGGCGGCAATTTGAATTGCACAATTGTCGACCCCGGATGCGGCGTCGTCTTCAAGCTCAGCCCCACTGGCCAGGAGACGGTTCTGTATACCTTCAACGGCGGGACAGACGGCGCTGACCCGGTGGGCGGTTTGGTGCTCGACATCGAGGGAAATTTGTACGGCACGACCGCGCGCGGCGGCGAGCCAAACTGCGCATGGGGCAACGGACTCGGCTGCGGCACCATCTTCAAGCTCGATGCCAGCGGCAAAGAGACCATTCTCTACCGCTTCAAGGGAACCACGGATGGCGCTGCCCCGGCTGCCAGCTTGTACCGCGATGCGGCGGGCAACCTGTGGGGCAGCGCTCAGTTTGAAGGCACAAATAATTCTCAGTGTGTCCCGTCGGGCTGCGGCACGCTGTTCAAGCTCGACCCTAGCGGCAAACTTACAGTTCATATTTGGCAGGGCGCTCCCAACGACGGTGCATGGCCAATGGCTGCGCTTATTGCCGATTCGTCGGGCAATCTGTATGGCACGACCTATTTCGGTGGTCCCTACAATTCAGGGATTGTCTTCAAAATTGCCTCGACGGGAAAAATCACGACCCTGCATAACTTCGACATCAATAACAACGATGCGGCCGGCCCAACCGGGCTCATACTCGCTGGAAATAAGCTATACGGCCCAGCGGTATCGGGCGGAGCGAACGGCGGTGGCGGCGCGGTCTACGAATTGAGCTTGACACAAGAGAGCGTGCTGTACAGCTTCGGTCAGATCGGCGATGAACTCAACCCGTGGACGGAGGGAGTACTAGCGCGCGACAGCGCCGGCAATCTGTATGGCACTACGCTTTATGACGGCGAAGGCACCGGCACCGTATATAAAGTAGCGCCCAACGGAACCTATAGCGTGGTGCATGCCTTTGCCGACGGCGGCACTCCAGCCTCAGGCGTGATTCGCGACTCGGCAGGCAATCTCTACGGCACAGCGCAATTCGCCGGCGTGACCGGCGGAGGAGTGGTTTTCAAAATCCCGCCCAGAGACTAAGTTGAGCCTGCTCGCGAGCCTCCGCTCGCTGAGTCTACTCCCTTGACTCGGCCAGCGAATTGGTGATGCAGTTTGCAGAGGACTTTTTATGAAGGCCAAGGTTACATCAAAACATCGACTGCGTGAGCTTAAGTCTTATCGTCGTGCGCGCACGCGGGCGCTCGCTCGGTTGCGCGACGGAATGGACCTGCGCTGGACGCCTGCCCGTTCGCGCGACGAAATTCATGAGCGACGAGCGGACCAATAGCCGAGAAGCGGCTTGTCGAACCAACATTTAGGCCGTTTTCTCTACGACGCACAAACTTACCCGCTAGCCAGCCCCCGGTACCGCCCAACCAGCCCATCTCGCCGGCTACGCGACGGCTTCGGCGGCGCTGGTGCGATGGAGCGCACGTTGTTCGGTTCGGCGCGGAAGCGCAGCAGGGCAGCGATGTTCCCGACTTTGTCGAATTCGGGATCGTCCTTCACATAAAACAGTTCGACGTTGCGGCGGATCACCCACGGCAGAAGCGCTTCCGCTACGTCCACCACCTTGCGCGTAGGCCGGCCGCAGACCGGGCAGGCGCTGACCAGGTGTGCATCGAGGTGGCCGCAGCCGGCGCACTCCACTGCCTGCGCGTGATAGTTCTGGCCAAGAAATAAGGTCTGCGCTTCGCCCATTTCCAGCGCGTTCAGTACGCGGCGCAATCCAGTAACGCCGCGCCCGCCGGCCCGGGCCTGGCTTAAAGTTTCTTCCACCAGTTCGTGGCAGCGCTTCTCCTGCGATTCCGCGAAAATTCGTTCCGCCTGCGTGCGCACTTCTTCCAGGACGGCATGCGCCACCTCGGAGTTAAAACGGCCCAGCAACTTCTGCGCCGCATAGGAATGCAGTTGCGCTTCGATCGGCGGCCAATTGGTCTCCTGGCATCCGAGAATCCACTTTTCAAACGTGCCCTTGTCGAGTGCCTCCTTGATGGTTTCAGCGACAAGTTTAAAGTGATGCAGCGCCTCGTCTTCCACCCGGCGTTCAGCGTGGCCTCCGTCGTATCCCATAAAGCCATCGCTGCGGCCGCGCCGCGTGAGAGGATGAAATAAATCCATGTGTTCGCTGAGCTCGCCCAGGCGAAGCTCGAAGAGCCGCGCGCGATGGCGATCAACCAGCACGATCCCGAGTGTGGGAAACGCGCCCAGCAGTTGCGCCAGTGGCCTGAGGTAAAAATGGCGGTTCAATACAAGCTGTGTCCCGCTCAGTCGCGCAGGCAAATCGTACTCCCGCCAAAAGTTGCGTGACGAGCAGGCGAAGACTGCCTTGGCGTGCGCTCCATTGTTTCGCAATTCCTGCGAGAGGCGCATAATGCGCTCAATATCTGCGCGCGCCGATTCCGACTTGCCATTGCTTTCAATTTGGCGCAAAGCCTCTCGCCCCAAATCCTTGGTCAAAATCGCCTCTTCCTTGTGAGCCTTGTTACGTGGCGTTGATGGCTGAAAATAAAAACTAATTGCGCCGGACGTTGGATCTTCAAATTCCGCTAGTTCGTTGATTTGTTCTCGAGTAATCATTCGCGGCCCTACTTTCTTTCGGTTGCAGTTGGAATTACGCGGTCCGGTTCGCCAACCCGGGGTTCGCCGGTCGGGTTTTGAATTGGCGGGCAAAGCCGGGTGACTTGCGCAGGTGATCGCGAGCGGCAGAAATCGAGTGCGAAACATGGTCGGGAGCTGCGCCGGTGATGGCCGAGATCTCATCCACGCCGAACCCTTCGATAGCGTGCAGAATGAAAGCCTCCCGATGCGCCGGCTTTATGTCGCGCAGCGCGGAGGCGATCAGGTGCATCATCTCATCCGATCCCACAATTTGCTCGGGAGTGGCGGCGCGGCCGTCCGCGATGACGTTTTCTTCGGTGATCGATTCGTCGGGCTGATAAAATTGCAATTCGGCCTCGTCGCTGCCTTTGACATTGCGTTTGCGCGCGGAGTCTTCCAGATGAACCGCGCCGCCGTTGCTCTCATCGGGCCGCGAAAGTTGATCGAGCGCTTTCATGGCCAGGTGATAGAGCCAGGGTTCGAGCGCCAGCCGCTCCGGCTTTTCGACTTCGTCGCCGAGCGCGGCGGCGATGGTTTCGTCGATCACTTCTTCTTTGGTGATAGAGTCCGTCACGACCAGGTCGGAGGTCTCGCGAAAATAAATTTCGCGCTCCACAAATCGCTCCAGCCGCGCCAGATTGAAATTGACGTAGGAGCGGACATCGTCCGGCGAAACCGTCGCGGGAAAAACCGCCGCCAGCGTCTCCTCAAAAGGAACTGAGCTGTTCCGCCGCTCCGAAGCGTCGTTTAGCCGCCGCGGCCACTTATGGCTCGCGCGCAGCAATTCTTTATGCTTATTGAGTTGCTGCACTAGATCGTCGAAGGCACTCTTTACCGCTGCCGCCGCGGTTGCGGCTTCTATCTGCACTGCCATCTGTCCCGAGGGCAGGCGCAGGTTGAGCGACACGTTGGTGCCCTCGCGCCCCGTAACTTCTTCGATCATTCCTTTTAAGTGAACGAGTTCAGGACGGAAAACTTGCAGCCGTTTTCGCAGTTTTTCAATGTGAAGTTGAATTTCTTTTTCGATCGCGGGAGTTCTATGAAGCCGGTAACTGATGTGGACGTTCATGAGCACCTCGAGCTTGCAGACGAAGGACGCAAACCAGTGCTTTCTAAGCCGATTGTACACCCGCGCACGCGGTGGAAAATCCAGATTTCTCCGGGTCGGATTTTCATTGCGTCGCGTTTTGGGAATCGCAAAGATCCCACGCCTTAACGATGGCTTATTTACGCCTCAGACTGCTCATGTATCATGCTGGGACGATGAAATACTCTGCTATGAAGCCCTCCGCGATCTTGCTGACTCTTCTTGGATCTCTGGTTGTTGCAGGGTATGCTCAAGCTCCCGCGCAAAGCGCCACATCCAGGGAAGTCGATGCGGTCTATGCCGACTCGCACGCGCTCTATGTAGATATCCATCAGAATCCCGAACTTTCTTTTCACGAAACTCAGACCGCGGTGAAGTTAGCAACACGCCTGCGCGCTCTGGGTTATGAAGTCACTGAACACGTCGGCGGCACTGGGATTGTCTCCGTCATGAAAAACGGCGCGGGACCAACCGTCCTGCTTCGTACCGAGCTCGACGCGCTGCCGGTCGAAGAAAAAACTGGTCTGACATACGCCAGCAAGATTCATACGCAAGACGACGCCGGCCATGACGTCCCGGTGGCGCACGCCTGCGGACACGATCTGCACATGGCCGCGATTGTCGGCACAGCGGCGATCATGGCGCGCAGCAAAGACACCTGGCACGGAACTCTCGTTCTGATCGGCCAGCCCGCGGAGGAGACCATCGGCGGCGCCAAGGCCATGATCGCCGACGGCCTTCTCACCCGCTTTCCCCGGCCCGACGTAGTCCTCGCGATGCACGTAGAAAACGAACATGCCGCGGGACAAGTCGGAATTGTTTCTGGCGTTTACAACACCAACGCCGACTCACTGAAGATCACAATTTATGGCAAGGGCGGACACGGCTCCGCTCCGCACACCGCGATCGATCCTATCGTGATCGCCGCCCGCACCATTCTCGCCTTGCAGACAATCGCTTCGCGCGAAGTGAAGCCGGGAAGCATGGCCGTCATCACGGTCGGTTATATCCAGGCAGGAACGAAAAACAATATTATTCCCGACCACGCCGAACTGGGGCTGACAGTCCGCACCAATCAGCCGGACGTGCGCAAGCAAGTGCTAGCGGCGATCGATCGCATCACCAAAGCTGAAGCCGAAGCTGCCGGTGCGCCCCGTCCGCCTTCCATCGAACACTATGAAGGTACCGACCTTGTGTATAACGATCCGGCTTTGGCGTCGCGCCTGAAAGGTGCTCTGCAATCGGCACTGGGCAAAAACAACGTTGTTACGGAAGAGCCCATCACCGCTTCCGAAGATTTTTCCTTCTTCACTGCACAAGGTATTCCGGGATTTTATTTCAGCCTCGGCGGTGCCGACCCTGAGAAGCTCGCGCAGGCGAAAGCGAACGGCACCATGCTGCCGTCGAATCATTCTCCGCTGTTCGCGCCGGATGTCGACCCAGCGCTCCGCACCGGCATTGCCGCAGAAGTCGCGGTCCTAAGAAATCTCCTGAGCGGCTCGGCGGAAGAATTACGAAAGAGCCTTGCGGAATCTTCCCCACGTTAACCGTGGTAAGGCACAGTGGAACGGAGTCAGATATAAGCGCCCCAAGAGGGGTGTCTGATAATGGCCCGGCGCGTTCGGAGCCGGGTAAGCACGAAGCGGAGAATGCATCCCGTAGGGATGCGTGAGGTTCTCACACAACAGGCACCGTAGGGATTCTTTTTGAACTTCCACTAATACTTGATTCGATTCTTGCTCTCTCCACAGGAGGTCCTTCCGTTGACGCCCCATTCCCGCCTCCGTAAGATAGGGCGACCCAAACACTCCCCACATAATGATCGGACAGACTATCTCGCACTACCGGATCATTGAAAAGCTCGGCGGTGGCGGGATGGGTGTCGTTTACAAAGCCGAAGATACCCGGCTGCATCGCTTCGTTGCCCTGAAGTTCCTGCCTCCAAAGGTTTCCAGAGATCCGCAGGCGCTCGCCCGCTTTCAGCGCGAGGCGCAAGCTGCATCTGCTCTGAACCATCCCAACATATGCACAATCCATGACGTGGGTGAGCAGGATGGGCAGGTGTTCATCGCCATGGAGTTTCTGGAAGGCATCACCCTCAAGCATCGCATCGCGGGGCGTCCCATGGAGGTCGAGCAGATTCTTTCGCTCGCCATCGAGATTGCCGACGCGCTCGACGCCGCACACGCCAAGGGCATCGTTCACCGCGACATTAAGCCCGCGAACATCTTAATCACCGAGCGCGGACACGCCAAGGTTCTCGATTTTGGTTTGGCGAAAGTGGGCTCCGCAGCCGTGGGATCAGTCAGCGCATCCCAGCCCACGTTGGACGCTACTGCCGAGCACCTTACCAGTCCCGGTACAACTCTCGGCACCGTCGCTTACATGTCGCCGGAGCAGGTTCGAGCCAAAGAATTAGATTCCCGCACCGATCTGTTCTCCTTCGGCGGCGTCCTCTACGAAATGTCTACTGGCGCTTTGCCATTTCGCGGGGAAAGTTCGGGCGTAATTTTCGAATCGATCCTCAACCGGGTCCCGGTGCCCTCGGTACGTCTGAATCCAGACTTGCCCGCCGAACTGGAACGCATCATCAACAAGTGTCTGGAGAAAGACCGCGAGGTTCGTTACCAGTCCGCGGCTGAGTTGCGCGCCGATCTGAAGCGCCTCAGTCGAGATAGCCAGTCAGGAAGGCTCCCAGCTGCCACTGTCGAGTCGAAGCAATGGTGGCGCCGAAAAGCTGGAGTGAGCGCGGTAGTCCTGTTGATCTCAGCTGCGCTGGCGTGGCTCGGCATGACGTACTTCTCTCCGCGCGCGAAAATCGATTCGGTCGCAGTCCTGCCGTTCCTGAACGCAAGCAACGATCCCAACGTCGAATATCTTAGTGACGGACTCACCGACGGCCTCATCGACCGCCTTTCCAATCTTCCTAAGCTTCGGGTGATGTCCCATAGCGCCGTGTTTCGTTACAAGGGCGCACAAATCGATCCCCGGGCCGTGGGCCACGATTTGCGCGTCGGCGCCCTGTTAACCGGCCGGGTAATGCAGCGTGGCGACAACCTTGAAGTTAACGCGGAACTGGTGAACGCTGAAGACAGCAGCCACATCTGGGGCCAGCAATATAGAGGAGGCTTGGCCGATGCCCAGTCCATCGAGGCAAGAATGGCGAAGGAAATCTCTGAGCGTCTTGGCCTGCATCTTGGCGGAGAAGCAAAAAAGCAGCTCGCAAAGCGATATACCGATAACCCTGAGGCCTACCAACTGTATTTGAAGGGTGTTTACTGGTCGAGTAAGTCCACGCGCGAAGGACTAAGCAAAGGAATGGACTACTTCCGCCAGGCCATCGCCGCCGATCCGAATTACGCTCTGGCCTATACTGGCTTGGCGTACTACTATCACGTCGCCGATGACTGGTTTCTTTCTCCGAAAGATTCCATGCCTCAGGCCAAAGCCGCCGCACAAAAAGCTCTGGCGTTGGATGACTCACTTCCGCAGGCGCACAGCGAACTCGGTGAGGTCTACGACTTTTATGAGTTCAAATGGACCGAGGCCGAGAACGAATTTCGCCGTGCCATCGAATTAAATTCCGACTACGCTCTTGCACACACCGATCTGGGCTGGCTGCTGATGAGCACCGGCCGCACCGACGAAGGCATTGCCGAAAACAAGCGCGGTGTGGAATTGGATCCACTCTCGCTCGACGCCAATGTCTACCTGGGAATGAACTTCTATTACACCCGTCACTATGATGAAGCAATCGACCAACTCAAGAAAACTTTGGAGATGGCGCCTGATTTCTGGGTCGCCCATGCCTATCTCGGCCGTACTTACGCGAGAATGGGACGCTGGCCCGAAGCCATCGCCGAATTGCAGAAAGCGGAACAACTGTCAGGAGGCCTTGCGGAAACCTGGTCCGGCCTTGGGGTTGCGTACGCTGAGCAGGGCGAGAAAAACAAAGCCCGTGAAGTTCTGGAGAAGTTGAAGACCCAAACGGATCCTTATGTCCCTCCGTTCAGCATTGCAGCGCTCTACGGCGCTCTCGGGGACAAAGATCAGGCCTTCGAATATCTGGAGAAGGCCTACGATCAAGGTTCCATCTATGCGTCGTTCGCAAAGGTTGATCCGGAACTTGACTCGCTCCATTCTGATCCCCGCTACGCCGCACTGTTACGCAAGATGGGATTGCGGCAGTGAGCCA
>Ga0182024_10009074_pt1 | contig 20707 bp, 21 predicted proteins | sample P32metaG_FD_120480 | JGI IMG/M metagenome (GOLD analysis project Ga0182024, IMG submission 120480) | Permafrost microbial communities from Stordalen Mire, Sweden - P3-2 metaG (Illumina Assembly) | ecosystem: Environmental > Terrestrial > Soil > Wetlands > Permafrost | place: Sweden: Stordalen...
CCGCCAGGGAGCTTCATGATGGGCAGTCCCAAGGAAGAAAAAGAAAGGGAAAAAACGTGGGATGGTCAAAAGGGAGCAGATGAAACCCTTCACAAGGTCACGCTGACCAAGGGCTTCTACATGGGTGTTTACACCGTGACCCAGGAACAGTGGCAGGAAGTCATGGGCAGCAACCCGGCCCAATTCAAAGGTGAAAAGAATCTGCCGGTGGAAATGGTTTCCTGGGACGACTGCCAGGAATTTATCAAGAAGCTGCGAGAAAAAGACAAGAAGGCGTATCGTTTGCCTTTCGAGGCCGAGTGGGAGTATGCCTGTCGTGCAGGAACGACAACGCCTTTTCATTTTGGCGAAACCATCTCTACCGACCAGGCAAACTATAACGGCGAAATCTATGGAAATGCAAAAAAAGGCATGTTCAGAGGGAAGACCGTTCCCGTAGGCACCTTCGCAGCAAACACTTTTGGCTTATTCGACATGCACGGGAACGTGTGGCAGTGGTGCCAGGATTGGCTCGGCGATTATCCACAAAAAGACGTGGCTGACCCTCAAGGACCAGAAAAAGGTGGTGCCCGTGTGGTGCGTGGCGGTTCCTGGTACCTCAATCCTCAGTACTGCCGCTCGGCCTTCCGTTTCTGGTTTGTGCCTGGCTTCCGTATCAACTACTTCGGGATGCGGGTGTGTTTCTCCTTGGAAGAAGACGGTGTTTTGGCTCCGACAAAAGACATTCCTAAGAAAGTGGACGCCGCTGTCCCGCCCAAAGAACTCACCAACGGCATCGGCATGAAGTTCGTGTGGATACCGCCTGGAAGCTTCATGATGGGAAGTCCGAAGGAAGAAATAGGAAGGCACCTTGACGGAGGAGATGAAACCCAGCATAAGGTGACGCTGACTAAGGGTTTCTACATGGGGGTCTACACCGTGACCCAGGAACAGTGGCAGGAAGTCATGGGCGGCAAGAACCCCAGGCAATTCAGAGGTGAAAAGAACTTGCCGGTAGAATCGGTATCCTGGAGTGATTGTCAGGAGTTCATCAAGGAACTGCGGGAAAAGGACGAGAAGCCGTATCGTCTGCCAAGCGAAGCTGAGTGGGAATATGCCTGTCGTGCCGGAACGACAACGCCGTTTCATTTTGGCGAAACGATTTTCACCGACAAGGCAAACTATAACGGCGACATCTATGGAACTGGCAAAAAGGGAGTGGACAGGCAGAAGACCATCCCGGTAGGCAGTTTTCCAGCGAACGCCTGGGGTCTTCACGATATGCACGGGAACGTGTGGCAATGGTGCCAGGATTGGCTCGGTGATTATCCACAAAAAGAAGTGGTTGACCCGACAGGACCAGAAAAAGGTCAATTCCGTGTGCTGCGTGGCGGCTCCTGGGTCCACATTCCTCGGTACTGCCGCTCGGCCTATCGTCTCAGGCATGTGCCTGACGCCCGTAACGGCGACCTCGGTTTCCGCCTCTGTTTCTCCTTCGAAGAAGACGGAATTCCGGCTCCGAAAAAAAGGAAAACAAAGGGGAAAACAAAGGTGTCAGGAACCGTTTCACGCCTAAAGGCATGATGTTGGACACGCGTCCGAGCTATCGTTTCACCTTCGCACGCCGTTTGCCTGTTTAGTGGTCGTGCCCGCTTCAAGTACGCGTTTCAATGACTCCAGCACCCCGGTCCCGGAGCCCTGACGCCGGCCGGCGGCGATGCGCTCTTCCAGCCAGCGGATCGGGTCTTGGCCCTCTTTCGCCAGAGCGTCTTTCAATTCCTAGCGGATCGTTGCCAGTTTCTTATTGCCCATCATAACAATTCCCCGAAGAGGTTTTGCAAATCCTCAATTCGCTTTACGGATGTCTCAGGAACTTCGCCGTGGTCGATCAGGGCCGCGATCGCCTTGGCAATTGCTGTACACATGGCGATACTCCACGATGCCGATAAATCCGAGCCGCTCGGCAATGCCCATTATCCGCTGAAGGCGAGCCCGGCGTCGATTGGCGGTCAGCGGCGCAGGTGGGGGAGTCGCCATAGCTCCAGTGTATCTGCATCGGCGAATTTCGCAAGTCGGCGGAAGGGCACCCGTTGGGCGGCCGGGTCTCCCTTCTCGGCCTTGGCCGTCCACTCGGCGAGCGTTCCCTGCCATCCAGCATCCGGTTCCTGTCCGCGCACGGGCGCGAACATCGAAGCTCTCCCCTTCCAAAGAACGAAAAGATTCCAGGAATCGTTCATAGCCGGTTATGCGATGCGACGGACGATTTCGTGAGATTTTCGCCGCCGGCAGCTTGGCGTACGGCATCCGTGCCTCAACAAGGACAAGCATCCAGCTTGTTCGCTCCGCGGCTCGCCCAACCAGGCTTGACGCACAACATCCTTGGAGGGAGGAAGCTCTTCCCCCTCCAAAGATGTTGCGAGTTGAGCCATCGGAGACAAGCCGCGGAGCGAACAGGCGGGATGCCTGTCCTTGTTGAGGCATGATGCCGGGCGTCAAGCTTCCGGCGGCTAAAGCCGAAGCGATGGAGCGACGTCGTCTTTCGCTCCGCGAAAGAACGTTCTTTCGCGGAGCGAAAGACGACTTTCTCCGGCCGCATGCCCTGGCTTCGGCACGAGTACGGGATAAAGACGGCATCCATGCCTGAAAAAGGGGACATTCATGGGACATTCATGTTTATTGTTGACGTTCCCCGCCGTCATAAGCGGACCCAGCCTCGATGAAGACAGCGAATCGGAAAAGAGGACGCCGTTCAAGAAATCACTCTGCACAACGATTGCAGGGCGTATTTTGGAGCCCGTGAAGTCGCTGTAAGGCCAGTTCAGCCGCACAACTTCGCCGCGCTTCATACGTCCTTCCGGATGAGATCATCGTCCTCGGGATTGTCCCAACCGCGGTTGAAGGGCTTCACAATGCCCTGCATCAGTTTGTAAACCTCCTCCTTGATAAGACGATACTGCTGTCCCGAGAGTGGATCAACGATGATGGTCGGTTTGTCCGCCTCGCGCTGGATGGCCTGCATTTGTTGTGCGGTCAGTTCGATCATGGCATCCTCCTTTTTCACATCCTACCAGGCTGGGAAAACGGAAACAAGGCAGTCCATTATTTGGACGCCGATCACCTGGTGCACAAGGTCCGCTTTGATGGTGGATCGTTGCCAGTTTCTCATTTCTCCTCAACAATTTCATTGCCTAATCTTTTCAATCTTCGCGCGAACTTCGACCATCGACAGCAAACAATCACAAAGTTGTTCGGCGGCAATTCGATGTCCTATCTCGTTTGGATGCTGATCCGTTGGATGGACCCACAGAGCAGCGGCCGATTGCCCGCGAAAAGAAGGGAATAAATCAAGCGATTTGCCGCCAGCTTGCTCGACTTCGTTACCGATAAGCTGATACAACCCTTGAAATGGGTGATTGTCATCTAACTGCCATAGCACCGGAAAAGACATGACCACCAGAGGGATCGATTCACGAGTGCATGTCTGCACAAAATCATGCAATGCCGTCCGTGTGACCAACCAATCAGGTGCATCGGGTCGATAAAGCCCAAGATAATAGGCCTCTGTCTGCTGATTCAGGCGTCGCGTTCGTGAGGCTCGCCAGGCGAGTTGGGCGATATGCGACATGTACAACCAGGTATCGGGTGGATGGATCTGATCCCCGCCCTCAAGAACATCGAGTTCGCGCGGCCTACGGATCGCCTTGTTGGTGCTATCGACAGTCATCAGAGGGGGTTCTGCATCGTTGAGAACGTAACACAAAACGATAACATCGACTTGCTGCCGCAAAACCAACTCACGAAGGAGGAACAGCTCGTCGGCTGTGTTATAGCCGCTGACGCCAAAATTGAGACTCTCGAAGTTGATATTACTCGCGGCACAACGTTCCGCCAGCAATTTCGCGGTCACTTCGGCAAAGGTGTCCTGGAAATGGACGCCCTCGCCGAAAGTAAAGGAATCACCCAGGAAACCAAGGCGCATGGTCCGCGCCGGTTTTGGCAATTTGAATTCAGGGCCGCGAAATCCGTGGGCATTGGTCTTGTGCTCGACGATGTTGCCTGATTTGAAGTAGCCACGCGGATTGGAGTCATAGGCAAAGACGATATTGGTTGAGACTGAATTCACGAAATGAACGTCGTTCTTGTCATTATAAAAAACCGTGAATTGCAGAGGAGCCGAATGTGCCTTGTAGAAACGTGGGATTCCAAGAATTCTCAACGAGCATTCGCCGACAATGAAGCCAATAGCGACGCCAAGACAAATCACTTTGAATCGACGGCTCCATGTCGTTTTCAATCGCAAACCGGACGCGGATGTGTCAGAAGTTCCCATCTCCGCTAAAATACACCGTTTTCCCGCCGAAGTCCACCTCGTCCGACTCGGCAAGCCGAGCATGCTCACGCGGCGGCCAGGTTTACGGGAGCGGCCTGGGCGGTCATCCATTGCAGACAGCGAATCCAGTTCGCCGACGAGCCGGGCGTGATGCTTCCCAGCAGCCGAGAGCTCGACGCACCCGTGGCGGAAGGAATGTTGGCGGGCACGCCGTCGAGCGTCAAAGCCGCCAACCCGGAAAAAGCTACCGCCTTGCGGGCATCGCAGGACACGCCGTGCAGATCCAGGCGCTCGACTGGGATGCGCTCCAGATTCTGTTCGAGCAGACGCCAGAGCAAGCCATTGCGTACGCCGCCGCCGCTGAACAGAATGCGGCCGATCGTGTCGGGGACGAATCGTTCCAGGGCCTGCAGGATAGCCTGGGCGACGAAGTGCGTGGCCGTGCACAAAACATCGTGGAGGCTCCACTGGTTCTGGCGGGCCAGGTCGAGCGTCTGGGCGATGAACTCGTCGCCGAATTCGTGGCGTGGCAGCACTTTGGGTGGCTTGCGTTTGAGGGCGGGGTGGGCGAGCCAGTGCTGCAAGAGCGGCTCGATCGAACGGCCCTGGACCGCGTGTTTGCCGCCGGCGTCGCATGATTCCCGGCCGCCGGTGAGACGCTGCATCAGTCCGTCCAACAGCAGATTGCACGGACCCGCTTGAAACCCGACCACGTTACGCATGTTTGGCTTGCCGGGCATCCACAGGATCGTGGCCATGCCTCCCAGGTGGATCAGTACGCGATCTTCGCCAATCTTGTGATAGAGGAGATAATCGATGACCGGCGTCATGGGAAAGCCCTGGCCGCCGAGCATGAGATCGCGGGACCGAAAATCGCTGACGATCGTCGCCCCGGTGCGCTCGGCAATCACGCCGGTCATGCCCAGGGCCAGCGTCGAGGGATGACGGCCTTCCGGCTCATGCGCGATCGTGTGGCCCGGGCAGCCAATGCACAGCACTTGATTCATCGGCAGTTTGACGGCATCCGCGGCCTGACGTGCGGCCTGCGCGAAGTTTTCGCCGAGCACCCGATGAACCAGACTGGTCTGCCGAACGGGGCAAGGATGATTGGACCCAATCTTGATGATGAGGTCACGCAGGTCGCGCGAAAACGGTTGCCGCAAGAAGTGGAGCAGGTTGGGCCGGATATCCAGCCCGACTCCGGTCCACTCGACGACGGCGGCATCGACTCCTTGCAAGCTGGAGCCGGAGGTCAGGCCGATGATGAGGCGCTTGGTCATGATAGATTTTTCGTGGGACCACGCTAAGCCGCAAGCGGCCCGGATCACGCCGCGATCGACAGTTTCCCTTCTTGCCGAATGCACGCGTGCATGAATCCTTCGAACAGCTGCATGTCCAGGGCGGACGCGGTTTCCGATTCCGGATGCCACTGCACGCCGACGCAGAACCAGCTGGGATCGGCCGACTCGATCGCTTCGATGACGCCATCGGGAGCCTGGGCGGAGATGCGCAAGCCGGTGCCGACATGCTTGACCGCCTGGTGATGCTGGCTGTTGACCAGGATTTCGCCGTCGCCGTAAAACTCATCCATGCGGGTACCGTGCTGCAAAAGCACGGCATGGCGATGCGGCCCAAGACTGGACGGATCGAAGTGCGGCAGAGCCTTGGGCTGATCCTCGGGCAAGTGCAGGAACAGGCTGCCGCCGCACGCCTGATTCAGCTGGTGCATGCCCACGCCGATGGCCAGGAGCGGCAAACGCATCTGCTGCAGCAGACGAATCAGGATGCGATCGTTTTCTTCGCGGCGCTCGGCCATCGGCTGAATGGACGCGTGCGTGGGCTGACCCTGACGGCGCGGATCGAGATCCAGGCCGCCGGACAGCACGAAACCATCCACCCGCTCGAGGAATGCGGACAGCTCCGCTTCCTTGCCGAGCGGCGGCAGCACGATCGGTAAGCCGCCGGCCGCCACGACCGCGTCGAAATAGCCGGCATTGAGCCGCAGGTGCGGGCGGTTGACCTTGCTGACAGCGATGAAGTCGGCGTTGATGCCGATGACGGGACGAGTATTGTGTGCCATGCGTGTCCCTCCTTGGACATGTGGGGACCGGGTTCCAACCGGCCCGGCAACCCTGGCGGGCTGCGTGTTTTCTCTGTTCCAGCCGCGACGATGCTTGTCGCCGACTCTCTGGCGGAATTTACGCACGGCTCACAAAAATCACAAGAGGGACATTTCGACGGCCCACGCTGGTTTTCTGGGCAAACTGGCGAGGCCAGCGAACGCGAAGCCTCTCGTTCCCAGGCTCCGCCTGGGAACGCGGAATTATTTCGCCGTCATCCGCCTGTTCTCTCTTGACCAAAGCCCCGCCCATACATACCGTAATGTTTTTGAGTAGGTGCGACGACGCGACCTGCCCACCCTTTCCGTGAGGTCGTGTTTTCGAGGAGATAGTTGATGCCGACAATCAATCAACTGGTACGCAAGCCGCGTGTCCAGCAATATCGCCGACCCAAGCATCCCGCCCTGCTCGGCTGCCCTCAGCAGCGCGGCGTGTGCTTGCAAGTGAAGATCATGACGCCGAAGAAGCCGAACTCCGCCCTGCGTAAGGTGGCTCGCGTTCGGCTGTCCAACGGCATCGAGGTGACCGCCTACATTCCGGGCGAAGGTCACAATCTGCAAGAACACTCGATTGTTCTGGTCCGGGGCGGCCGTGTCCGCGACCTTCCCGGCGTTCGCTATCACATCATTCGCGGTGTGCTCGATTCACAAGGCGTGGCTGACCGCAAGCAGGCTCGGTCCAAGTACGGAGCCAAGAAAGAAGGAGGCGGTTAGCCTTTCCTTGTTCACGCCGCGCGGGTGAGGTACTCCGAACCCCGCGGGTCTCTCAATGTTAGATTCGTCCTGCCTGGGTGGTTGGATTGACGAAGCCTCTTTTGAATGAGGCATCCCGCAATCAATGGTGTTCGTTTTGGCATGAAACGAACAAGGGCTCCCAACTTAACCTTTGAGGATTCTCCTTCATGATCATGCAGGCACTGGAAGTCGTACTGGATTTTCGCTGCTGTATATGCCGTCACGACATGGGCGTGACCTTGAAATGCGAGGGCAAGGGATTGTCCTCGGGACTGGACACCGTGGCTGCGGTCTCGGTGCCCTGCCCCACCTGCAACAACCTGAATTTGCTATACTTTACCCCAGGCGGAACCTTGCACCGCGTGGTTCCCGACCGAAGACGATTTGACTTTCCCGAACCTTCGCTGAATTGATAGGACCAAAGACTTATGGCTAGACGAACCGCGAGCGCGGACACTCTCCAACCCGATCCGCGCCATCACAGCATCCTGGCTTCCAAGTTCATCAACTGCATGATGTGGCAGGGCAAGAAGTCCACCGCCCAGCGCATCTTTTACGGCGCCCTCGACCAGATCAAGAAGCGCATGCCGGACCTGGAGCCGATCGACGTCTTCACCCAGGCCGTCAAGCACGTCAAGCCGACCGTGGAGGTTCGTTCCAAGCGCGTCGGCGGGGCCACGTATCAGGTGCCGATGCCCGTCGGCGACACCCGCCAGCAAAGCCTGGCCATCCGCTGGATTCTCGCCGCCACCCGCGCCAAGGCGGGCCGGCCGATGTTCCTGCGCCTGGCCGAGGAACTCATGGCCGCGTACCGGCGCGAAGGCGAGGCCATGACCAAACGCGAGAACACCATCAAAATGGCCGAGGCGAACAAGGCGTTTTCGCATTTTGCGTGGTAGTGTGCGGGAACTTTCCTCTACACGTCTGGAATTACGCATCGGATGCGTGGATTGAGTCTTTCACATTGGAGGCTCGCCATGGTGACGAACGATTCCAAGCGGCAGACGATAGTCTGGACCGAAGGGTACGCTCCGCCCGAGCAGCGCGCCGGCCGTGCCGATCCGCGCAGCGACATTTTTGCTCTGGCTGCCACTTTATACCACCTGGCAACCGGCCGTTGGCCCAGAGCCGAAGAAACCGCCTGCGAGATTGACGCTCTGCTCGCTGGCCCGAATTCCCCAATCCCCCAAAAGGATCGTTGGTTTTTCGAGTTGTTGCGGATCAATCTCTCAGAGGATCCGGACGACCGCTACTTCACGGCTGCCGAATTCAAGGCCGACCTGGTAAAAAAGTGCGTGACGAGGGAAACGATCTGTCCCAGTTGCCGGGCTGTCAACGAAGTGCGCAAGCCCTATTGCATCCGGTGCGCCGAGCCGTTGGTGAGCGTGCGCGTTTCGTGTACTGGCTGTGGGAAGGAGAACCGCATGGGCAGCCGCTTTTGCATTCATTGCGGGCGCGGATGGCGATGAGCGACGGCGTGCGCCGATACCCACACGCGGGCGGGAATTCTTTCCTGCCCGCCTTTTTTTCGTCGCTTCGGTAGAATGACTCTGTGGATTACGAGCGATGGCGCCGATTCAAAGCGAAGTTGCTTTGCTCAAGGATGCGTTCAAGGGAAATCCACAAGACATTGGGCTCGGCTTGGTCAATCCTACCACGGGTGAAATCCGGCTGGGAAGCTTCGACGCCACGAATGGACTAGGCCATCAAGGCTTGGCGAATACTATCGGTGTCACGAACAATTCGGCATGGAGAGGATTCATTGTCACAGCGGATGGACGACTGATTCCCAAGAGCCACCTCAACGTGCCCGACGGCAGTTTGGCATTGCGGTCCGATCTGGCAATTCTTGTTGAACAAGCGTTGCGCCAGGTCGGTTTGGTTCGGTGAAAGCGAGCACAACCATGACACAGGGCATTGCTGTTTCACCTGAATTGGCGACCGACGAAATCGAGCTTGCCCGTATCGTTTGCGACAAGTTGGCCAAACGTCTTCAGGGCACTTTGTCCGTCGGCGTGCCTTCTTTTGTGACTGGAGTTCCGAAGTTCGCGTCGTTTCTTGACGACCAATTCGAGGTCATGAAGGCGTTGGCAATTGTCCTCCACACGTTGTCCGGGCGACCGTCCGTTACCGCCTTGATTCTGCAATCCCGAAAAATATCCGCCGACCTTCGCACGGAATTGGATAATCTTCGGGAGGACATCATCGCAGCCAAGCAGGCGTTGTCGGATCAGAAGCCCGACCCATTCAGCCGGGCCAAGAAATCGACCGCCAACATCGGCGACCTGATCCACTCATTTATGAACCTGCTGGGAATGAAGTCGTCCCTTGGTTGCGAAGTCAAGTTGCTTGCCGAACGAATGTTCGACCCCGTGACTGAATTGTTCGCGGCACAATCAGTTCAGCCATGCACACGATAGAGCATGCCCCCGTTTAGCCGCGACGCGACGTACTCGGAGCGGAGCGCGAACAGCTGGTTGACGCCGCTGGTCGCGCTCCGCTCCGAGTACGTCGCGTCGCGGCTAAACGGTCCATGCACATTCCCCTCACGACGCCATAGAATGTAATGACGGTCCGTGAATATTGGTCATTACCCGAAGTTTACCATGCCCAAATTCGATCTTCCCAAGGTGCGCAACATCGGCATCATCGCCCACATCGATGCCGGCAAGACGACCACCACCGAGCACATCCTCTTTTACGCCGGCGCTAAGCACAAGCTCGGCGGCGTCGATGAAGGTACGACCGAAACCGACTACGACGAAGAAGAGCAGGAACGCGGCATCACCATCTACAGCGCCTGCATCCCCTTCAGCTGGCGCGATTGCACCATCAACCTCATCGATACGCCCGGCCATGTCGATTTCACCGCCGAGGTCGAACGCAGTTTGCGAGTCCTCGACGGGGCCGTCGTCGTCTTCGACGCCCACAAGGCGGTGCAGGCCCAGTCCGAAACCGTCTGGCGCCAGGCCAACAAGTACGCCGTGCCGCGCATGGTCTTCGTCAACAAGATGGACGTCGTCGGCGCCAACTTCGCCAACGTCCTCGATCAGGTGAAAGAACGGCTCGAAGGCCACCCCGCCCCGATCGTCATTCCCATCGGCGCCGGCTCGATCAAAGATGGCCCCGAGCCCTTTTCCGGCATCATCGATCTGCTGCAAATGAAGGCGATGTTCTTCGATCCCGCGAGCGAAGGCAAACGCTTCCGCACCGTGGACATCCCCGACGATCAGCGCGGCGAAGCCCAGCGTTGGCGCGAATATCTCTTCGAGGTGCTGACCAAGCACGACGACAAGGACCGCATCACCAGCGCCTATCTCGATGGCAAGGACATCCCCATCGAAACGCTGCACGAAGTGATTCGCTCCCAAACGCTGGCCCGGCTCATCCAGCCGGTGCTGTGCGGTTCGGGCCGTGAGCACATCGGCATCCAGCAACTCATGGACGCCGTTTGCTATTATTTACCCAGCCCACTCGATCGACCGCCCGTCACCGGCACCAATCCCGAAAAGAAAGACAAGGAAGAGAAACGCAAGCCCGACCCGAAGGAGCCGATGGCCGCCCTGGTGTTCAAGATCGTGGCCGACACCCACGGCGATCTTTACTACGTGCGCGTCTATTCCGGCACGCTCAAGGCCAATAGCCGGGTGTGGAACCCGGGGCTCAAGGTCAAGGAGTTCGCCAGCAAGCTCTATCACACGCACGCCGATCCTAAACACCGCGATGAGCTGCCCGAAGCCCCGGCCGGCGAGATCGTCGCCATCGTCGGGCCCAAGGATTCGATCACCGGCGATACGCTGTGCGATCCGCATCATCCGATCGTGCTGGAGCACATCGAGTTTGCCGAGGCGGTAGTCAGTATGTCGATCGAGCCGGAGTCGTCGGTCGATAAGGACAAGTTGGAAATCGCCCTGGGCCGGCTCAAGAAGGAGGACCCGACCTTCTCCTGGCGCGTCAATCCGGACACGGGCCAAAGCCTCATCAGCGGCATGGGCATTCTGCATCTGGAAGTGAAAAAGAATCGCCTCGAACGCGACTTTCGCCTCAAGGTGCGCGTCAGCAAGCCGCTCGTCAGCTATCGCGAGACCCTGCGCCGCTCGATCCGCATCGAAGGCGAATGCGTCAAGCAAGCCGGCGGCTCCGGCCTGTTCGCCAAGGTCACGGTCGAGTTCGAGCCGAGAAAACGCGGCTCCGGCAACGCCGTCATCAACAAGGTGACGTCCATAGCGATCCCGCCCGAACTGCTGGCCGCCGCCGAAATTGGCATTCGGGCCGCCCTGGAATCCGGCGAGCTGGGCTATCCCGTGATCGACGTGCAGGCGACGATGCTCTCGGCCCAGATGGAGCAGGACGTCTCCAACGACGTCGCATTCCAGGCGGCCGGCAGTGACGCGGTGCACAAGGCGATGCGCGACAACATGACCGTGCTGGAGCCGGTGATGGACACCAAGGTGGAGGTTCCCGAGGAGTATCTCGGCACCATCACCGCCGACCTGCAAGCGCGCCGGGCCGAGATCACCGACGTGCTCATCCGCGGCAAGCTGCGCATCATCGAGGCCCTGGTGCCGCTCGCCCGCATGTTCGACTACTCCGACAAAGTCCGCAGCTTGACCCAGGGACGAGCGGGCTGGACCATGGAGCCCAAGTCGTATGCACCGGTATCGGAAGAGGATCTGCGCAAGTTCTTTCATCCGGATGAGTGAAGGGCATGATTGAGGTGATATCATGAGCATTGAAAGCCGGCGCGAATTGCAAGTTACCCAGGCGAAATTGAAGTTGCTGGAAGAACGACTGGCGGTTCTCAACCAGGGACCGGAAGAGAATCGTCGCGCCCAGGAATGGTCCGTGCGTTCCCTGACCCAGACCATTAATCAAATGAAGGAAGAGATGGCACGTTTCGAGAGCCGGGCCAAGAGATAGATGCAAGGAGATCTGCATGTCCATCCTCGTCCAGTGTCCGTCCTGTGCTCGGGAATACAATCTGCCCGAGAGCTTTCTCGGAAAGACCCTCAAATGCAAGAAATGTGGCGACTCGTTCACCGCCAAGGCACCGAAAAAAGTCACCCGGCTGGCAACGAACCCCGATGCCGCGACTTCACGCAAGAAAACGAGGCTGGCCCCGGCGGAGGATGCGGAGGCCATCGAGCCTGCTCCGGCTCGCAAGCGCGATCGAGACGAAGTCGCTCCGCCATCTCGACCAAAAGCCAAAAGCACCCGAGCGAGTCGCCGGCAGGAGAACAGCGATGATGAGCCCATTCGCCGGCGCCCATCGCGCGCCAGGGACGACGACGACGAGGACGAAGCACCGCCCAGCAAAATGAAGCTTTGGATCGGTCTGGGCGCCGGCGGCGTTAGTCTGGTCCTGGTTGTGGTGTTATGCATCGTGCTATTGGGCCGCGGCGGCAATCAACCCGCCCAGCCCGGCCCAGGCGACATAGCTCAGGGCGGGGCTCCAAACCCGCCGCCGCGCGACCCTGTGCGTGATCCGCCCATCAAGGATGCGCCGCCGAAGGATCCGTTCAAGGTCAAAGAACCGCCCTTCAAGACGAAGGACCCGGACAAAACTGCGCCCGACGTGCTCAAATGGCAAGTGAAGCCCGATCCCGCCCCGGACCTGCCTGCGCTCATGCGGCAGGGCGAGCCGGTTTCGCTCAATCTGGAGTCGCTGGCCAGGATCATCACGCCGAATGCGCCCAGCGCTTTCCTGGCCATCCATACCCCCACCTTTGGCAAGGAGAGTTTCCGCATCCTTGATGTCTTCACGCTCAAGGAAATGGACGCCATAACCACCAAGGTCGATTTGTCGGAACCCGTGCTCAGCGCGGCCGGCAAGCACATCGCGGGCAAGGCGTTTCGCGGCAACAAGGCGAACGTGGAGGTCTGGTCGGTGTCGTCCGGCAAGGCCATCTTCAATCTCGCCAATGACGGCACCCTGCTCATCCATCGCGTGGACTTCGCGGAGCCCGGCAACGTGATGGTCATCGGCGGCAAGGGCGTCACTATCTTCGCGCAGACCTGGAATTTTTTAACCAGACAAAAAGTGAGCGACTTCCCCCTGCCGGCCCTCACCTGGTCGCACGCCGAAATGAGCCCGAACGGCAAATACCTGGCCGTGCCCTCGATCGATCGCATCGACTTCGTCACGACCGCGGAAGGGAAGTTGGTGGGCCGCCTCGCCGTGCCGAAAGCCGGCTTTGGCACGGTCAAGGCCCTGAAGTTCTCGCCGGACGGCCAGGAACTGGCGCTCTATCGCTCCGTCGGCGTGGACAGGAACAACATCGTCGCCTGGAAAATGTCGAACGGCTCGCTCAGCGTGCAGCATTCGTTGGCCGTGGACAAGAAGAACCAATTCAAACTGAACAAGTCGTTCGAGTGGCTAGCCGATCGCAGCGGTTGGTTCATCGACGGCGAGACGATCCTGGATTATGTCAGCGGCCAACCGGTTTTCAACGTTGTCAAGAACAACAACGAACTATCGTTGATCCACTTTGCGCCACGCATCATCGGCAAGGATTCTTTGCTGCGGATCAAGAGCGCGTCGTTCAAGTCCACTCTGGAGGTGGTGCCGCTGCCCAAAGACGAGATCGCCCAGGCGGTCAAGGATGCGCGCAGCGGCGTAAAAACCACGGTCGGCGACGATCCACCACCCCTTGTGAAGAAGGGCGATGACGCCAACGTCAAGGTCCTGCCGCCGCCCAGCGGGCCCATGGCCTGGAAAGTGCCCGTGGACAAATCCCCGCCCGCGGCCAACGCCACCAGCCAGCCCGTGGCTCTCGACTGCACGGCCAAGGAAATCATGCACGTCCATTTTGCCCGGCCCGACGTCCTCAAGGCCGTCGTCTTGTACGCCAAGCAAACCAACGCCCTTTCCAAGAAACGTACCGTCCGTGCTGACCGGATCGATCTGGCGACCGGAAAATCGATGGGCATTCAGGATCTTTTCTCGTCCGACGAGAGCGTCGCATCGCCCGCTTCGTCAAACATCAGTCCCGACGGCGGCCGGCTCCTCATGCGCATCACCAAGGACCCGAAAAAACTCACGATGTGGGACCTCGCCGACGGCAAGCAGATCACGGCCTGGGCTCCCTACGGCGACGACATTGTCGGCTGGTTCGCGTTTCTCGATGCCGATCACGTTTTGACCCTGGGCGGCAGGGACCGTTTGATCCTGTGGAAAATGCCCGAATGCAAGGCGATCTACGCGATCGACGGCTTCAAGGGACGCATGCAGCTCAGCCCCAGCGGCAAACTTCTGCTCGGCTCGACGGGCACTTCCCTGGAGCTGCTCGACCCCGCCAGCGGCGAACGCCTCGGCCAACTCCAGACCCAAGGCGAATCCCCCGCCAGCCTGGACCTGGCCGCGTTCTCGCCCGCCGGCGACTCCCTGGCCGTGATGTACAAGGCCACAGGCGGTGCTCGCATGCAGCTCGGCGTCTGGAGCCTGGCCAACGGTTCTTGCACCACCACGTTTCCCGCACGCAAGCAGCCCACCATGTCCTGGGTCGGACCGAAGCAGCTTCTGTGCAAAAATGAAATTGTGGACCTCAGCGCGAAGACGGCGATCGTATCGTATGGGCCGTCGGCGTCGTTTGTGGCCGCCCAGGGTCGCAATGATAGCCGACTGTGGGTGCTCGCCGGCGATGCCAGCGGCAAGAACCCGGCGGAGCTGCGTTCGGCCCCCGTGCCCGATGAGAAGGCCCGGCAGATTGGGGCCGCCGCCACCGCCGGCAGCGTTCGCAGCCTCCTCCCGCCCGGGGCCAAGTTTCAAATCAACGTCAATACCAACGTCGAAAAGGTGCGGACCACGGTGCAGCAGCAGTGGCCTAATACCCTGCAAAGGGAAGGATTCACGCTCGAGCCGGGCGACATGACCTTGACCATCAACGCTCAGGAATCACCCACCGGCAAGATGATCGACTATGAAGTCACCCCGATCGGCAAATTCAAGGGAAAGCTCGTGAAGGTAGCCGAGCGCCAGATCACGGTGCAGCTCACCATCACGGATGCGAAGGGCGCCATCGTCTACGCCCCGCAGCCGAGCGTGTGCAAAACGCCGTTCACGCTGCGCTTCGAAGGCGACGACTTCCAGCAAAAGCTTGACGACGACATGCGCCGAACCGCGGCATCCATCGCCGGCAATAATCTGCCCCTGGCGAGCATGTTCCACATCCAGGGCGAGATCCGCCAGTTGCCCATGACCGTGCCGCTTTTCAAATAGCATCGATCGCTTAACAGACAACCACTCTCCCGTAGCCGCATTCGCAAGAATGCGGGCATCGCTCGCTTCACCCGCATTCTTGCGAATGCGGCTACCGGGGAATTGCGCACGCTGATCGAATTCGTTGCATTGCCCCCTTCAGCGAGTAAAATGACGGCATGGCCAAGAAACTGACCGCTCCCCGATATGTGCAGCCATACCGTTACGCCTCGCCGAACATCCCGCTGACGGCGATTCGCCGTTTCGCGCGCCGCATCGCCGAGCGCTTTCAGCCGGACAAAATCATTCTCTTTGGCTCCTACGCCTACGGGACGCCCCATGAAGAGAGCGACGTCGATCTGCTCGTCATCATGCGGACCAAGAACGCGATCGATCAATCGATCCGCATCAAATTGGCATTCAAGCGTATTTTTTCACTCGACCTGATTGTGCGCACGCCCTGGCAAGTCGAGCGTGGCTTGAAAGACGACAATTGGTTTCTGCGTGAGGTTATCGAGAAAGGCAAGGTTCTTTATGAAGCGCGAGACAGCGAAGTGGGTTCGCAAAGCCGAACAGGACTGGGAAGTGGCCCACAAACTCGCGGTCGGATCCCCGCCGCCGCGAGACGTCGTGTGCTTTCATTGCCAGCAAGCAGCGGAAAAATACCTGAAGGCGCTTCTGCAAGAAAGCGGGCTCATGGTTCCAAGGACCCATGAGGTTGCTGATATTGTCGATCTCCTTCTGCCGGGCGATGCGACCCTTGCCCGGTTGCGGCGACAAGCAGATTCCCTAACTCAATATGCCGTCGATTATCGTTATCCAGGAGAGGTAGCCAGCAAACGACAAATGGAAGCTGCCCTGCGCCACGTGGATCAAATCCGGCTGGAATGTCGCAGCAAGCTCAATCTCTCGCCTCCGTGAGAGTCAACTTACACCTTGGTTTGAACAGATTCACGACCCTTGAAAAGTTCGTCATGCTGCCCCTGCAAGTCGTCTCGAAGGGCCAGGAGATATTGACGATCATTGGCCAGATCCGCCAATTTGTCCTCGGGCAACCCCTTTTCTTCCAAGCGGCGATCGCAATGCTCTTCATAATGGTTCAAGGCTTCAATTAGGAAGCGAATGGCCTTGGGAGATAGATCGATCATGACAATTCTCCGCGTCAACTCATTTTCGTGAAGGCCGACTCGATCGTGGCTAGCAGGGCAACGAAATCGGCCAATGGCAAATCGACCATCGGTTCCCAGCTGTGATGGTTCCCATGATCGTTTATGACTTCAATCTCATCGGGATACTCATATCCTTCGGCAAGGACCCACCAGTTTCGTCCTGGCCCCGGCCGAGAAAAGGTGGAAATACCACCGGAATGTGCACGGACGAACTCGATCCCATCTTGCAGAAACGTCACGACATCCTTGCCCACTCGAACATTGGACAATCGCGGACTGAAAGCGTTTCCCCTACGGTAAAGATCCGTCGTCGTTCTGGGCATCATTCACCGCGTGTCTCAGCCAGGAGGATTTCCAGTGTTAGGGTAGCAAATCAGCCGAGAAAATGAAAGGCGGGCGCTGCCGGGCATGCCCTTGAGGAACCGATTTCGCGCCCAGCAGGCGCAAAATCTGCGCAATTTCAGCGCATTTCTCCCTCTTTGGGCGAGTCTGGCGCCGTGCTCGTGCTCGGTCCATCCCGCAATCGACTCAGGCGACCGATAGGCCCTTTACGTGTCCATCATGGCCGTTGACCTGCCGTTGAGGGACATCGCTTGCTGATAACAATATTCGTTGCAGGGGGTGGTGTAGGGGGGTAGCAATGCAATGAATGTTGGCTGACGATCCGCGGCGCCTGCGATGAATGGCGGTTGTGTTCGTCACCTTGCAGTGGTTGTCACTTCGCCTTTTCGGCCGGACATTTCCCAGCCGGCGCTGACGTTGCGCACGGCAGCGGCAGGAGAAAACCGCGCGGGACCAGCGGCATCACGTTGCATTTGAGAAAGCCGGTCTTGGCCGTGCCGAAGTGTTCGCCTTGCAGGTCGGGAATGGGGTGCTCGCGAAAATTCCACAGGATGGGGTCCTTCAGACAGGCCCGGCGCTGGACCATCGTGAAGCCGTGGGTGCCCGCGACGGTCGAGCCGGGCGGACCGTAGGGGGCGCCGTAGCGGTCTTCCATCTGCTCCAGCCATTGATCGCCGGGCACGTAGAACGCGTCGATGCCGCACTTGCTGGCCCTGAGAGCCAGGCGAACGTCGTAGTTCGAGGCGACGGTCGGTCCAAGCAGGATGATGCGGTCCACGCTGTTGGGCGGGAGCTGCTCGGCCGCGGACATGGCCACGCAGGCGCCGGCGCTGTAGCCGACCAAAACGATCGGGCTGTCGGGCGATATCTTGCGAATGCGCAGAGCCTCCCACGCCATGCGTGTCCCGCCCTCGAAATGCAGCTTACGGCTGCGATAGTCCAAGAGGTTGTCCCCGCTGCTCCATTCGATCGGTTTGACAATGGGTCGTTCGCTGGGGGCGACCGGCAGCTCATAAACGACGTCCTTGAAGTTATTCGCCAGCGTGGAATAGGCGCCAGCGCCATCGGCCACGATGATGAACGTCAAGCCGTTCGTCGGACAGGTGCAGACGGCCGGGCCACGTGCGCACTGGGCCGGAGCCTTGAGGCTGGCCATGGTGAGCACCATCAATGACACCGATAACTTCAGCGCGAGTTTCATCGTCACATCCTCCGAAAGGGAACTAAAGCAGCGTGCGCAATTTCGCAGCACTCTCCCGTAGCCGCATTCGCAAGAATGCGGGCGTCGCTCGCTTCACCCGCATTCTTGCGAATGCGGCTACAGCGGATTGCGCACGCTGATTTAGGGTTTGGATTGTAACCGTGTCCATGTTTTTCGGAAATCGATGGTTGCGGTGTTTCTTGAGGTTGCCTGGATTTGGGCAATAATGTTTGGCGATCGTAGCGATGAAAGCTGAAGAGAGGGCGCAACCAAATGTAGCGGACCTAGGGCTTCCTGGTTGCTATTTTGGATCGGACCACCATTTCCAGCCGACCGCCAGCCCGAGCAGAACCCCCAGGTTGTCCAGGCCGACGTCTTCCAGGGTGCCGCTACGGTTGGAAACCTTGAGTTGAATCAGCTCCGTCGCCGTGCCGTGAGCCATGACGAAGAAGAGCAGCAGCCAGCGATAGCGCGCCGGCGCCCGCACCCAGCCGCTGAGCCAGGCGAAAACGGCATAGGCAAGGACATGGCCTGTCTTGAAGATGAACCTACGCAGCTCCGGCAAATCATCCGGTCCCACGGGGGTGAAAGTCGATCCCGGCAGAACGAGCAGAGTGGTCCATAGGGCGTTGTAGGCGAGCCAGATCAACCAGCGCTTCACGATGCACCTCATGGTTGCGGGTTTTTTTTCGAATGGTCCCAGTAGCTCTTGGCACTCGAATCCATTTGGCCCCAACGGGGCCATCTGGGATAGCCCAGGCCAACGGCCTGGGTCCGAGTCGGGCAATTGCAAAAAAGCCCCAACGGGGCGCGCTGGACGCCACGACGTGGTGCGGACCATTTCGCCCCGTTGGGGCTCCCGCCTATCGCCGGATTCTAACCCAGGCCGTTGGCCTGGGCTATCCCAGATGGCCCCTTTGGGGCCGCCAAACGGACTTCGCTCGCCATAAGGTAATCAAGCGGCCCGCGTCGCCGCCCTCTTGGCCGCCCCACCGCCCAGTACGCGGCGATACACTTGCCAGGTATCCGCCGCACAACGTTCCCACGTGTAATGTCGAGCCAATTCGATAACGCCATGCCGAAGCTGCTGCCACCAGTCGTCGTCGAGGATCACGCGCTGCATCGCTTCCCGCCAGACGCCCTGGTCGAGCGGATCGAGAAGGTGAGCCTTGCCGCCGGTAGTCTCGACGACCGCCCCGGCCGTCGAGGCCAGCACCGCGCCGCCGCACGCCATCATCTCGATGGGCGGCAAGCCGAATCCTTCGTAGTGACTGGGAAACACCAGCGCCCGAGCACCGTTATAGACCGCCGCCTGGTCCTCGTCGCGGATGTAGCCCAGGTGCAGCACGCCCTTGTGCCGGGCCTCGCTGTGAAAAAACTCGGCCAACTCCTGCGTGTTCCAGCCCCACCCCCCTGCCAGGACCAACGGACATCGCTCGCGAACATGGGCGGGTAAATCGGTGTAGGCCCGGAGCAAGAGCATCAAGTTCTTGCGTGGCTCCAGCGTGCCGACATGAAGCAAATAGCTGTCCGGCAAGCCCAGCCGATGCAGCACCGGGTTCACGCGCCACGCAACCATCGGCCCCAGGTCCGGTCGAACGCCCAGGTAAATGCACGACACCTGTTCCGCGGCGAGCGGCAGATTTCGCAAGATCTCTTGCCGGGAAAATTCCGAGATGGTGATCACATGAGCCACGCGTTCCAAACTCGGCAAAAAGTTCCTGGCAAAGTGCTTCACCCGCGTGGCCGGATGCCACTCGGGGTGCAGCAGCAGGCTCAGGTCGTGCACCGTGACAACGGTCGGCTTCGAACAAGGAAAAGCGATGTAGTTGGGTTCATGGTAGACGTCGAAATCACCGTTGGCGAACGCGCGAAAATGCCAGTCCTGCAGCACACGGCTCAAGTTGTAGCGCCAATCCCCGCGATTCGTGTTCCCGCCACCGCCGGATTTGCTGCCACGCTTCACCGCCGGCAGCAGTTTGCGCACCGCTCGAGACAGGCTCGTCCAGGCATTGACGCCCAGTTTGGTGCCCGCGCCGGGGTAGAGAACCACCTCGTTGTTGGCAGGATCTGCCGTCAGGCACCGGATGAGTTGGCCCGTGTAGTGGCCAATCCCGGTTTTCTGCAAAAGTGCGAGCGTCCGATTAATCATCACTTTCATCGGATTCATCTCCCATGGGCAGCGTGCACAAGAGCCCCGCGCCAAACGGCTGCGGCACGAATGTTGTCTCCCGCAAACATGCCGGCAGCAACCAGACCTGACCCGGCGTCATTATTTCATTCTGGACCGCGACCTGCCCTGCCAGGACGACCAGGACCTGCATGACATCCCGACCACCGAGCACGAATGGCCTGCCGTGCTGGACGTAACTCATTCGGAAATAGGGACAGTGCACCAACGGCTGAACCACGGACCCCGACACCGTCAAGGGCTTCGCGAAATCACCGACCTGGACGGGGTGCACGGGCCCCATGCTCCAATCGATGGCCGCCAAACCCTCCTCAATGTGCAGCTTGCGGGGCCGACCGCTCGAGCCCAGACGATTCCAGTCGAAAAGCCGAAACGTGGCGTCGCTCGTCTGCTGGATCTCGGCCAGGAGCACGCCGCCGCCCAGGGCATGTACCGTCCCGGCCG
>Ga0182024_10009075_pt1 | contig 20706 bp, 14 predicted proteins | sample P32metaG_FD_120480 | JGI IMG/M metagenome (GOLD analysis project Ga0182024, IMG submission 120480) | Permafrost microbial communities from Stordalen Mire, Sweden - P3-2 metaG (Illumina Assembly) | ecosystem: Environmental > Terrestrial > Soil > Wetlands > Permafrost | place: Sweden: Stordalen...
CGCAACGGCTACGGCATGTTCTGCGTCCGCGCATGCCATTGGCGACTCCTTCAAAATTATCGAGCGTGGCGCTGCGGAAATGATGATCTGCGGCGGTACGGAAGCTACCATCACGCCCATGGGCGTCGGCGGATTTGCTTCCATGAAGGCGCTTTCGACGCGCAATGACGATCCCGCTCATGCCAGCCGCCCGTTTGATTCCGATCGCGATGGATTTGTGGTGGGAGAAGGCGCGGGCATTCTGATTCTGGAATCGCTTGAGCATGCGCAAAAGAGAAATGCTGCGATCCTTGCTGAAATTGTTGGCTACGGAATGTCCGGCGACGCATATCACATCACGCAGCCGGCCGAAAATGGCGACGGCGCTTTCCGCGTCATGCGCGCAGCGATGAAGGATGCCAAGCTGACGCCCGAAGATATCGGCTACGTGAACGCGCACGGCACGTCCACTCCTCTGGGCGACGTGATTGAAACGCGCGCTCTGAAGCGCGTCTTTGGTGATCGCGCCAAGCAAGTGCCGATCAGCTCTACGAAATCGATGACCGGGCATTTGCTGGGTGGCGCGGGCGGGTTGGAAGCGGGCATCAGTGTGTTGTCTTTGCGCGACCAGATTATTCCCCCAACGATCAACCTGGAAAAGCCCGATCCGGAATGCGATTTGGACTACGTGCCCAATGTCGCGCGCAAAGCGACCGTTGATTACGCGCTGTCAAACTCTTTTGGTTTTGGCGGCACAAACGCCGCCTTGATTTTCAAGCGCTGGAGCGGTAAGTAGGCTTCTTCGCTGTTTACGTTTGTTTACAGTGCTCAGGAAAATATCGTGAAAATTATTGTCTGTATCAAGCAGGTTCCTGCCAAGGATGCGCCTCTTTCCATAGCCGGTAACTGGATTAAAGAATCCGACATCGGCTTCGAAATGAACGAGCCGGACAGCTACGCGCTGGAAGAAGCACTGCGTCTCAAGGAAAAGCACGGTGGGGAAGTGGTGGCGCTTTCCATGGGCCCTGAACGCGTGAAGCAAACGATCAAGGAGGCTCTCGCCAAGGGCGCGGACCGTGGCATTCACATTGCCAACGATCAATTCGCGCAACTCGATCCGTTGGGCGCCGCTAGAGTGATCGCCGAGGCGTTGCGCAAAGAAAATGCTGATCTGATTTTGACTGGACTGCAAAGCGACGATCACGGCTTTGGCCAGACAGGCGTGCTCGTGGCAGCTCTTCTCGATTTGCCGCACGCTACCATCATCATGCAGATCGAAGTGCAGGACAAAAATATGCGGCTGAAGCGGGAACTGGAAGCCGGCTGGTTTCAGCACATCGAATGTCCGCTGCCCGCGGTGCTCTCCATTCAGTCCGGCATCAACAAAGTCCGTTACGCCACGCTGAAAGGCATCATGGCCGCCAAGAAGAAAGAGATTGCTGTGATTGCCGCCGACTCCTTCGGCGCGAAGTCCGAGCCCACGCAGAAAATCGCAAAAATTTACGTGCCAGCAAAAACCAAGAAAACCGAATTCCTGACCGGCACACCCAGCGAAATGGCTACAAAATTAGTGGAGAAATTAAAGTTTGACGCCCGCGTCATCTGATCGCCCGGAGTGCTTGTGAAGAATCGAGTATATAAATGAAAATTCTGGTTATCACCGAGCAGCGCCAAGGCAAATGGAATAACGCCAGTTTTGAAACTCTGGTAGCCGCGCAACAAATCGCCGCCGACGCGGGCAGCAATGTCAGTGCCGTCGTCGTGGGCAAGGGCGTTGGGAACTTTGCCGAGGATGCAGCCGCAAAAAATATCGGGGCAGTGCTGCTCGTCGAACACGATCTACTTGAGGCCTACACTCCAGATGGCTACTGCGTGGCTTTGTCGCAAGTCATCCAGTTCGCTAAACCTGACTTGGTTTTGTTTCCCCACACCTATCAGGTGCGAGATTTCGCTCCCAAGCTCGCCGCTATGCTTGGCAAAGGCATGATTGCGGACTGCGTCGGATTTCATAAAGAAGGCGAAAAAATTGTTTTCGTCCGGCAGATGTTTCAGGGCAAAACCGTTGCGGACGTTACGTTTCAAGGCGCCGCGCCGTGGTTCGCATCCTTTCAGTCCGGCGCATTCCGCGCGGATCTATTGACCGCGCATCCCAGCGGCAAAGCCCCCATAAATAAAGTCTCCGTGGTATTGAAACCGGAACAGATTCGCACCAAGCCGCTCGAACTTTTCAAAGAAGCTAAATCGGCGGTCGATTTGACGCAGGCCCCCATCATCATTTCGGTCGGCCGCGGAATTAAAGCTCCGGAAAACATTCCCCAGGCGGAAGCGCTTGCCAAAGCGATAGGCGGCGAAATGGCTGCATCGCGTCCGATTTGCGACGAAGGTTGGCTCCCCATGGAGCGCCAGATCGGCAGCTCCGGACAAACCGTAGCACCAAAGCTTTACCTGGCTCTGGGCATCAGCGGCGCCATTCAGCACGTCGTGGGTATGAAGGGCGCGCGCACCATCGTAGCCATCAATAAAGATCAAAACGCGCCGATATTTGAAATCGCCGACTATGGCATCGTCGGTGACATTTTTGAAATGATGCCTGCGCTCACTGCTGCCGTGGAAAAAGCCAAGACCTGATCAACTCTTTCACTTTTTGACGTCCGCCGAGTCCGACTCTGGCATTTGCTAGAATGAAGTAATGACCGTACAGCGCGAGCAACTGGAAGCGGATGTTCTGATCGTCGGAGCAGGGCCGGCTGGTCTCTCCTGCGCGCTGCACCTAGCCAATCTCATCAAAAAACACAACGAAGCCGGCGGCAAATCCACCGGTTCGCCCTTGTCTGCGGAAAATATCTACGTTTTGGAAAAAGGACGTGAAGTTGGTGCGCACCAGCTTTCCGGCGCGATCATGAATCCCAAAGCTCTCGCCGAACTGGTGCCCGATTTCAAAACGACCGCACCGCTGGACATTCCGGTCACCGATGACGCGGCGTTATTCTTTGCCAAAAATTCTTCGGTTCGCTTTCCGCTGACCCCGGCACCTTTTAAAAATAAGGGTAACTATGTAATTTCTCTCAACAAGCTCGTGAAGTGGATGGGCGGCCTCGTTGAAGCCGCGGGTGTGAATCTGTTCACGCAATTCGGCGGCGCTTCCTTGATTTATGAAGGCGATGGAATTGCCGGGGTCATCACTGACGACAAAGGCGTCGACAAAAACGGCAAGCCTAAAGATAACTTCACGCCCGGATACGAGCTGCGCGCGAAAGTAACGGTCCTGGCCGAAGGAACGCGTGGCTCTCTCACCAAGCAATTGGTGGAGAAAAAAAATCTCGCCAATATTAATCCGCAAACCTACGGATTAGGTATCAAGGAGCTGTGGGATGTGCAGCCGGACCGCATCAAGCCCGGTTTCGTCGCGCACACGCTGGGCTGGCCGGTTTCGACGGATATGTACGGTGGCGGCTGGATTTATGGTCTTGCAAACAATCGCGTGTCCATTGGATTGGTCGTTGCGCTCGAGTATGCCAACCCGCAATTCGATCCGCACACGGCGTTTCAAATGTGGAAGACCCATCCGTTCCTTAAGAAGATTCTCGATGGCGGAAAGCTGGTGCGCTACGGTGCAAAATCTCTGCCGTATGGCGGCTGGTACGCCATGCCCAAAAATTATCTGGATGGCGGCCTGATCGTCGGCGATTCAGGCGGTTTCCTGGATTCACAAAGACTCAAAGGGATTCACCTGGCGATTAAGAGCGGCATTCTCGCCGCAGAAACAATCTTCGAAGCACTGAAGACTGGCGATTGTTCGTCGAAAACACTCAGCGCCTTCCCCCAAAAGGTCGAACAAAGTTATATAAAAAAGGAATTGTGGGAAGTTCGGAATTTTCACCAGTCCTTCCAACACGGTTTGTATGCGGGTCTGTTTCAGACCGGTCTGCAATTTATTTCTGGTGGCCGGGGACTGATCGATCCCATGCGCAGCCACGAGGGCTACCGGGTGTATAAGAAGCTCAGTCGAGATAGTGCCAACCAGACCACGCATACCGAGCCGGAGCGCTTTAAAGGCGATGGCAAACTTACCTTTGACCGTTTGACCGACGTCTATCATTCTGGAACCCGTCACGAAGAGGATCAACCGTGCCACCTGATCGTGCGCGATTTGAATGTTTGCGCCACGAAATGCGTCGTCGAGTACGGCAACCCCTGCCAATATTTCTGTCCCGCAGCGGTTTATGAGATGGCTAAAGACGCCAATGGCAAATCACGCCTGAAAATCAATGCCGCCAATTGTGTGCACTGCAAGACCTGTGACATCGCTGACCCTTACCAAATCATCGATTGGGTCGTTCCCGAAGGCGGTGGCGGCCCGAACTATGAAGGCATGTAGCTAGTGAATTCGAATTGAAACAAAAACGTCGCCAGAATTTGGCGGCGTTTCATTTTTTAGGAGTTGTAAATAAAGTTTATTTTGGCGACAGACCGTACACGCTGATCTCGCTTGCTGTTCCCACGTACACCTTGCCGTTGGCTACCGTCGGTACGCTGAACTTTATTCCTGCGCCAGCCTGGTCGCCGGAATTCGTCGAACTGTTCCACAATTCCGTGCTCAGGTTGGTTGCGTCGTAAGCGTGCAACACCGCGGGATTAGCATATTCGATAGCCCAAACGATACCGTTCGTCGTCCCCAGCGCCGAAACGGAAGGCGTGCTTCCCGGGAATGAATAGCCGCTCGGGGATTGCGACGATGGTGACGTCGTAAAGTTTCGAGACGTGGCGTTAAACGAATACGCTTTGACGTGGTCGTTCACCAGTCCGATGTACATCGTGTTCTGCCAGAAGGCTGGCGTCGCGAAGATGCCGTTGGATAGCGTGAAGGACTGTACCACCCCGCTGTCGTTACTGGTATTTCCGCCCAGACTATCGCGGTTGAGCACGAAGAGCTGTCCAACTTTGCCTCCACCGATAAGCAAATGCGGCAGAGGGCCACTTGGTGCATCTACGAGGACGGCTGTCCCGCCAGAGCCTACGTCAAGGTCCCCGCTGCTTAGAGAGGCTTGGTTGCTTGGAGCGAAGTAGCTCAGAACACCCAGAGTACCAGCCGACAACTTTAGAAAGCTGTCGCCAAACTGGGTACTACCGTCGAAATTTCCGTTGCCAGTGATTACGTAGAGGTTACCCGAGGAGTCTGCCGCTGGAGCACCACCAGCCATCCAGATCCCTCCGTAGCCCGCGCTTGGATCGTCGTTGAATACCGCGGTTTGCGCCAGCGTCGAGGGGTTGTAAGCGAGAATCCACCCGTAGTAAACCGGGTTGTCCCCGTGTGAGGCGTACGCTATGTACAACACCCCATTCACGAGCGCCAATCCGGCGCGCTGGTTTTGCCTCAGAGGGTCGAAAGTAATTCCGCCGGACGTAAAGGCGATCTCCACAGGGCCGTTAGCTTTCTCCGACCCATCCGTTAAGGACAGCGCGTGCAATCGTTGGTGGAATGTGGTGGTCCCGGAGGTTGTCTTGGACTTCGAAACGAGATAAAGCGTGTTTGTGGACGGATCGATCACTGGAGTCCCCACGATTCCGATATCAGGCGTCAGGTCCGTGGTGTTGACGTCGTTGCTGGACACCCAAGTCTCGCCGGATGCCAGCAAGCTCTTGGACCAATACGTATGGCACGGCGAAGCGTCGGCGTCGAAAGCATATACAGTGTCGTGTTCCGTGGCGGCAATGACGATGTTATGTGTTCCGCCTCCGATCGCGGCGTTTGCCACCCACAGAGGCTGCGCATACGCCGAAGCATCAATAGCGCAAGCGAAGCGCTTGCCAAACGTTGCGGCCTTCACCGTGGCGGTGCTCAGGGCATATTCCTGAGAGTTCACACCGTCGCGCGACAAATCGTTGTGATAGGTGTACACCCCTGTGAGGTTTGTAATGGCCACGCTTGCTGACGCGGAAACGGTGGTGTCGGCAACGCTGACGGCCGATACCGTGTGTGTTCCAGCGCTCGATGGCGGAGTGTAGACTCCGCTCGTTGAAATCGTTCCGACGGAAGCATCGCCCCCTGCAATGGTATCGACTGCCCACGTTACGGTTGTCGTTGTCGTGCCCGTGACTGAGGCCGTGAATGTTTGGGCTTGGCCGGTGGTAAGTGCCTCGCGAACGGGGCTAATGGTTACCGCAACTCCGGTCGTCACTGCGGTTGTGATCGTGAGGGTAGCGGAAGCTGTCTTGGTGGGATCCGTGACAGATGTGGCCGTCGCGGTCACGGTGGCTGGCGTAGGAACACTCGCAGGAGCGGTGTAAGTGATTGCCGCACCCGAAGCGCTGGAAGCCGCCGACAACGTACCGCAAGCTGCGCCAGTGCAGCCGGATAACGTCCAGGTTACGCCCTTATTCTGCGTGTCGTTCTGCACCGTTGCGACTAAGGAGTGTGTCTGGCCGGTTTGTACCGAAACGGCGGTGGGGTTCACCGTCACCACAATGGCTGCTGGGGTCGCAGAAGTAATCGTCAGGGTCGTTACCGCCGACTTCGTGGCGTCCGCAATCGAAGTCGCAGTTAGAGTAACGGTTGCTGGTGCAGGCACGGTCGCAGGAGCGGTGTATACAATTGCAGCACCTGAGGCGCTGGAAGCCGCCGACAACGTGCCGCAAGTGGCGCCAGTGCATCCGGCGCCAGCCAACGTCCAGGTGACACCTTTGTTTTGAGAATCATTCTGTACCGTTGCGGTGATGGAGTGGGTCTGGCCGTTTTGTACCGAAACGGCGGTGGGATTCACAGTCACTACAATGGCTGCGGTCGTCGCAGAAGTAATCGTTAAAGTCGTCACCGCGGACTTTGTGGCATCTGCAACCGAAGTCGCAGTGAGGGTTACGGTGGCTGGCGAAGGCACGGCCGCAGGCGCGGTATACGTTATAGCTGTGCCCGAGGCACTGGAGGCCGAGGATAACGTTCCACAAGCGGCTCCAGTGCATCCGGCGCCCGCCAACGTCCAGGTGACGCCTTTGTTCTGAGAATCATTCTGGACCGTGGCGCTGAACATCTGCGTATGCCCAGCCTGCACCGAGGCCGTGGGTACCGATGTTGAAACTACAATTGGGGGCGTGCCAGCGGCCGTAACCGTGGCTTGCGCGCTGGCGCTCTGCGTGGATTGAGCTTGCGAGATGGCCGTTATCGTGACAGCTGCTGGGGACGGTACTGCGGCAGGAGCGGTGTACATTCCGCTCGCATTGATCGTTCCATGTGTGGAATCCCCACCTGTAGTTCCATTGACCTGCCAAGTGACCGCGGTATTCGTCGTATTTGTGACGGAGGCCGTAAATTGCTGGTTCTTGGAGACCTGAACCTGAGCGGTTGACGGACTTACAGAAACCGAGACCGTCTCTGGGGCGGTGCGGCTGGCCGACGACGATTGCACCGCAGCGCATCCAGAAAACGTCAAAACAATCCCAAGTAATGTCGCGATTGGATAAATGAGTCGTGAATGCACAATATTGCGCAATGCCATAAGTAGGGGGTCCTGTGAAAAGCCAAGAATTTTACTATTTTATGAACACTTCAACGCAAATGGGACTGCTGCCGAGCGCAGTACCCGGCGGATAGCAGGGACTCTCTAAAAGTTAAAAGCGTTAGCGTTAAAAGTAAAGCCGGAGATTCTCTTAGGTAACTACAGGGAATCAGTTAGTGACCGAAGCGCGTCGAGTGGCCTCCCAAGCAGTGTGGCGATTCCATGTCTGAAAAAGCCTGAATCGACTCCGGACCTCAAGTCGTTCCTACCCGGGGACTTCGGGAATACTTATTTTAGCTGCCCGCAACGAAAAGTAAAGGGTCGAACTCAATTGTTAGAGCCTTTTAAGGCTTGCCGGGCCAGAGCTTGTGAACGAAAGTGCGGACACGATCAGAGAGCGAATCGGTTTTTGGGGCCGGGGGCTTGGAAGCAGTGGGCTGCTGATTGGGCGGGACAGAAATATTTGCTGGGGCTTGACTAGGCTTCGGAGCGGCAAGGACGGGCTCCTTGACCGCCACAAGATCACCCTCAACGCGGCCTTGAAAAATCAACGTAGGACGCACGCGAACCCTGCGGACCAGCACAATCATCTTGGGATCAATTTCCGGCTGGACCGCGGCTTTCGCGTCAAAGATCAGGGGCGGCACAAAAACCTGATAAATCGGTTCTTCTTTCGGCGGAGCGGGTTTCCGTGCCTCCACGGTAGGCACATTGGGCTTAACGTCGCCAACGTTATGATGCACCTCTTCCGCGGTGGCGAGTTGGCTGACCTCGGGCGGCGGTGGCGGTGCTTCCGCGAGCTGTATGTCGCAGGAACAGCGATTGCCGGAACCGGTGCGCAACGAGTCGATTTGTCCGTTGGAAAGAAAGACATCGCCGCCCTGTGGCACCAGAATGCTTTGACCGGTCAGTTGCTGCTCGAGACGCAATGCGCCGCGATTGGTGCGGATGCACATCGCTCCGGAAGCATCGAATCCTACGACAGTGTCCTGCGCCCCATCGCCGATGGAGACCGGCTGGGCTTGAATCTGTGGCGTGTACATCGTCAAGGTAGGCTGCTGCTCGATATGCGCGTGAATAATTCCGGTATCGAGCGCGATGGTAAGCGCATTGCCAGATTTGAGAACGGAAAAGTGCGCTGGTCCGCAGATGGCGATTTGACCGCCTTCCACCAGCTTGATGCGCGCGCTTCCGGACTTTACGCGCACGTCGCTGCCGCTGCGCAGCACCGTGGCCACCTGACCATTGACGGTTTCTACCGTCATTGGGCCGGTGACGGCGATAGCCTCGCCTTCCACCGAACCTACAGCGTCACCTGGCGGGGGATTGTCGGAACGCGCGCCGGAAACCACCAGCAGCGCGACGAACATCGCACCAGCAGCCAAGGAACACATGGCGATTTTACGTCGCGCATTCATCTGGCGGAACCACAAGGACAATCACTTCTGCTCCTGCAGGCGGCTTGACGAAAACTCTCGTGAAAGACTCTCGGCCTATACTATACGACGATGGCTAGCCCTGAAGCAGACCGAGATGCGCCAAGTGGACCTACCACGGCGTCGGACGTGCCGTCATCTTCGCCAGCAGAAGGCGAAGCGGTAAATCTACATTACGACACGCGGTTGCCGCGTCTCCCGTGGTCACGCCGCATCCAGATTCCCATTATTGCCGCTGCGGTATACACCGTCATCCGCACATTGGGGCCCACCCTGCGCTTCGAGGTGCTCGGGTACCAACACGTTGAGCGAACCTATACGTCTGGTCGCAGATGTATTTTTGCGTTCTGGCACCGCGTCATTATTCCCGTCGCGTGGTGGGCCAGAAATCGCGGTGTTGTGGTGCTCAACACTACTGCATTCGATGGGCAATGGACGCGCAAGGTGATCGAATGGCTTGGGTTTGGAACCGCCCAAGGGAGTTCGACGCGTGGAGGTTTGCGCGGGTTGGCTGTCATGGCGCGACGTTTGGAAGAAGGCCGCGATTCCGGATTCACCATTGATGGCCCGCGCGGCCCGCGCTACGTCGCCAAGCCAGGCCCGGTGATGCTGGCGCGCAAAACGGAATGCCCCGTCGTGGTCTTTCACATTGGCGTGAGCCGCGGAAAAACGTTCACGAATACGTGGGACCACTTTTTGTTGCCGAAACCGTTTGCCAGGGCGGTAATTTTAATTGCGCCCCCAATTTACGTTCCGACAGATGCCGACCCCGGCGCCATGGAAGCCAAACATGCTGAGATGCAGAAGGAATTGGAGCGCGTCCGCGACATCGCCGAGAGTTGGTACCAGCTTAGCGAACAGCAACGTCAGCAATACCGCCTGGAATTTATGCGCTAGCGCAAAATCAGCCAAACGGACTCGGGGACTGGTGAAGATCTTGGTGTGAGCTGCTTATTTCAAGGCGCGCTCGGCAAGCTTCACCTGGACCTCAAGCTTTTTTCCACCTCGGTACAGCGTGACGGGTACGGTGTCTCCGGGCCTCTTGTGATTCAGAATTTTGTTTATGTCGAATTGGCTGGTTACCGGCTGGCCATCGATCGAGGTGACCACGTCGCCGCCGATGGTAATGCGGCGCATACCGGCTTGCGCAACTTGATCGCCGCCTTTGATGCCTGCCGCTGCTGCAGGACCGCCGCGCGTAACGGTTTCCACGAGCAGGCCCTCTTGCACCGGCAAGTCCAAAGCCTGCGATAAGTAACCGCCAATCGGAAGCGTTTCGATTCCTAGAAATGCCCGATGCACGCGGCCATCGGTGATGAGGTCCGCGGCAATGGCTTTTGCCGTGTTGATGGGAATGGCGAAACCGATGCCGGCCGTTGTTCCCGATGGAGTGTAAATCGCGGAGTTGATGCCGATCACTTCGCCGTGGGAATTGATCAGCGGGCCGCCGGAATTGCCGCGGTTGATGGCCGCGTCGGTCTGAATGGCTTCATCGATAAACGTGGTTTCGCTGGTCTGCACCGTGCGGCCGAGCGCGCTCACCACTCCGGTAGTCAGCGTGCTTTGAAATCCAAACGGATTGCCGATGGCGAGAACCTTTTGGCCCACCTGCAGCGCACTCGAATCGCCCAGCGGCAGCGTCGACAGATTTTTTCCAGCGGGATCGATCTTCAGCAACGCCACGTCGTTGCGCTGATCCGCGCCGATAAATTTCGCGGGATAACGCGATTGATCGCCCAACACCACTTCAATGGATTGCGCTTCCTGTACCACGTGGAAGTTTGTGAGGATGTAGCCGCGCTTGTCGATGATGAACCCGGAACCCGCGCCTTCCACCGGCACCGGGTCCATGAAGAAATCATATTGCGTGGCCTTGGTTAAAACATTCGCTACCGCCGGCGACGTCTGGCGATAGATCCGGACATTGATGGATTCATCGTCGGTGAGCGCCGCGTCGCGTTGCGCGATATTCGCGGCTGACCCGGGGGGCGTCGCTCTCGGCACCGCTCGCGGAACTTCTCCCGCTCCAACATTCACGGGCTGATGAGCTCCCCAACGGCCTCCAGCGTAGTACGCCGCAAGAATAATGATCAACGCCGCAAGGAAAAGGCGAATGGCACTGGACGACCTGGAGGCGCTCATAGTGGTTCCCTTAGTTTATATACAAACCCATGGACATAGTTCGCGTTCGCTATTTCTAGAGTGTTGGATTGCATATAGTTTATTAGAAATAACACACAATTTTGTTCCAACTGTGACCCGCAATACTCAAGCTGTTGGACGTACCGCGCCAAGGTTGGTAGCGAAGTCTTGCACCTGCCGGCGAGTTTCCGCCATCGAGCAGGAGCAGTCGATTTTGACCGTGGCGCGTTGCAGTTTTTCTTCGACCGGAAGCTGCGCGGCGATTCTTCGGCGCGCTTCCTCCTCGGTGAAGCCGCGCGAAACCAATCGCTCGATTTGTTGCTCCGGCTTGCACCATACCACCACCACGCCATCCAGTTTCTTGTCCAGGCCAGCCTCGAAAATCAATGCAGCTTCCACGAATGCGGCGCTGGGAGATCCGTTGCCCTCCAGATCTGCGAGTGCTGAGACGATGCGTTTTTCTACACGCGGGTGCACGATAGCGTTCAAACGCTGAAGTTTTACAGGATTGGCGAAAACAATTTTAGCAAGCGCCGCACGGTCGATCTCCTTGCCGCTGCCGACGAATGCACCGCCGAACTCTTGCAAGATTTCTTCGTAGGCGGGAAGGCCCGGTTCGATGAGTTGGTGCGCAATAAGATCGGTTTCGAGAACAGCAAATCCCAATTCGCGGAGCATGGCGCTGACGGTGCTCTTCCCGCTGGCGATCCCGCCGGTGAGCCCAAATCGAAGCATGAGCGATTCTATCGTGCGATGGCGCTGCTTTGCGGTGGGTTGCGTGAAGAAGCATCTCCACGGCGCAGACGCGCCGCTTTTACAGTATTGCTCATCAGCATGGCGATGGTCATGGGACCGACGCCGCCGGGAACCGGCGTGAGCGCACCTGCGATATTTATTGCGTCGGGATGCACGTCCCCGACCACTGCGGAGCCTTTGGCGCGAAATTTTTCCAGGCGCTCCGGTGCGTTGCGGAAAAGCCGCTCGGCTTCGGCAAGGTCAGTAACGCGATTGGTGCCCACATCGATCACTGCGGCGCCCGGTTTAATCCACTCTGCCGCCACGTAACCCGCTTTGCCCATGGCCGCCACAATGATGTCTGCGCGCCGCACGGTTCCCGGAAGATCGCGAGTCTTGGAATGACAGATTGTCACCGTGGCGTTTCCATGCATCAACAGCAGCGCCATGGGCTTCCCTACAATGTCGCTGCGCCCCAAAACGACGGCGTCTGCGCCTTCGATGGCGATATTTGCTCGGCGCAGAATTTCCATGCAACCCGCGGGAGTACATGCCACGAGTCCGGGGCGCCCGCTGACCAACTTGCCGAGGTTCATGGGATGAAAACCATCCACGTCCTTCGCCGGATTCACGGATTCAAGAATCAGTTTGGTATCGACCTGCTGCGGCAAAGGTAGTTGGATCAGAACGCCGTCCACCGCATTGTCGCCGTTCATATCGTCTACAAGCTGCAGCATCTCGCGAGTAGTGACGGTGGCGGGCGGCGTGTGCAGCCAGCTGGCCATGCCAAGCTGTTCGCACGCGGCAATTTTGCTCTTTACGTACAGTTGCGACGCGGGATTGTCGCCTACCAAAACGGCGGCAAGGCCGGGGCGCAGACCCTGCGCGGTAAGAGTAGCGATCTCCTCTTTCAGCTCAACAAAAATTTGATCGCGAATTTTTTGACCATCAAGAATGCGGGCAGTCACGCGCTGGAAACTCCTATGCATCCGATAAAAATCATAGCACGCGGCTCCGGGCTTTACTTTCTGGGCTTCACAAACAAGACATACCTTCGAGCGTGTAATCTGCCAGTCCTTTTCTGGAGAACACTATGTAAGGCAGCAGATCTTTCTGTTAGCATCCGTCCATTTCGCGGTTTCGGAGGCGACGCATGGCGACGGTGACAAGAATAGGGCCGGGATCGGCTTTCAAAGTGGGACTGGTGGCGTATGCAATTCTCGGGCTGCTAATTGGAGTCGTTATGGCGGGGATCGGCGCGCTTGTTGGCCCGCTGGGAGGCGCGCCAGGAGTGCCGGACATTCCGGCGGCCCATGTGGCAAAACTCTTCACTGGAGTGGCCGCGGTAATTGTTCTTCCGATCGTTTACGGTCTCTTCGGAGGAATTTTCGCAGCGATCGGAGCAGCAATTTATAACCTGGTAGCCGGATGGGTTGGCGGACTTGAAGTAGACATCAGCTAGGGATCAATGGCCATGCCGATTTGAAAGTCTCGCAGGCCGACAATTAAGGCGAAACCTTTTTATCAAATAATTCGATCAATAGCGACGCGTCCCGCAGGTGCTGAACCTACGGTAGCTTCAGTTCTGGCTAACACACATTCTGAGTTTGCGTATTCCCTCATGAATCTGGCCTACATCGGTGCCGCCGTAGCCAAGAATCAAGCCGCCTCGCGCGGGAGTTTTTGCGTAACACGAAGACAAGGGCATCGCGGAAACTCCTAACGCTGCGGCCTTTCTCGAAACCGCTACATCATCGACACCGGGCGGCAACAACGCGACCAGATGCATTCCGGCTTCCGCGCCGATCACCTCAAGAGTGTCACTCATGTGTTTGTGTACGGCTTCCACCAGCGCCGTCCGCCGCTCCATATAAAGCATGCGCATGCGGCGGATATGGCGCGCGAAATGGCCTTCTCGGATGAAGTCGGTCATAACGGCCTGATACAACGTGGAAGAGAACTGGTCATTCGCGTCTCGCGCCGTGGCGAAGGCCTCGGCCAGATCCTTGGGAACAACTACATAGCCCAGGCGCAGCGCGGGAAACATGACCTTGCTGAATGTACCGACGTAAATCACACGCGCGCTAGCGTCCAAGCCCTGCAGCGAGGGAATGGGATGGTCTCCAAACCTGTATTCGCTGTCGTAGTCGTCTTCAATGATCCACGCACCGCTTTGTGACGCCCAATGGAGCAGCAGCATCCGTCGCGCCGCGCTCATGGTCACTCCCAGCGGGTATTGATGGGATGGCGTGATATACACGGCGCGCGCGTTGCGTGCGCGTCGAATGCTTTCCGCGACATTCAGGCCCTGTTGATCCACAGGCACGCCAACCAATCGAAGTCCGGCGGTCAGCAAGGCCTGGCGCGCTCCGGGATAGCCAGGCTCTTCCATCCACACGCGGTCCTTGGCATTCAGCAAAACTTGGGCGGAAAGTTGTATGCCTTGTTGTGAACCAGTGGTCACCAGTATCTGCGACGGATCGCAGCGTACGGCGCGAACCGCTCCCAGATATTCGGCGATCGCTTCGCGACACGGCGGATGTCCCATAGCGTTGGCGTAGGCCATCAACTCTTGTGTGGGGTTGCGTGCATAGCGATTCACCAGCTTGGACCAAACTCCCGTCGGGAAATGCGCGAGGGCCGGCAAGCTGACGCGGAACGCACCCATATGGGCTAACCAGGGCTGCGGAGCCAGACGCATCGCGTCCACGCGACGTGAAACTTGACGCGGAACTTTGCCGCGGGCGATTTGCGGCGAGGTATCCGGGGCTTTGCTGGCTGGCGGACGAAGTGTTTCGAGCGGGATGGATCTGGCTACGCATGTGCCGGCCCCGATGAAGGTCTCGAAATAACCTTCCGCATGCAATTGCTCGTACGCGCTGGTCACCGGTATGCGCGAAACCTGGAGTTCCGCGGCAAGACTTCTGGTGGAAGGAATGCGTTGCCCGGGGCGCAGTTGACAGGAAACAATCGCGCGTCGATACCAATCGTAGAGCTGGCGGTAAATGGGAATATTTCTGTTGGAATCCAACGCGATGGGTGGAAGAAAACTGGCGGACGCTCGTTTCATTGCTATAGCCTCAAGCTAAAGACGACGGAAGTGGCTATATCATATCACCGAAAAGTGGCTATTTTGATAAGCCAGTAGGAGGGCTAGTCTGCGCGTGGCAGTAAACACTTGCGGAGGCTTTTATGAAATTACCGAAATGCAGTTTGAGTTTGCTTGCGGGCAGCCTATTTCTTATCGCGCTGATTCCCTCGGGTTCCGCGCAACAGACTTCCGATACATCCCAAACGAGCGCGCCAAAAACTGCCGCCCAGCGGGACGGGCAGCACGATTTCGATCCCTTGATCGGCTCGTGGAAATTTCATCTGAAACGCCGCGTGAATCCCCTGACCGGATCGAATACCTGGGTCGACCTGAACGGCACGGGAGTTTGCCGCAAGGTCTGGGATGGAGGCTCAGAAATCGAGACCCTCGTGGTGGACGGCGACAACCTGTACATCGAAGGACTCACGCTGCGTGTCTACAATCCGCAGTCTCACCAGTGGCGGCTCTATTGGGCCAACCGCAGGATCGGGATCCTGGACCCGCCACAGGTCGGCGAATTCAAAGATGGGCGTGGCGAATTTTTCGCGCAGGATACCATCAACGGAAAAACCATCCTGATTCGTTACGAGTGGACGAATCTCAGTACCGACACGCCGCACTTTGAGCAGTCCTTTTCGGACGATGGAGGAAAAACCTGGGAAGTGAACTGGATCACGGACCAGACGCGAGTAGCTGACGAATCCGGTAAATCCCACTAAGCAGTGCCGAGGAGAAGATTATCCTTCGAGCGCTAATACCGGGCCTCGTTCTCGCATTGACAAGTTTTTTTCTCTCGACGCAATCCAACCAGCCGGCGAGCCTGACCTCCACAGACGATTTCAAACAACTGAAGAGTTTTCCGGTGGTGGAATTTCGCCGCTACACCATCAAGGAGCACGAGCGGGAACATTTCGCGGAATACTTTGACAGCTTTTTTCCCGAGGCATTTGAGCAGTTGGGATGCCTGGCGCTGGGAACCTTCGCGGACCGCGGCAATCCTTCGATGTTTCTGTGGATCAGGGGCTTTCATAGCATGGACGATCGCGCGTTGATCAATGCGCAGTTCTACTACGGGCCGCTGTGGAAGGAACACAAAGCCACGATGAACAAGATGATCGAGGACAGCGACAACGTGCTGCTGCTCCAGGCCTTGGCGCCCGACACCAGCATGGAAGTGCTTCCCGCGGTGGCTCCCGTGGCGGAAGAAAAGGGCGCGCAGGGAATCGTGGTGGCGCAGATTTTTGCCGTGAAAGCCGATAACGTCGACGCTTTCGCGGGGCAAGCCGAGCCGGTCTTTGCCGGGTACCGGGCAGCCGGTGCGCATCAAGCGGGGATACTCGTCACCGCGGACGTCAAAAATAATTTCCCGCAATTGCCCGTTCGCCCGGATGGGCCGTTTCTGCTGTGGATTGGCGTAGTTAAAAATGATCGCGCATGGAATGAACAACTCCAGCCAGTCGTGCAGCGCGGCGCGGAGTCGCCCTCGGCGACTGGGCTGGTACGTGCTGCGCCGGAGTTATTAGTACTGGAGCCCACGCGCCGCTCGAGGCTTCGGTGGCTCGCGGAAAGCCGCTAAAAATGTCGACGCGCCGACATTTAAAGTAATACTTTACTATTGGTAAATATAACGAAATAGGACGTTCGGGGAGTTCGAATGAGTTTCATTCGAACGATGCTCTTTTTTTAATGGGCTTGAGAATACCGTCAGTACTAGAAGACACACACCAGAATTTTCCGTGAAATGTTCCCGTAAGACACGCGCAGCTCGTGGCACTAACGGCGTGGACCGCACGCTCTATTTTTAATGATGGTCACAATCGCATCGCACTCATTCATGACTCGACGTTCCGGCACAAAATCGAATTCCTTGCGTTCGACATGTGGCACGAAGTTAAAGCAAGGTCGCCTTCGTTGAGAAGCGTGCGCATCACATCTTCCTCAGTAAATGAAAAACCCACCTCCAACTGCAGGTCGGGGCTTTCAAAATACTCAATGATTCAGCTTGGCAGGAAGTGGCACGAAGGGCGCGATTGCAAAGCACGCAACTTTCAGAAAATTAAAATTAGGAAAGTAACAGAAACGATAAACTGGCAACCTGGTCAGCCATTTGGGCCGCTATATTACATCTGGTATTAAACAGACCATGGGCCGCGCCTTATTGATCCCTGTTCTCCTATTAGCTGCTTGTTCCGCCACGGGACAGAATGTTCAGCATTCATCGACAGGCTTCCATTGGCTTAATCCCAGCAGAGACGCAAAACTTTTTGAGCACATAAAGACGGCCTTTACATACGAACTGAAGCCCGATGATCCCGAGAAAGTAAAACCCGTCGTCGCGCAGGAATATAAGTGGATCAGCCGTGTCGGAGTATTCGAAGGGTCTGCTCTTGTACTGCTGGGGGAACGCGAGACGCGGTCCTCAAGTTATGGCGACTATTTCGTTGCCTCCAATTACGATCTCAAAGGCGGTGAAAAAATATCATTGACGGGCTCTAACCAAGGCTTTATCGAGTGGAAATTCAAGAAACTCATTCAGTTCGATTCCTCAAGGATACCCGATATTGTCATCCCCCTAGTTGCACCGAGTGCAAGGCGGATTACCTTCTCAGTTCGTTCCGCTTTGATTCGGCTGAGGCTAAATGGAAGGTCAGGACGTGGGGCCAAAAGGGCACGGATATTTTGATTGGTAGTGACTATTCCGTAGACGCTGAGGAAAACTCCAAGGACGAGTGTCTTTTTAAGTTCACTGACTTCAATGCTGATAATTTCGACGATTGGCCGTTCGGTGTCTGGCCATTACCAAGCAAGGCAAAATTCTTGAAGATAGAACGACGCTTTACACTATTCAGAATGGACAGCCGCTAGCACTTACAGTAAAGGACCGCCAGAAGTTAGCCGCGATACGCGATCAGCTCTGCGTTGATGCCAAGAAATCGAAATTCTGCCCATCGAACTAGGCCTGAGCCCGAGAAGCGCGCCAGTCGTACAGAATACCGGGAAGCAAGACAGTGCCAGAGAAGAATCCGACAACGGAACGAATACTCTGGTTGATCAAAAATAAAAAACGCCCGAGCCATTCGGCCCGGGCGCTTACTGACAAAGGAAGACTACGAACGAACCCTTAGTAGATGTCGTACTGCTCCCAGTGGAGGGTGGCGTCGGACTGGATGATGATGTGTTTGTGCGAGGTCTGCTCCAGTTCGTCCATGAGCAGGGATTCGCGAGTCTTGAGCGCTTTGGCGATTTCCGGATGTACACGAAGAGTCAGGTTGGGACCTTCGTGACCAGCCATGGCCATCTTGCGGGCTTCGGCCTGGATCTCGTAGCACAGCGTCGGGATGGATTTGACCATGCCGGAGCCGGTGCAGTACGGGCAGGGCTGGCAGAGCACGCGCTCGAGAGCCTGCTTGGTACGTTTGCGAGTGATGCAAACGAGGCCAAATTCGTTGAAGCTGAGCGCTTTCGACGGGGCCTTGTCTTCTTCGAGGGCCTGCTGCAGCGCGAACAAAACTTTGTCGCGATTGCGGCGCTCTTCCATGTCGATGAAGTCCACCACGATGATGCCGCCCAGATCGCGCAAGCGAATCTGGCGAACGATTTCTTTCACCGCTTCGAGGTTGGTCTTGACGATGGTGTCTTCGAGGCGCGTGGAGCCCTTGCCGACGAACTTGCCGGTGTTGACGTCGATGGCCACCAGCGCTTCAGTGTGATTGATGACGATGTAGCCGCCGGACTTTAGCCACACCTTGGCGCGCAGAGCTTTGTCGAGTTCATGCTGGATGCCGAACTCTTCAAAGATAGGCGTTTCCTTGGTGTACAGCTTGACGCGACTGACCAGCTTGGGCTGGAAGCGGCTGACGAATTCAACGACTTTGCTGAATTCTTCTTCGCTGTCGATCCAGATGGCGGTGAAGTCATCGCTGACGTAATCGCGCAAAATGCGCTCGACGAGATTGAGGTCGCGATGGAGCAGTGACGGCGCTTTGCGCTGTTCGCTGCGTTCCTTGATTTCGTTCCAGGTGGTGCCGAGGAATTCGATGTCGGCGCGAATCTCTTCATCGGTGGCGCCGCCAGCGGCGGTGCGCACGATGAAGCCTCCGGGATAGCTGCCGCGTGCTTCGCCAACCAGGCGTCGCAGGCGCGAGCGATTATCCGCGCTGGCAATCTTGCGCGAAACGCCGATGTGATCGATGGTCGGCATGTACACCAGAAAGCGTCCCGGCAGGGCCACGTGGCTGGTGATGCGCGCGCCCTTTTTGCCCAGTGGTTCCTTGGCGATCTGGATGACTACATCCTGACCGGCCTTGAGCATTTCGGAAATGAGCTGCGGGCGCCGTGACGGTCCGGAGTGATGACCGCCGCCCTGATAGCCGCGATCATGACGTGGGCCGCCGGGTCCGCTGGGCCTGCGCTCAAAGCGCTGGCCGGGGCGTCCACCACCGCTGCGTTCCGGACGACCGCCGCTGGAGCGATTGTCGTGGCGAGGGCCGCGGTTGTCGGGGCGACCACCGCGATTGTCGCGTCCGCGATCACGTCCACCACTGCCACTGCGAAACGGCCGCTCAAAACGCTGGCGGGGATTGCCGCCTACACGCGCAGAGTCGCGGGGAAATTCTTCGCGAGGAGCAGGCGCGCCGCCGACACTGCGAGGAGCGCGCGTCTCTCCGGGAAGCAGAATGATGTCGTCCTCGGCGATGAGGGCAACGGTTGTGGAAGACACGAGCGCGTCGACCGATACCTCGTCGGCGTTGGCTCGTTCCGTTTCTTCCTGGCCGTGGGTGCCTTCCGCATGGACTCCGGTGTCCGTGCCGTGTTCCTCCTCATGCAGACCCAGCGCCGCATGATGTTCGGCACTTTCATGAGCCGCGTCGGCTTCTGCATCGGCGCGATTGGCAGCCCGGCCTTCTTCGACCTCGGCATGCTCTTCGTCGGTAAGCTGAGAAACTTCTGCAGAGTGAGCGTCTTCGGCTTCGGTTCCTGTTTCGGACTCTTCTTCTTCGTCTTCCTCCTCGACTTCTTCTTCTTCAACCTCAGCTTCCACTTCCTCTGCTTCGTCTACTTCTTCGTCTTCAAAGATGGCGCCGCCAGCCAAAGCATCAACTTTCGCAACTTGCTGCGCTTCTTCCTGCTTGGCTTCCACGATGCCGGAAGCAAGCGCCGCGATCTGGTCGTCATTTAACGGCTCCGTCTCGCTTGCGGATGCTTGCGAGGAGCTGGAGGTCGGCAATTCCAACGGAGACGCTTCGTGGCGCGGAGGATTGTTCCCGTGCGCGGAAAGCGTAGTGTCATCGGCCACACCGATATTTTCTTCCGCGGATACGGGAGCGGCTTCGGACTCTGCACCGGCATCGGCCAGCAGCCAGCGAGGCAGCCCACCGGTGAAACGGCGGGGAACTATGGTTCCTGCAGCTCCGGGTTGCGTGAGTGCGGAACCGCCGGTCGAGGAGCGCGAACCCTCAGGAGCCTCGGGCAACTTGTTGATGGGTTGCTGCTCTTCTACCGGGGCAGCGGATGATGCTGCGGGCTTGCCGCGATATTTCGCCAGCGACTCACCCGGCAGCAGAATCGGTTCTTCCGCACCTTCAAAATTTGGCGTTGTAGAAGAAGAACCGCCGTGGCGCGGAGTTTCCGGGCGGCGATTATCAAAGCCGCGTTGCTCGGCACCACGCGGTTCAAAACCACGAGGTTGAGAGCCGCGATTCTGGCCTTGATTGCGCTGATCGTTTCCACGCGGATCAGAAGCCGGTGAACCTTGCGGCGAGGCGTATTTGGACGGCGGCAAATTGCGTCCACCGGGAGCGGGGCGTCCGCCGCGACGGCGACCACCACGGCG
>Ga0182024_10009076_pt1 | contig 20704 bp, 24 predicted proteins | sample P32metaG_FD_120480 | JGI IMG/M metagenome (GOLD analysis project Ga0182024, IMG submission 120480) | Permafrost microbial communities from Stordalen Mire, Sweden - P3-2 metaG (Illumina Assembly) | ecosystem: Environmental > Terrestrial > Soil > Wetlands > Permafrost | place: Sweden: Stordalen...
GCCACCCGGAGCGCTGCAGCAGCAGGCCGGTCAGCAGCCCGAGCACGCCGGCGCCGAGCACGATGACCCGGTCGCGATATCCGGTCCCGGCATCGAGCGTCACCTGCAACGCCGTCTCGACCAGCGGGAACAAGGTTGCGGACGCGGGATCGACGGCAGGCAGCGGAATCAGTTCACCAGCCCGTGCCGCGAATACATCCTGGTGCGGATGGAACGCGAAAACCGTCTGGCGGGACTCCGCTACTTCGCCGACGCACGCATACCCATAGGCGAAGGGGTAGGAGAAGGCACCACCGAGCGCGTCGATCGTGTCGTCCAGCGCCAGCCCGGCAGGGACCTCGCCGCGGTACACCAGCCGTTCGGTGCCACCGCTGATGCCAGAGCACACGGTGCGGACGAGGACCTCACCGGCCGCGGGCCGCGGTGTGGGCACTTCCCTGATCTCCACACAGCGCGGCGCGGTATGAAACAGCGCGCGGGCCGCCTCACCCATCGGCGCGGTGACTGTCAGCTTGCATCCGTAGTCCCTCGATCATCTTGGAGCCCGCCGGCAGCAGTGTTTGCAACGCGCGGAGAGCAGAAGCGTCGCCGAGAGGCCGCCTGGGCGACGTCGCGTGTACTCCGGCATAGCGCAGATTAGCTGCCGTGACGAGTAAGTGGGTCGCTTCCCGGCTGCACAGTGACGGTCAGCGGCTGTGACGCCCCCCACTGGTCGATTGCAACCGCTGCATAGCGGGTGGCGCGGCGCGGGAACGGTAGCCGACACACCGACCGGAGGCAGCCCGCGCACCCGCGGCCGCCCCCCACCGGGCGGACGATCACCCGGAGGATGCGCGGGTCTGGGGCACGCAGGCGCGCCGAGACGATCAATCCCGTCGCGCGATGCCGGATTATCAAAGCGGCCGGGGGGGCGGGACGAGTCAGATCGCGGAGGGCTGCTTTGCCGAACGCGACCACCTGCGGGTCGGGGGAGCGCCCGTCCAGGTCATCGAGCGCCCAGGCCAGCTCCATCGTGCCATCGCGAACACGCGGCCTCCGCTCGGCGCGGTTGCCCGGACCATGTCTGCGCTGTGGGGGACGCCGTTGGATCCCGGGATGAGAGTGGTCATCAGCGGCACCACCTGACCCGCAAAGCAGCCAGGGATAAACGAGTCCCACTCGTAACCGACGACCCCCGGGATCACATCCCCGGGCGCCAAACCGGCAGCCGCCAGCATGGATCGCTGCTCGGCCCCACGACCGTGTACGAGGTGGGCGGCACCTGCTCTGGGGTGGTCGAATTTATATTTATGTGCCCGGGCCCGGGGCGACGACGCGGACGCGAGGCTTTGGCGGACGAGTCGATCCGGCGCGTCTAGGGCCTCAGGTGAGAGGACGCTTGCTCAGCCCACGGTCACTGATGGCCGTTCCCCTCCGGTCGTACACCGAAGTTTCCAGGGCCGCGGGACCCGGCAGCGAGGAATGCGGTTCCGAAGAACAACTCGGTCCAGGAGAGATCGGCCAGTTCTTCCTGCATGGCTGCGCGAATCGCCGCCCACGGACGGCGCATGACCCACTCATCTATCCAGGCGAACGGCCGCACAGTTGCGGTTCCGAGCTGCGTTAGCCACCCTGGCGTGTTGTCGGGAACCTTGAGATCCAGCACGGCCCAGCGCCGGCCTTCGGAGAGGGCCGCGGCACCGTGGGCGATGACCTCTGCGCAGTCGGGCACCTGCGACAGGGCGTACGTGGACAGGATCGCGTCGACCTCGGTGGGGAAGTCGAAGCCGGCCGCGTCGGATTGCACGAGACTGACATTGCTCCAGCCGTTCGTCTCTATCCGACGCTGGGCATGGGCGAGCATCGCGTCGGTCAGATCGACGCCGATGATCCGGCCGCCGCGACCGATCGCCTTCTCAAGCAGCGGGAAGTTCAGACCTGTGCCGCATGCGATGTCGACCACGGTGTCACCTGCGCGAAGGCCGAGTGCTTGAACGGTCCGGAGGCGCTGTCCCCGCTGGGGGTAGCCGGGCACGGGGTAGAGCCGGGAGGTGAGGTCGTAGTGCTTCGCCTTCTTGCGGTACGTCTCGATCAGGTGCTCTCGCGTACGGTCGACCTGGCTCACGGTGTGCTCCTCGATCTCGGTAACGTCGCGGCAGAACCGCGCCACCCCACCTAGGACTCCGCGCCGCCCCGCGTAGCGGACTCGACCGCAGCCTTGATCGCTATCATCTCGCCGTCGCTTACGCGCTGAATCCTGCCTTGGAGACCGCGGCCGGGGACCACGCGCATGATGCCCGCGAGGTCGACCTCAATCCACATCATGGCGTCGGTCTGCCTATCGTCCACCGGCTCGAGTTCCATCCCCCAGCGCGCCGAGGAATTACCCAGTGGCCCGGCGAACGCCACGTGGCGGGGCGCCTCGACAGCGGTCACCTCCTGGCTCCGGCTGCGGCTCATCCCGAGTATCAGCTTCGCCCGCTGCTCCACCCGCGAGCCGGGCTGAAGCGGAGCTCCCCCGCGAACCCGGCATTCGAGAACCGTTGGCGCCCACTCCGGCCAGCGTCCGACGTCACAGACATACGCCCACACCTCACGGACGCTGCTGGCGATCTTTATGCGGCTCTCGGTTCTGAATGTCATCGGGCGGACTATTGATCACTTTCCGGTTGCGTGAGGTCTCCCGAGACGCTACATCCTGACTGAGACGCCTGCAAAGTGCGCTCCGGTGGCGGGAGGATCAGGTAAATCTCGCCGCCCAAGCTCCAGGTAGGAGTCAACGTGAGCACACCTGCGAGGCCACGTTTGGTGTCCCGCGGTAGACGGCGGGCCGCCCGGTTCTCCTCGCGGCGCGCAGGACGACACGTATGACCGGCCACGCCACATGAACAGATCTACCGGCTCTGCACGGTCGCCGGCTTGCCAGAGCGAGACCCTATAGCCGCGCGTAACGGCGGCTCGCCGCGCGGTTATTAAGAGCCTCCGCGCCGTCGGCGATCCCGACCACGGCCGGGCAGGCAGGCGGCCGGACCGTATGTTTATGCATCGCCAGCGCCGGGCGTGGTCGTCCGCTTCTGCCGCGGACCGGTGCGGAGCGCGGCGGGATGGGTTGGTCGCGCCTGTGTTGGCGGGTTTGCGACGGTAAGGCTCTTGCCTGGTGGCAGCGGGAACGCCGTCCTGGAACAATGCGGCTCGTGCCGGCAGACCAGGAGTGCGTGAGCTGTGCCAACAATGCGCGGGCAGATCTGCCTGCACGCGAGCGGATCTACCTGGGCCCGCGATGGCGCGTTGCCCACGCATTCGGGACGTCGCTGCCCGGCTGGCTGGTGCTTGTCCCGCGCCGTCATACCGTCGCGCTCGATGACCTGACCGCCGATGAAGCCGCGGATCTGGGACCACTGCTCAGAGCCGTCAGCTCCGCGCTGCGGGATGTGGTCCGCTGCCGCAAGACCTACGTGGCGTTGTTCGCCGAAGCGGAAGGCTTTCAGCACATTCACTTCCACATCATCCCCCGCCAGCCCGGCCTGGAGGCTGACCTGCGCGGTCCGCGCGTGTTCGGACTGCTCGGCGGCGATCCCGCCAGCTATGTACCTGAGGCAGTAATGGACGAGATAGCAGGGAGCCTCAGCCAGGCGCTGCATCTGGAACTTTGACTTCAACCTGACGGACCGCGCTCTTCTGCCGCGAGTGGCGCGGTCACCTCATCAGTGGGACATGCCCCGGTTCGGGCCGGCGCTGCCGAACTGCGGGCTGTGGCCCGCCGCGAGACCTGGCTGGCCGGAGTCACCGCCCCGGCGCGAGCAACTGGCTAACCAGCAGGTCGGCCAGCCATTTGGCGTAGGCGGTGTCGGACCAGCCGCAGCCTTCAGTGGCCCCGAAGTAGGGCTCCACCCCGGTCAGGATCCAGGCCCGGTCCACGGCCCGGCGGCGGCTTAGCCCGGCCCGCAGCGCGCCGCTAGCCTCCAGCGTGCCCACCAGGGCGTCCAGCGCTGCCCGGCGGTGACCGTCGGCCTCCGCCCGCAACTCCAGTATGGCCGGGTCGTTGGTGCCCTGCGCGGCGGTGATGACCGCCTTGCCGCTGGCGAACAGGCCCGCGCTCCACTGGGCGAACGCGGTCAGCTTGCCCCGGGGATCGGGATCGGCGGCGATGCGCTCCCGCCAGAGGGCCGCGTCGGCGTTCTCCTCCATCTGGTCCAGTAGCGCCCGCAGGAGCGCCCCCTTGGAGCCGAAGGTCGCATACACGGTCTGCGCCGATACCCCGGCGCGCTCCGCAATGGCCGTGACCGCGGTCCCGCCGAATCCGTGTTCGGCGAACAGATCCAGGGCCGCGGTGGCGATCCGGCGGCGGGTATCGGCGGCGCGTTCCTGCCGCAGCGGTGACCGGTAGCGCCGCTCACCGTGGACGTCGGTCCCCACCGCGCTCCTCCCTGCTCGTCTCCGTGCTCTCCAGGCTCATGGCCCGTCAATATCGCGCTCGTCAAATTCACCTTAGTAGCCTCTAACGAATAGCGTATAGTAAGTCGCATGGAGCATGAGGCGGCAGACCCTGGCCCGAGCTCCGCTGAGCCCGGGCAGCGGCTCGGCTCGCTGATCGGCGGCGGGTTCGGGCTGATCTACGTGGAGGTGAACGCCGGCGCCCTGGCCGCGCCGGCCGCGGCAGCGCTGAGGATCGCGGGCGGGGTGGCGTTCGCCGGGCTGGTGGCCCTGCTCGCGGCCAGGCGGGATCCGGGCGCCCCGGCCCGCGGCGCGGCCCGCGGCGGCTTCGGGCCCTGGTACTGGCTGGTGGTCGCAGCCGAGGTGGCCGCCATCGCGGCCGGCATCGCCCTGCTGAACGGCCCGCTCGACCGGCCCCGCGCCGTGGTGGCCTGGGTCTCGGTCGTGGTCGGGGTGCATTTCTTCGCCCTGGCCGCGCTCTGGCGGGTGTCCTTGTTCCGCTGGCTCGGCGCGGCCATCGCCGTGTGTGGCCTGGCCGGGCTGGCCGCCGCGGGCCTGGGCGCCTCCAGTGCCGTGGTCGCCACCATGGGCGGCGTGCTGCCCGGGGCGCTGCTCCTTGCGGCCGGCTACCAGGGCGCGATCGCGGCGCTGAGCCGTTCCGGCCGGCCGCTGGCCCGGTCGGCGCGAGAGCACGGCCGCGAGTTCAACGGGTCCGCGTCCTAGGCCGCGTCACCGCGGCAGTGCCCCAGACAGGCGTGCGGCCGGGGCTGCCGGCTGCACAGATTGCGCGCTTCGCCGGGCCTACGTCGGCACCAGTCTCCGATCAGCATCCGCACATAGCGGCGTACTGAGCGCGCACACCTTGCCGCTCTGATGGCAGTCCCTCGAACAGTCTTCTGCCGCCCGCAGTCCAGCGAGCTCGCATAAGGAATGCACCAGGGCTCGGGCCGACGGACGCGCTCTCATGCCGCTGCGAGCGCGCGACTTGCCGGGGGTATCGGCTGGTTGCCATCAGATGCGGACGCGCACGACGATGACTTACATGGCAATGGTGTACCGCCGCCCGGTCGGCGTGATGCGGCAGAGCGTCAAGCCACAGCTGGCCAGCTGGGATCGGGCAGGGCATCCCAGCCAGGTGAAGCTGGCTCGCTTCCTGGCGCACGTGGACGCTATAGCCGGGCCGGTGCTGGCGACTGTGACCAGCCGGGTTGCTGCCGAGCTGATCGTCGGGTTCAGCGATGGCGTTTCACTGATTGATGGCGGCCATGACCTGGACAACTACCTGTTCCCGGTTGCTCAGCGGCTAGGTCCGGAGCGGGTGGCGGCCATCTTCGGCCGCAAGATCTGCGGGCCGTCGTCACTGGCGGTGGGCCCAGCCCGGCCAGACACGGCCGGGGCCACCCCGCAGTTCTCGACCCGGATGGCCGGGTCCTATCAGCGCAAGGAGTGGAAACAAGAGCTCTACGATCGGCTTGCGGTGCAGGCGGCCATCATCGATCCGGGTCCAGTCGGGCTGAAAATCGCGCTGACGACCGGGCCGGGACGCAACTGGGCCAGCCTGTGGAAGCCGCTCATCGATGCCTTCGGCCCCGTGCTAGGCGAAGACCCTGCCCAGCCGTTCCACCCGCACGATGACCGTATCGTCAGCCTGGGCCTGCATCACACCATCGACACCGGCATCGCCCACGACGTGATCATCGACGCCTGGTGGACCAGCCTGTAGCTAACCCCGCCGCCTCTCGCCGCGCATGCCATAACGAGGCCGGTCCTGCCGAATAAGCGTCGCTCGGGATCGCTGAATCGTGCTTGTACCGGTGGCGGCAAGCTGCAAGGCCCACTGCGCCAACTGCTTCCTAGCGCTGGCTCGCTTGCATGCCGCCGGCCTCCAGCACAAGTGGCAGAAGTCGCAGTTCAGAGCGAGCACGCACATGTCCAGCGAACCAGAATTAGCGCGCCGATTAAGCGGTCCGCGGGCGCTGTGGCGCTCGGCGTGGGCGCCATTCACGACCAGGTGAAACCTCTACCCGTGCCATCTCCCGTCATCGCGCAGCAGGAAGTGGCGATAGCCCCAGCCGTTGTCCCGCCTGAAACTCTCATCGACGGTCGCCAAACCTTCCTGTGCGAACCATCCGACCGCTTGTTCACGGCCCGGGTAGTAGTGATAGCCGGCCACATCCCCCTCGACGATCTCGCCCCGCACTGCGGGCAGCCCGCGGGCGGAAAGGCTCTCGAACGCCTGGTCGATCTGCCAAGCGTCCACTTCCTCTACTGTCAGATAGATAAGGCCACCCGGCCGGACGGCCCGGTGCAGGTTGGCCAGCACTGGCGGCCAGTCCTCGGGCGGGATGTTCTCCATGGCGTCGATCGTCATGACAGCGTCGAACTCCTGCACATACGACAGGTCCTGCAGCGCCTTATGTTCGAGCAAGAACGCGATACCCCGTGCCCGGGCCTGGGCCAGCATGCCCGCCGCCTGGTCAACGCCAGCGACGCGCAGGCCGGCCGCCGCGGCCATAGGGAAGTACTTGCCCGTCCCGCACGGCGCATCCAGCACAGTGCCACCGGGCGGGGACAAACGCAGCAGCCGGGTCACCCATTCCCGCTGCGTGTCCCAGGGATACTCATGCTCATCGTAGGACGGCGCCTCGCGGTCGTAGGCGGCGACGACCGCCGCCCGCCGTTCAGCCAGCCACACCTGCCGGTCCATGCCGATCCTTAACCTCCCTGGCCAAGCCGCGCCGCACGGCGAGCGCCCGCTCCTGATTCCAGGCGCCCCTATCCCACCGCGAACAATGACCGACCCTCACGGTGCTCTCAGCCTTAACCCAGCCCAAGATCACCGTCAATGGCCATCGGCTTATGGACGTGCAGAGTCCGATATGGCGCTGCACCCGACCGATCGGCGAGACGGACGAAACCGCGCATAACGGCGGCGTGCACAGTCAGGGGTTCGCAGGACATCCGCTGATCAAGATCCACTGTCCGCGTGGCCCTGCGTTGCTGCACAACATGCAAGCGGCAGGACACGTCGAACATCCGGATCTGCCACGTCGCGCGATGGTGTTCGCCCGCTGTCAGCGCGCCGGACGGTTACGGGATGATTCTGATCGGGGGGCGCGTTCACCATAGAGAACACGACATATCGTGTTGTTGGGTAGGCGTGGGCCCTTGACGGGCTCCGGGCCTTGAGAGGTGAGCATGATGACAGGTTGGTACGCAGAGGGGACGCCGGGCAGGTCGGCCAAGGCCATGATCGCCGTGACGCTGCTCGCGCTGTTGCTGGTGGCGGCTGTGCCGGTGGCCCTGCTGGCCGCAGTGGTCCTGATGCTGCTGGGATACGTCGCCGGCGGGCTCGCGCTGTTCGGCGGCTCGGTCCTCGCCGCCGCTGTAGCTGTCGCGCTCGCGGGCATGAACGGGATGCGGCACCTGCGCAAGATGCTGTCCGGGGGCAGCGTCCGCGTCGTGCGGCTGGACGGCAGCCAGTACACCGACGTCGCCGAGCCAGAGGGCAGGCACGACACCGGCCTTGTGCAGCTGGACCGCAGCGAGTACACCGAAGTTCGCTGACCTGGCCCTCTCCCCTTATTGCTGGCATTTCGGGCCGGATATCCGGCGGCGGATCCGGCTGGTGGCCGCGACGGTGAACTGACCCGGGTTCCGGCGACTATTGGTGCGGGCCGCTGGCGTGCCGCCGGCAGAGTTCGCCGGTGGCGCAGTACAGCGCCTAGGAAGACAAGCCATCAGCTGGCTGATCTTGAACCGATCCGGCAGTACACGCCCCCGGCGGACCGCGGGAGATCTATTCGTAGCCTCCGTGCTCTCAGGTGGCGTGGAGGACTCGGAAGCGGTCGGGTTTTGCCGGATCCCGATCCACGACTTGGGTTGGCGTCCAAGCCCATTGCCAGACGCTGATGCCGGGCGTGCGAGAGAACTGGATCTGCCCGCGGGTGCCTTCGACTGCAACGCGCGGCCAAGATCCAGCAATGCGCGCCCGATCCGAGCCGTGAGAACGCAGCATGTCGGCGAGGACCGCGACAGTGTCGTAGCCCTCGAACGCGACGAAGGAGGGCGCTTCGGCTAGCCGTTCACGGAGGGCGGTCTCGACTCGTACGCCGAGTGGGCTGAGGCGCTCGGGCAGGTAGCGCAGGAACGGGATCGCAACACTGTCATCGCCCAGCAACGTCAGCCATTCGGCGAACTCCGGTTGCCCGGCTGGAGCACCAATCATGATCTCGGCCAGGCGCTGGTCGTGGCGGACAGACTTGACGATCGACACTGCCGGCTCCGGGAAGCCGGCCAGCAGAAGGAGGGCTGTCGCGCGGTTGCTGGCAAGTTCGTCGCACACGGCCGTGGGGGCGAGCGCGCGCGCATCGAGCTCGATCACGGTGCCGCCGCGTGCAGAGAGGTGGTCCCGGAGGATGCGGGCCCCTGACGCCCAGTACACACTCGGTTCGGTTGCTACGGCGATTCGGCTGTGGCCCGCGCCGAGGAGGAAGTCTGCGTAGATCTGCCAGCCGTGCGACTGCGCCGGGGCAAGGCGCGCGACCCATTCCGTCGGCTCCTCGGTGAGAGCGTCGAGAACCGCTGACGAGCAGAGGAACGGCAAGCCGAGGGCGTCGGCCCTGGCGGCAGCGGCGCGAGCGACGACGCTGTGATACTCCCCGGCCAAGGCAGCCACGCCCAGGCGAGCCAATTCATCTACGGCCGCAGTGGCCCTGCGTGGATCAGCGGCAGTGTCTCGGACCACGAGCTCGAGTGGTCTTCCGGCGATCCCGCCCGCGTCATTAACTTCGCCAACGCCCAGCTCGAGTCCAGCGAGCAAGTGCCAGCCCGCCCCGACCCAGCCGGGCCGAGTCAGCGGAACGAGAGCACCGATCTGGATGGCTGATTCGTCAGAGCGTTCCGCTCCAGGTCGCGATGGTGGCGCATTCATGCGTTGGCGTCTCGCAGTTCAGTGCGCAATTCATGACTGTCGTATTTGGTCGCGCTTTCGTAGTAGAGACGTAGCCGACCATCCGGCAGCATGATAGCTGAAACGTAACGCAGCGCGCCACCACCGAAAGGGCTGGACGCCGGGCCGGCTGTCGGGATGTACCGTGACCCGTTCCACTTGGCTATTCCGGTTCGTTCTTCGTAGTTCTGTGCCGCTGACGCGCGGCCATCGAAATAGGCATGCTCACCCACGACTGCAGTTATCCGGGTACCGCGACTATACCAGGTTCCCGGCTCTGGTACCATTACAGGATCGCAGTTGCGGGCATTCATGCTAATCATCTGGTCGGCATTCTCGTCACCCTCGGTCAAAGGATGCAGGGTTGCCCATATGCGCAGATCCTGGTCGCGGCGAACCAGCACCGGGTCCTTGATGCCGAACGCCGCGCTGCCAGGAAAGATGGTCTTGCGAGTCCTGGCACTGAAATCCTCCGGACGGCCCGCGCGCAATCTCTCGATTCGCCAGTGCTTGGAGTTAAATGTGGCGCAGCTCAGATACATGTCCCAATCATCGTCAGGCGTCACGTCCAGAGCCGGGCGTTCCAATGACTCTGCATCCATGTCCTCTTTATCGATGATGCACAAGGTATCGAAATTTATACCATCATCAATTGGGGAGCGGGCTACGTAAGCCCGGTTTCCCCGACCCTTCTCTACCGGGTGCCTGTCACGATAGGCAAGATAGATATGGTCACCGTGAATAACTGCACTGGCGGCACCGATCCAGTTCCCAGGTCCGTGCGCAACGGGCAGCACCAGCTGGCTGTTCTCCCACCGGGGCAACATGCCCCAGGGTCCTTGCGCGGTTCCCACCACAGTGATCCCGGCAGTCTTTGCTCATTCGATCCGGCCACCGGATCCCGGGCCAAGAGCTGCCCAGGACGGCCACGCCCAGCATATCAAGCAGAGATGTTCTGCCTGAGCTGGGTACTCAGCTGGGCGGGCACCTTGCGGGAGGGGAGCCGCCTGGAGCTCCGAGGCCGTGGCGCGGCGGCGTGCCCACTGCGCCGTGGTCAGCTCCGGCTTTCGCTGTACGATCGGGCTGATCATGGCATCAGTAGCGAGGAGGGGATATGGGCATTCCAACCGGCATTGACGGCGAAGCTCCGGTGCGTGCCTACCATGAGACCGATATCAATGCGCCGCTGGACACAGTCTGGCAGTTGCACACCGATGTCAGCTCATGGCCTACCTGGCAGGCGGACATTACCGCTGCGCATATCGATGGAGTGTTCCAGCCCGGTGCCTCGTTCGAATGGACCAGCTACGGCTTCACCGTCGTCTCGACCATCTACGCGGTGGCTCCGCGCACCCGCGTGCTGTGGGGCGGCACGTCCGGCGGCATCACTGGAGTCCACGAATGGGTCTTCAGCGAGACACCCACCGGCGTGCATGTGACCACGAACGAATCCTTCGCTGGCGAGCCGGTGGAAGCCGATGTCACCGGGATGCAATCGGCTCTGGACAGTTCGCTCATCTCCTGGCTCGCGCACCTTAAGGCCGCCGCCGAATCCAAAAGCTGACTCCGGCCCGGTACCGGCCGCGCTAAAGCTGGGCCGGTAGTCCTGTCGTCTGGCCGACCTCAATCAAGTGCCCATCCGGGTCACGGATATAGGCCCGGATTTCGCTTCCGTGATCCTTCGGCTCGGTGAGAAACTCGGCGCCTCGCGCCGACCACTCCGCGTAGGAGGCGCGGATGTCGGCCACCCTGATATTGAGAAACGCGCTGGTCCGATCAGGGTCTGCCGGGGTCGTGAGCGTCACGGTCGGCTTGTCGTCGGTCGGGCCGCCGCCCACGTTGAGGATCAGCCAGCTATTGGCCAGCCGCAGGATAACCGGATCGCGTTCCCGCACCACCACTGCGCCGAACACCGACTGGTAGAAGTCACGGGACCGGTCCTGGTCAGAGACCACGAGGAAGTGGGTCAGCACGAAACCCGTCTCCGGGGCAGGAGAATCATCCTGGCTCATCTGAAACCTCTCCTTCGCAGGAGCGGAGCGTCGGCGCAGGTCGCTGCGATCCCCGCTACCCCACCTAACCATGACCGCTGTCTCGCCAGCGCGCCGTCATGCTGCAAGGAGGCTCACCCGAATCAGGGGCAGAGCGGCAGAGCTCTGCTGACCCACCAAGCTCGCGGGCTTGCTCTTCCAACTGAGCCTCCCCGTGTGGTGGACATCCGACCTGCCGGCAGGTCGGGTGATCATGACCCGGGGGGAGGCTCACGGGGCCGTTCAACCGTTGCCCTTGGCCGCCCTCTTCCGCCGCATAGGGACTGCTGCCTACCTCCCGGTCACTTCCGACGACGTCCGCCGTTGACTGGTGAACTGAGCACACGGGATGCCGCGAGCGGGGCGACGACCGGTCGCGTCGGCAAGCAGGATCGCGGCGTGGCCGTCTACCACAAGTCGCCCCCGGTGAATATGTACAGGAAAGGCACCAGCGGGATAAGAGCGAAGATCCCCCACGCCAGTTTCCCGCCCGGCTTCAAGTCCGGCCGGTCGGTGGCTAGATCGATCCAGATCAGGACCACGGCGAGGGGATGCAGAAAACAGACCAGGACCTCAAGAAGCTTCTTCATAACTTGAAGCTACCCAGGCCGGCCGGGTTCGTCCCGGGCCGGTCAGCCCCTTTGTCCCCTGGCGTCCGAGCGGTGCCAGCCTTGCTGGTGCATCCTGCGCTCAGGGGAGTCCATGTCCGGCGCGTTGTCCCGGCGACGCTGTGGCTAAAGATCGCGAGACAACAGAGCCGTACGCCCATGCCGCATAGGGGACGGCGTGGTGGCCGGGCGGGGGATTGTCATGTGTCGGTGGTGAGTACCGCTGCCAGGTGAGGGGCGATGAGCGCCGCTGCGGAGTGGCCTGGATACCAGGTGCAGGCGATGCCTATGGCCGCGACCCGGCCCGTGCCGAGCAGCATGCGCAGCGCGCTGGTGACCTGCGCCGGCCCTGGGCCGCCTGGCGCGGGATAGCGCAGGCCGGGAATCTCGGCCGGATCAGTCACGTCCAGGTCGAGGTGAACATACAGCGGTCCGTCCGGCAGGCCGGCTGGGCCCAGGCCGGTGGCGTCGCTGCGGCGGATCCGGGCGCTGGCCAGGTAAGTCACCTCGGGCGGGTCGAGGTCCCGGGCGCCCGCAAGGAGGATCTGCCGTTCTGGCACTGGCTGCAGCCCGAGCCGGGCGGCGATCAGCTCGGGCCGGTACCCGGCCAGCAGCCGCAGCGGCAGGCCGCCCAGGTAGCCCGACGCAGTTGTCTCCAGTGTCTGCACGTCGCCATGCGCGTCGAACCAGACGATCCCCGGCATCAGTCCTGCGCGCTGCAGCCCGGCCACGGTGCCCAGGGCTGTGGTGCAATCTCCGGAAATCACCACCGGGCATTCGTTGCGGCTGGCCACGCGGGCTACTACCTGGCCCACCAGCGAGTACAGCGCGGCTAGCCGCTCCCATACGTCACCGCCAGGCAGGTCCGCGGCGACGACCTCTGCGGGCTCCAGGGGAAAGTCCAGGTCAGGGAGGTATTCATCAAGGTGGTACGGAACGCCGATCACACGCACACCAGCACGGTAACCGAAGCGCTCACCAGGCAGGGGGATGACCCCGGCCGGATGGAACTGCAAGGCCACCCCGGGATACGCCCGCACCGCGCACGCGGCCACGGGCACTGGCCGAGACCGCCGGGGCCGTCGCCGTCACGGTCGCCGGATGTCACAGCGCGCGGTTAGCCGATACCGCTGGCTCCTCCGTAATGGTGCTGGCGCTGGCCAGCCGTTCGAGCCGTTCGGGGACACCCTGGCGCCTGGCTTGCCACAGGCCGAACTTCGCGAGCAGCCCGTTCGATACCAGCAGCAGGTTCTTGCTAGGCGGCGCGATGAAACCCTTAGTTGTATGCGGCGCGTAACGGGCCTCATCCTCAGTCATCTCAAGCCAGCCGGTAAGTATCCGGGTTCGCAGCCCGACCAGTTGCGGCCGGTAGGCGTGAGCGAGCAGGCCTGCGCGGCGGCCTCCAGGCGGCAGCAGCCCGTCCGGGACCACCAGTTTCAGGCCGGTCTCGTCGTGGCCGGCCATCTGCACCGGCACGATAACCGGGTATCCGTCTGCGCCCAGGCAGGCCAGCAGGCGGTGCGGAAGCCCGCTGATCTGGGCCGCGGCCTTCGCCACATCGACGCGCGGGCGGGTCCCGTTCTGTGGTGGTGACTGTGAGCCGGGGAAGCCGGGCCAGGCGGTCCCGGTCACCCGCCTCTCACCGGAAGCGCTGAGGTCTGTCCAGGCGGCGACCCGCTGCACAGCGATATCCACAAAGACCCGCTCCTCGTAGTACTCGCGCAGCAGTGGATCCCATACCGGGCCCCGCATCACCTTCCCGAGGTAACGCTCCGCCTGCGGGATCAGCGCTTCGAGACGGTCACGCGAGGGCGTGAGGTCTACCGAGGCTGTCCCCTGAGCCAGCACGAATGCCGGGTTGGCCGAGAAGCCGTGCTCGCGTGTGTGGTAGGCCAGCGCGACATGCGGGTCACGGATGATCCGGTCAAGCTTCTTGCCGAAACCCAGCGAGGTCGTGAACCTCAGCACGCCCGCCTCGCGCTGCCCGATGCCGCACGGAGCGACGGCTATGACCACCGCTCCCCCCGCGGGCGTGCAATAGGCGACGGCCGCCGTCAGGTCCCCCTGGATCACCTCGTCCACGTCAGCCGGCCATTTGACTAGATCGCTCATCACTCCCCCCTTGCCATTACACGGCGCACCGCCTCGTCTGCCGCAAACACGACAGCCCGCCGCATCCGCGAGAGTTGACCAGGCGTCCTGCATGAAGCCTCACGCGCAGGACTGGCATCGCCAAGGGCAGCAGCTCACATACATCCGGAGTGCTAGCACTACTATCCGCATGTGCCGTTGGCTAAGGGCGCAGCCGCGCCATTCACACAAACCCGGCGGCGGCGGTCCGGGCACCCTGCAGGCCACATGCGGATCGCCTCGCGCACCTGACCGGGACCGCGCATCGCTCCTCAGGCACCAGGGCCAGGTAGCTGTCGACGTCCCTGGCGTCGCTCCGGACGACCCCCTCCGGCGGATCTCTGCGGGCATGCGAACAGCAGCCACCGGCACCCGAAATTCAGCCTCATCAGACCAGTGAGGTCGACCGCTCAGGCTGCGGGTCGCTGACCGGGATGTTGAATGGCGCGCCTTGTTCCGGGCGTCAGTGGTTGCGCAGGGAGATCTGGTCGGACTCGGCGATGTCATCGGCCTCGATGGCCCGCAGCCCTTGACCCAGTCGCTCGCGAGCTTGCCGCAGGAGCCTGAGCGGGTTGGTGGCAGGGCTCTGCGCAGCGGCGCGATCCGGATCAGCCCCGTGCTCTTCGATGAGGTGTGCCTGAAGTGCCGCAGCGACTTCGTCAGCTGCCTTCAGGGCTTGGTAGATGGCCCGGTCCCGTGCGGTGTCGTCAACCATGCGCCCAGTATTCCCGAAGCATCCTTCGCGATGCAGCCTCGGGCAATGCAGCGCGGGAAGTGCCCGCGTTTCGCACAGACGCCTGGCCGCAGCTTTGGGTGCCAGACCGTGCCGGGGTCCACCAGGCTTCTGTTTCTGCCAGATAGCGGAACTTGGACTGGCGGCCAGGCCGGGTCTACTTCCTGACGCTTCTCGACCCTTGCGGGACGACCGGACTCTGGCCCTTACCGCCAGGTCGGCCAGCCGCCAGTCACACTAGGTGTACCCGAGCCAGAGATCGACACATTTACCGCATCTGCCGCGGATGGCGGCGTGCCTGAGTCAGCTGGCCGGCGGTGAGGACCGCAGGTCGCGGCGGATTGGGTGATCGGCGGGGACTTCAACGAGAACCACCCGGACGCCGTCGGGGTCCTCGATCCACATCTCGGTCAATCCCCAGGGCTCCACTACCGGCTCACGCAGAATGTGAACCCCGGCCGCGGCCAGCCGCTCATGCTCGGCGTTCACATCCCGCACCTGGAGCCAGATCATCACCGAGCGCCCCGCAGCGCCAGCCGAGTGCCCGGAGACTTCCAGCAAGCCCGGGCCCAGGAAGAACACCACCCCGGGATCAGCCGGCGGCCCGAACTCCCGGTAGATCGCCAAGCCCAGCACATCCCGGTAGAAATGGTGGCTTTGGCCCAGGTCGGCGGGGCGCAGCAGGATCCGGCTACTCAATACCTCCACACCACCATCCTGGCAGCCCGCAGCCACCGGTGACCGGAAGGCGGCCCAGGGAGGATTTGAGCCAGGTGACCAGATCGTCGTCCATGATCACCCGGACTCCCTTGCTGAGCGGCTCCGAGCCGCCGGGACGGCCCGCCCGCGGCGATCTGGGGCTCCCCTGATCCAACCGGTAACGTGCGGGCCATGGAACATACCCGACTCGGCCGGACCGGCCTCCAGGTCTCGAGGCTGTGCCTTGGGACGATGACTTTCGGACTGCAGTGCGATGAGCCGACGGCCGCCGCCATTCTCGATCGGGCAGCTGAGGGAGGTATCGACTTCATCGACACCTCCGACGCCTATCCCCTGGGCGGGGATCTGACCACCCGGGGGACTACCGAGGAAATCCTCGGTCGCTGGCTGCAGGGGAAGCGGGACCGTTTCATCGTGGCCACCAAGTGCTTCGCCCCGACCGGGCCAGCGCCTTTCGATGCCGGCAATTCCCGCAAGCACATCCTCGCCGCCGTGGATGCCTCCCTGCGCCGCCTGCAGACCGACTACATCGACCTCTACCAGCTCCATGGATATGATCCGGCGACGCCGATCGACGAGACGCTGGGCGTCCTCGACGACCTTGTCCATCAAGGCAAGGTCCGCTACATCGGCTGCTCAAACTTTCTGACCTACCAGCTGGTGCGGGCCATCGGCCGGAGTGAGACTCTGCGCCTGGCTCGCTTCGACTCCGTCCAGCCCCGCTATAACCTTCTTTTCCGCCAGATCGAGCGCGAGATGCTCCCGTTCTGCGGCGAAGAGGGCGTCGGCGTCATTTCCTACAACCCAATCGCTGGCGGCCTCCTATCGGGGAAACACTCCCGCACTGCGCCGCCACCTGAAGGCACCCGCTTCACCCTTGGCAGCGCCGCGACGGCCTACCAGGACCGCTACTGGCACGATCGCGAGTTCGACACGGTCGAAGCGCTCCGCCGGCTGGCGGAGAAAGCCGGGGTTAGCCTCGTTACCCTCTCCATCGCCTGGGTTCTGGCGAACAAGGCGATAACGGCTCCCATCATCGGGGCCAGCCGTCCCGAGCAGCTCAACGCCAGCCTGGCGGCAGCCGAGTTCATGCTCGATGACGACCTGAAGCGTCAGCTGGACGAGCGCACCCACCAGTACCGCATGGGAGACGCACCCCGGTAGACACTGGCCGCCCGGGGCGCTTCCCTGCGGGATGCCTCCGAGTCATGACACGCACGCCTATTAAGCCGCGCCCATCTGCAGCCCGCTCACTCTCTTCGCCGGCAGGGCGGGTCAGTGTCAGGGGCTGGATGAACACTCGCGACGACACATAGCCAGCACCGAGGAGGGACCGATGGCCGTGAGCTTCCAGCTGGTGATCGACTGCGCTGACCCTGAGCCGCTCGCCCGCTTCTGGGCTGCCGCATTGGGATACGAGCTTCAACCCCCTCCAGATGGCTTCGCCAGCTGGGATGCGTACTGGCGAGACGTCGGAGTGCCAGAGGATGAACTGGGCGCTGGCGCGGACCGGATCGCCGATCCCGGCGGGCGGGGGCCGCGGATCTGGTTCCAGGTGGTTCCGGAGCGCAAAGCAGCCAAGAACCGGCTGCACCTCGATATCAGCGTCAGCGGCGGGCGCGCGGTCCCGATCGAGACGCGCAGGCAGCGCGTCGACGCGGAGGCGGCCCGTCTGGCCGATCTCGGCGCCCAGCTCGTCGGCGTCTTGGACCCGGAAGGCCTCGACCACTACGGGGTCGCGATGAAAGACCCTGAGGGCAACGAGTTCGACATCAACTGACGGCCCCATCGAGGCCCGCGAAGACTTCTTGTGACTGTAGGTCAGGCCTGGCTTCCTGGAGGCTGCCGGCCCAACTCCGGGTCTACGGGATATCCCAGGCGCGGCCTGCGAGCCACGCCTCGAAACCTGTGGCGACGATGCGCTCGTCGTGCACGTCACGAGCCTGCGGTGACGCCAGCCAGACGATCGGCGGTCCCATCACGGCCGGGTCGATCAGGGTCAGGCCGGCGGGACGGTCGCCGTCGGGGACCATGCCGGTCTCGGTGGCCCCGCCCGGCAGCAGCATGTTGACCCGGACCGGGCTGTCGGCCAGGTCGGCGGCCATGATCCGGGACAGCGCCTCCGCACCCGCCCGGGACGGCCCGTACGGCACGAATCCCTGCCGGGTCATCGTGGTGTGGTTCATCGAGATGTTGACGATGCGGCCGGACCCGGCCGCCAGCATCCGCGGGGTGAGCTCCCGGGCCATCAGGAAGTAGCCGGTCAGGTTCACGTCGATGACGGCCCGGAACCCTTCGGGCGGGACTTTCCAGAATCCCTGGGGCTCGGCCAGGAACCGCGGGTTGACCGTCTTCATCCCCAGGCCCGCGTTATTGACCAGCAGGTCGATACCGCCGAGCCGGGACCAGGCCTCGTCTGCGGCCCGGGCCACAGACACCTCGTCGCTGGCGTCCGCGGCCAGGCCTAGGGCGCCGGGTATCCGTGCCGCAGCCGCGGCGGCCCGCTCCGCCGACCGGCTGGTGATCACGACCGCCGCACCGGCCCCGGCCAGCGCTTCCGCCATGGCCAGCCCGAGGCCGCTGGTCCCGCCCGTGACCAGGGCCCGGGTGCCGTCCAGATCCACGTCGCTGTCGCCCGCCATCACGTCCCCAGGAAGGTCGCTGCTATCGCTCCCACGCTAGGCCACGCCGACCGGATGGCGCGCCGGGGTCGGCACGCCTTCGACCTACTTCTTCGTGATGAACGTGCCCTTGCCGAGGACAGACTCCACGAAGCCCCGCTCCCGGAGTTCACGCATCGCGCGGCGGACGGTCTGGTACGCAACGCCGTAGTACTCGCCCATATCGCGCTCCGAGGGCGACCCCCGGAAGCACGTACCGCTGTTCCGCGGCTAGAGCAGCAATGAGGACGCGGCACAAGTCGCCGGCGGTCAGAGGTCACCGGCGGTCAGAACTCAGCGGCGGTCAGATGGAGAAGTCCTGCTCGTACCAGACCTCGGTGCTCGGCGCACGCGGCGTGGCCGGGGGCCGGGGAGCGGCCCCGTCGAGCCTGGCCTCCAGTTCCTCGATCCGGTCGTGCAACGCACGCAGGCTGACCCCGACCACGTCCGGCAGCACGGCGTTGTCCAGGTCCGCGGGCGCCGTAGCGCCCCTGGGGTGCCTCCGGTTGATCACGTGGCCGGGCACGCCGACCACGACCGAGTCGGGTGGCACCGGCTTGACCACGACGGCGTTGGCGCCGATCCGGCTGTCATGGCCGATCGTGATCGGGCCCAGCACCTTGGCGCCCGCCCCGATCGTCACCCGGTCCCCTACCGTGGGGTGGCGCTTGCCGCGCTCCATGCTGGTGCCGCCGAGCGTGACCCCATGGTAGATGGTCACGTCCGTGCCGACCTCCGCGGTCTCCCCGATCACCACCCCGGTGGCGTGGTCGATGAACAAACCCGGACCGAGGACCGCGGCCGGGTGGATGTCCACCCCCGTGAGCCACAACGTGAGCGCGGAGCAGAGCCGGGCCGGCAGCCTTCGGCGGCGCCGCCAGAGCCAGCTGCTGGCCCGGTACCCCCAGATCGCATGCACCCCCGGGTAGCACAAGGCGACTTCGACGGTGCTGCGCGCAGCCGGGTCGCGGGCCCGGGCGGCCTCCAGGTCCGCCCGCACCGCCTCGAGCATCCCTAGTCGCCCAGGTCCGCGAACAGCGGGGTGCTCAGGTACCGCTCCCCGAAGTCCGGGACCACGACCACGATCAGCTGGCCGGCGTGCTCGGGCCGGTGCGCGACCTGGACCGCGGCCCAGACCGCCGCACCCGACGAGATGCCGCCCAGGATTCCCTCTTCGCGGGCCATCCGGCGGGCCATGTTCATCGCGTCGTCGTTGCCGACGGCGATGATCTCATCCATCACGCTGGTGTCGAGGACGTCGGGGATGAACCCGGCGCCGATGCCCTGGATCGGGTGCGGCCCCTTTGTGCCGCCGGAGAGCACCGGTGACGCGGCCGGCTCCACCGCGATCATCCGGACCGAGGGCTTGCGCTCCTTGATCACCTCACCGACCCCGGTGATGGTGCCGCCGGTGCCGACCCCCGCCACGAAGACGTCGATCGTTCCGTCAGTGTCCCGCCAGACTTCCTCGGCGGTGGTGGCCCGGTGGATGGCCGGGTTGGCCGGGTTCTCGAACTGCTGCGGCATGTAGTAGCGCTGATCACCCTTGGCCAGTTCCTCGGCCGTGGCGATCGCGCCGGGCATGCCGTCGGGACCGGGGGTCAGCAGCAGCTCGGCACCGAGCGCGCGGAGCAGCTGGCGCCGTTCCCGGCTCATGGTCTCCGGCATGGTCAGCATGCAGCGGTACCCGCGGGCGGCGCAGACCATGGCCAGCGCGATGCCGGTGTTGCCGCTGGTCGGCTCCAGGATGATGGTGTCCGGCCCGATTAGCCCGTCCCGCTCGGCGGCGTCGATCATGGCCACGCCGATGCGGTCCTTGACGCTGCTGGCTGGGTTGAAGAATTCCAGCTTCGCGGCCACCTGCGCCGTGGCGCGGTCGGTGACCCGCTGGAGCTTCACCAGCGGCGTATTTCCGGTCAGTTGCGTGACGTCGTCGGCGATGCGCATGGCCGCACCTTCCCCTGGCTGCCCGATTCGTCCTTTAGGACAGCCTCTCATCCGGTGCCCGGGGTGGCACCCCGGGCACCGGATGCTCAGGCCCTTTCGGCCGCCTGCACAGCCGATCCGGCGTCCCGCAGCTGTTCCGCGGGCCGGGACCCGGCCGCCTGCTGGGCGTCCACGGTCACCGACTCGGCGACCATGGTCGCCGGCTCGGCGTCCATGGTCGCCGGCTGGGCGCCCACCGTCGCCGGCTGGGCGTTCGCCACGACCGCGTGCTCCTCGTGGACGTACCGGCGCCCGCGCAGCAGCGAAGCGACCGCCGCGATGAGGCAGGCCGCGATGGCGAAGTCGAAGGCAATGTGCAAGCCGTTCGAGAACGCCGGGGAGATCAGGGACGGGAAGAAGCTGCGCCCGGTCAGGAAGGCGGCGTGGCTGGCCGGCAGCTTGGCGAGCGCCGGGCCGAGCAGCGTCTGGATCGGGTTGTAGCCGAGCAGCGCCGCGAACATGACCGAGACCGC
>Ga0182024_10009077_pt1 | contig 20704 bp, 21 predicted proteins | sample P32metaG_FD_120480 | JGI IMG/M metagenome (GOLD analysis project Ga0182024, IMG submission 120480) | Permafrost microbial communities from Stordalen Mire, Sweden - P3-2 metaG (Illumina Assembly) | ecosystem: Environmental > Terrestrial > Soil > Wetlands > Permafrost | place: Sweden: Stordalen...
CCAGCGCAGTGACACGGTGGGGCCAAACCACGCGGTCCCGGTGTCGTCCAAGCGTATGTTGTCTATGACCTGGTCGGCAGCTGCTCGCGCTCGCCCGAAGTAGGCCAGGATGTCCGTGGTCGTGTCATCGGCGCTGAGCCACCCCTGGTCAACATCGTCATCGGTGAGCCCCGTTCCGGCGAAGCGCAACCAGTCGCCACCGGGTTCCGTCGCCCGGCCAAACGTCCAACAAAACCAGCCGTATTCGCAGTCCGCCAGGTGCTTGACGATGCCCAGCAGGCTGGTGCCCGACGGAACCATGGGCCGTCGCAACTGGGCGTCATCAAGGTCCTCAAGCTTCCACAGCACGACATCGCGATGACAGTCAAGACTGAAGTGAAGAATGTCTTTGGCGTCGCCCGCGAAGGGCACCTGGCGGCTCATGACCCCAAGTTAGTAGGCGGTGTCTCGGCACGACACGCTCCCTGGGTCACGCGTCGGGTGCGAGAATGCCGGGTCCGGTCCCGAGGCACCCAGGTGGCGACTCGCCCTACCCACCTGTCCCGACGCGATGACCGTCAAAAGCAAAACGCGGGGTTGCGATAACGCCCTGGCCCGCAAGGGCCTCGTCAGCCCGTCGGCGACTCGCGCTTCCGGCTGGGGGCCGCCGCCGCCCTCGCGCCCCTTCCTGGTTGGAAGCGCGACGCTAACTTTCTCTTCGCTCAGGTCGGTTTCTCCGTTGAACAGCTACTCCGCTGGCGCTCTACGGTTGATTTTGCTGGTCCTGTCTACGGGGGCGTGCTCGTGGTTTCAAGCGCTCAGATGGCCATCAAACTGAGCGCCGAGTTCCCCCAACTTGCCGTAGCCGAATGGTTGGTCGAACGGGTCGAGCACGACAAAGGAGCGGGCGTCGAGTATGCCTGCGAGATGGTGCGCGAGATCCGCGACTCCGGCTCCTTCGACGGGGTTCACCTGATCCCGGTGCACCGCTAGCGAGATGTCGCCCGTCGTCTTGAAACCTTGCTGTAACGCGACGCGGTAGGCGGCTAGAAATCCCGAGTGTCGACCATTCCTCGGCCGGTAGATGGGGCCGCCTTGGCTACGCCGTACAGAGGGACAAGGCTGTAACCCGTGGAAGTCGTCCACAACCTCTATCTCCTGCGCCACGCAAAGTCGAGCTGGGACGACCCGAGCCTGGCCGACCACGAGCGTCCCCTTTCCCCTAGAGGCGCGCGGGCAGCCCAGCTCATGGCCGCCCAGCTGCGTGGGGCGGTCGCGCCCGCTCTGGTGCTGTGCTCGACAGCCTTGCGGGCGCGCCAGACATTGCAGGTCTTGTCACTGGCGAGCGAGGTCTGTTATGAAGACGGCCTGTACGCTGCCGGCGCCGCCGAGCTCTTAGGCAGGCTCCAACGCCTCGTCGACCAGGTCGCGTCCGCGATGGTAATAGGCCATAACCCTGGCCTCCAACTGCTCGCGGTCTCGCTCACTGGAAAGGGTGACCCGCTTTTGCTCGCCCGCCTGCGTAAGAAACTACCCACAGGAGCGCTCGTGAAGCTCTAGGAGACTGTTGAACAACTGGCCTCAGTGGTTTAGGATTTGCGTGCGAGCCCGGGCAAGCTCGGACCGAAGTGCCGGCATGTGAGGGTGTGAGCCGGTCACCCTGGTGGGGCTGAGCCCGTAGGAGTGGTCCCTCTTTGAGACACCCGGGCTCGCGCGCCCTGGTGGTCAGGGCACCAGTGCCCAATTGGCCCCGTCATGGCCTAGGCCAAGGTTGACAAGACGTCTCAGGTTGATAGCCGCAGCGCGCAGCGACAGGCCGAGCTGGTTCCTCTGCACGCCACGGAACCGGGCCCGTCGGTTGCCATTAGCCACGAGCCATGCGAGCGAGCGCTCAACCATGGGCCGCAGACGCCGGTAGTCCTCGGCAAAGTCGCCTTGGCGCCAAGCCCGACGTGACTCTACGAGCTCGTCGTCGTGGGGGTGGAGCCGCATCGTGCGCCCGGCAACTGACTTCGTGCAGCGGTCCCTTAGCGGGCATACCCGGCAGAGCACCCCGAACACCGCAGCTCGGCCAGGGGTGAGACGGACGCTGTGACCAGCCGGGCAGGTGACGGTCCCTGCCTTGGTGTCCACGACGAAGTCTTCACGCTGGAAGCCCCCCGGCACTGCGGGCGACCTGGGCCAGGGCTTGATCGCCCGGTGGTGGCCGGCCTTGGCTAGGGCGGCGAGCGTCTCACCCGACCCGTAGGCGCCGTCAGCTAGGACCTGTAGGCCGGGCTCCTCACCAGCTAGTAGGGCCACCCCCGTCGGGCGGTCGGCAACGTTGGCCGGGGTGAGGGCGACGGCAGTGACCAAGCCCGTCTCGGGCTCGACCGCGACATGGGCCTTGTAGCCGTCGCGATATTCCGAAATGGACTTGTGCATATGGCGCGCCTCAGGGTCTACGACCGAAATGACCCGGTCTGGGGCCACCTTTTGGGCCACCTTCCATGTGCCGTCGTCGCTTTGCTCGACGTCTTGGCCCGCCACCAGGGCGAGCAGGCCCAACGCGGCGTCGGCGTCGGGGCCATGGGGTGTGCCCTCCAGGCCGGCCAGCAGGCTGAGGGCGTCTTTGACCAGGCCGTCCACCAGCTCGGCCTTGGCCAGCGGGTCGTCCCAGGCGATGACGGGCTTGCCCTGCAGTTCATAGTCATGCGCACTGAGGGCAATGTCCCTGGCCCCGGGCACTGTCCGCAACACTCGCCGGACAGCGGCTATTAGCTGGGTGACGGTGTCCTGGGTGGCCACGGCATCGTCCAGCAAGGTCGAATCGACGGCGCGACGGTGCTTGCCCTTTATGGCCCCGGTGGCATCGATGACCGAGCGCACTGCCTCAAATATCCTTTCTGGGGCTTGAGACTTGCGTAACCGAGTGCGCCAGTAAGTAAGGACCGAGTAGTCGAAGCCCTCGTCATCGAGCGCCAGGCCACAGGCCACCTTCCAGCTGATCCGGTCTCGTAGCGCCCGGGCTGCGTCCCGGTCCGAAAGGCCCTCGAGCGCCTGCAGGACCATGACCGAGGCCACCACCTCAGCGGGGACCGAAGGCCGGCCCAAGGCGGAAGGGAACATGTCCTCGAACATGGCATCGGGGAACAGCTCGTGGCGATGGTCAGCTAAGAACGCCTCGACGCTGCCGTGGGGGACGAGCTGGCGGCATAGCGCCGTGGCGTCGAGAAGCTCCCGGTTGGGGTCACTGTGGCCTTGCACCTGCCAATTCTCGCTGATCGGCACCTAAATCGCGAGTACCCTCGCAGCGCTTTATTCAACAGTCTCCTAGTGCCATTTCGTCTGCTTCTCAGTGAAAGAAGGTAAACACCCGGTCGAGCACCGTGTAGTCGTCGTCCACCATCAGCACCACCCTCCACCGATCGAACGCCGTGCAAGGGTGCGAGATCCCGAAGCCAACCCGGTCGCCCACCCGGAGCCCGCTACCCAGCCGGAGGTAGCCGTGCTGGTCGTCGATGCGTACCAGCGCCCCCTCGGTGAAGGGCTCCACCTCGGACTGGCCGTGCCGGGCGATGTGGAGGGGTATAGGCAGTCCGAGGTCGTGGGGGACGTCGCGCTTGCCCAAGCCCACGATCGCCAGGCCCGATTCTGGCGCCGACACGACTTCTGCCCACACTTCTAGGGCCGGCACGAAGCGAGCGTCGTCGAGGCCAGCCAAAGGGGAGGCACCCGCATAGGCGCCGTGGTCATGAGCCAGGTAGCAGCCAGGCCGCACGACGAGCCGAACGTCATGGCGCTGGTAATCAGCCTCGGGACCAAGTAGCTGGGCGACCCGGTCGAAGTACTTGCTGCCACCAGCCGAGATCAGGATGGGCAATCCCTCGCGGAAAGCGCCGGCCCCGGCCAGGCGAACAGCCACGAGCCTCAGGGCCTCAAGGTAGGTGTCGATCTTGGCAAGTGCCTCAGGCGAGCGGTCCGCGGCTATAGAGCCCTCGTAGCCTTCCACTCCGACGAGGCACAGATGCTCGCTAGCGCGGACCGCGCTGGCTACCGCGACTCCTTCCTCTCCGCTGCGAACACCTCCCCGGGCGCCTATAGCGCCTACCTCTAGCAGGACGTCAACCCGGCCGGATATCTCGGATAGGCTCAGGTTGCGGTCCAGCAAGCGGACACCCTCGGCGGAGTCGACCAGGCAGTAAATCTCCCGGCCGGGGGTGCCCACGGCCTTGGCGACGGCTCGGGCATCCACCGGCCCCACTACCTCGTTGGCCACAATGACCCGCCGGGCGCCCGCGTCGTACGCGACTGCCGCCTGCTGCAGGTTGGCGACGGTCATCCCCCAAGCGCCCGCCTCCAACTGGCGCCGGAACAAGGCCGGAGCCATGGTGGTCTTGCCGTGTGGCGCCAACAAGAACCCCTTGTCCTCGGCGTAGCGCCCCATTACCGCCAGGTTGTTGGCCAGGGCCGCCTCCTTCAGCACCATGGCTGGCAGGGCGACCTCTCCTCGAACCACGTTGACCGCCCCCACCACCCCCGGGACGGCAATGACCCCTTGAGCTGCTCTTGTCACGGCTGGCCCCTCACAGCTACCGCCATATGCCGGGATACCTTGCCTCGGCTCACGGTGCACGTCCTCCCGCAACCGTGTTGTTCAGCCCACCACGTTGTCCGGCTCTTCGTTGTCATGCACAACCGCGGCGAAGGCTAGCGCCGCCTCGAGTGGCTTCGCATCAGACCAGATGTTACGGCCAACGGTGACACCTAGTGCACCGGCGGTTATCGCAGACTGAGCACTACGGAGGGCATCAAGCAGCTTGGGGGCCCGTGGTCCCCCTGCTGCTACGACAGGCACCGGTGTCTGCGAGACGATCTCGGCAAACGAGGCCTCGTCGCCCGTATAAGCGACCTTAACCACGTCCGCGCCGCACTCGACACCGCAGCGAGCCGCCCAAGCGATATTTTCTGGGTCGGTAACGATACGAGGTTCAGCCGAGAAGTCACGCGGATAAATATGAGCGAACACGGGCAGCGCCAAAGTCTCCGACGCACGAACGGTATCAGCGAGCATCCGTAGATAACGGCCTTCGCTCGGGCCGCGGACTCCAATAGCAACTGCAATCGCGTCCGCTCCTAAGCGTACTGCCTCCTCGGGCGTCGCCAACAACTCGCTCACGCGGTCATCGGGCGTAAAGCAACCTGCTTGCACTATGAGCGACACACGTCCTGCGTAGGGGGCCCAGCACGCCCGGGCTGAACCGGCGAACATGGTGACAGCATCGGGACGGGCAGGCATCACGGCCCCAATGGTGGTCCGTAGGTCCGTTAGGCCGTCCTCAAGGGTGCGGTGGTAGCCGACAAAGTGGTCGACGGCAAGCGAAAAGAGCCTGCCCGAGGGGTGTGCGAGTATGCGGTTCAGCCGTACTTGTCTCCCCAGGTCAGCCATCATCCCTCCCGTTATATGTGCATTGCTAGTGAAACACTCTACCGCAAGTCAACACAAGTCTTGACCTGCGCTGGCCTTCCTGTTAATGTAGCTGAGTCTGTCCGCTACAGAGGAGGCAGCGTGGGCCAGGGTGAGAACCCAGTCGTCCGGGTGACGTTGTGGAACGAGTTCGTACATGAGCGTAAGGACGACAATGTGCGGGCAATCTACCCCGGAGGGATGCACGAGGTATGGCGAGGTGCCCTGGAAAGCTATCTGGGTCCTCGTGTCAGGGTTGTTAACGCACACCTCGAACAGCAGGAGCACGGCCTGACGGAGAGCGTGCTTGGAGCGACCGATGTCCTCGTATGGTGGGGCCACGCCGCCCACGACCAAGTCAATGACTTGGTGGTCGACCGTGTGGTCGACCGCGTTCTGAGGGGTATGGGCCTCGTTGCCCTCCATTCTGCTCACTTCTCAAAGGTCTTTCGGCGCCTTATGGGGACCAGCTGTCGGCTTAGATGGCGTAACGGGGATGACCAGGAGCTGGTATGGACGGTTAACCCCTCACACCCCATCGCCCGCGGCGTGCGTACACCCATCACGATTCCAAGACAAGAAATGTACGGGGAGTTCTTTGACATCCCTCAACCTGACGAGCTGGTCTTTGTGAGCTCTTTCTCGGGCGGTGAGGTTTTCCGGAGCGGCTGCTGTTTTAGGAGAGGACATGGGAAGATTTTCTATTTCAGCCCGGGTGACCAGGAGTACCCGGTGTACCACATTGATGATGTGAAAAGGGTGTTCGCCAATGCCGTCGACTGGGCCACCCCAACCTTAGTCTTGGACGACCCGTATGCACCAGAGTACTGTGAACAGGATTGGTTCTTGGCAAAATGACCACCGCGAGACCTAATGGGCTCCCCCAGGGCGCGGACAAGCTGCGAGTCGGAGTCGTAGGCTTGGGCTACGCAGGTGTAACCATCGCTGAGAGCTACGCAGCAATCCCTGACGTAGAAGTCGTGGCGATCGCTGGGCAAGAAGACGAGCAAGCTGCCTCAGTTGCCGTGCGGCTCCACATCGCTTCAACGTATCATTTTTGGGAGGAGATGCTGCAGAATGAGCAACTGGACATAGTAAGTATTTGTGCCCCCAACTCATTGCATTGCCCAATTGCTATCGCTGCAATGGAGGCCGGGGCGCATGTCCTGTGCGAAAAGCCGCTTGCCACCAATTCGGAGGAAGCGCTAAGGATGGTAAGAAAGGCTGAGTTCACGAACCGGGTCCTAGCTACCGTGTTCAACTATCGCCACCGTGGCGATGTGAGGGTGCTCAGGCAGATCGTCAGAGACGGGACCCTTGGGAGGGTGTACTACGCCAAGGCCTCATGGATGCGCCGCCGGCACTACGACGTCAGTGGCTGGTACACGAGCAAGTCAGCTTCGGGTGGCGGACCAGTGATCGACCTGGGTGTGCACGTGCTCGACCTCGTTCTCTTCCTTCTTGGGGAGCCGGCGGTTACCCGTGTCTCCGGAGCCACCTATGCGGCACTTGTGCCCCGCTGGCTGGCTTCGCAAGGACGAGACCCAGCCAGTTGGGAGGTCGAGGATTTAGGCGCCGGTATGCTGTCCACCAAGGACGGTACGGCAATCATGCTCGAGGCGAGCTGGGCCTCTCACGGTGCGCACGCCGACGACGAAATGACGATAACTTTGTACGGCACTGACGCCGGGGCATCCTTGAGGGTGAGGGACTACGCACCTAGGGGCTCTCTAAGGTTGTTCGGGGAGCTGCATGGCCAGCTAATGGACACCCGGGCATCGGTCCCGACCGGTGACGGGCACCGGGGCGTCGCCCGGGAGTTCGTGAGCGTGATCCGGACGGGCGACTGGTCCGCCCATCGTGGTTACGAGGGCTTGGAGCGGTCACGGATTCTAGACGCTTTTTACAGGTCCGCTGAACTGGGTCGGGAGGTCGTCTTGGACGAGCAAACGCGACGCCCGGTAGAACAGCGTTGACTACCTCGCGCGATGACAGCCCCCGGCTGTTGGCTCCGGACCGGCGCCAACAAATCCTTGAGCTCATATACCAGCAAGGCAGTGCTTACGTGGCCCAGCTGAGTGAGAAGTTCAGCGTCTCAGGGGTCACCATCCGCGGAGACCTAGATTGGCTCGCGGCGCACCGCTTGGTGGGCAGGGCCCGAGGTGGAGCGGTGGCGTTGCCCACCCAGGCGCTCGCGGCAGCGTTCAGCCAGCGTTCAGTGCAAAACAAGGAGCAGAAGCAACGTATAGCCCGAGCAGCGCTGGAGCTTCTTCAACCAGACGAGACGGTCGTACTCGACGCGGGCAGTACGGTCTATGAGCTGAGCCGCCTCGTCTCCAACGGAGCGGGCCTTACAGTGGTAACGCCGGCGCTCAACGTGGCAGCCCAGCTGGTAGGACTGCCTGGCATCGAGCTGATAATCGTCGGGGGCAGGTTAGACCCTCACACCTTGAGTACGAGCGGAGCGACTGCAGAGCAGGCCATCCTCGACATCCCGGCACACCGCGTGTTCCTCGGAGCACATGCGGTAGGTACCCAAGGTGACGTCTTCGACGTGTCGATCGAGGTGGCCCGCCTCAAGCGTGCCATGGTCCGCGCCGCCCGGCACGTAATACTGCTAGCTGACTCAAGCAAGTGGGGAAGCACTGGCCAGGCCCGAGTGGCTGAGCTCAGCGCCATCCACACCATCGTCACGGATGCAGGCCTGCCCAAAACAGCTCGGCGAGCGGTCCAGGCTGCGGGCGCAAACCTAATCGTCGCCTGACCTCTGGGTCCCAGTGCCCGAGGCCTTGGCACAAGTCGAGGTCCCCGGCACCCAGCGCGAATGTTCTGCACGCCACCTCCTCTCTCGCCAATGTTGGCGAACGGGGCGTACCGCAAGCGAACGCAAGCCTTGACCCTTGTTCTACTTGTCGCTATGCTAACAGAGTCCCATCAAAGCGACAATCTGGGCGCGGCTCCCCGAGCTAGGCGCCAGGGAGGAATTGATGCGTGCAAATACCAATTACATGACATACGAGATGCCGGACTCCTTCGAAGATGCGGCACCCCCAGCGGGTCCACGTCACCGCGTCCCTAAGATCGCTTTCGGAGCGATCGTTGGCGTGTCAGCCCTTCTAGCTGTCCCTACCGTCGGCATGGCCAGCACCCAGGCTCCCCACCTCACTGGCTCCGCAGCCCGAATCGTGCTCACAGAAGAGGACTACTACACAGGGCCCAACCCTTGGACCACTATTCTCGCCGCCTACCACAAACTCAACCCGAACGTTACCTTCAAGCGAACTGTTATCGACCAGAATGATTACATACCGCAGGTCCTGAATCAGGCAGGAGCCAAGGGACTGCCCGATATTGTGATGCTCGACAACCCGTACGTGGACGAGGTGGCCTCCACGGGGGTCCTTTCCCCTTTGGAGAGCCTTGGCAACCTCCCCATCTCCGGCATCGTGTCGACGGAACTCCGCGACGGCGAGTACAACGGGAAGCTTTACGCGCTGCCAATGTACACCAACACCGAGGCAATCTTCTATAACAAGAAGATGTTCGCCGCCGCCCACCTGACACCTCCCAAGACCTGGGCTGAGTTCATCAGCGACGCCAAGGCGCTCACGACGCCGCAGCACTATGGCTACGTGGACTCCCTACTACCCGGTGGCGACAACGCGGTCTGGCGCCTCTTCCCCTACATCTGGACCAACGCAGGGACCGACGCAGTACAGCACCTACTTTCGTCCGAGGTCGTAGCTGGGCTCAACGTATTCACGCAACTAGCCCGCGATGGCTCAATGCCCAAATCAGTCGTGACCTGGAACGACCAGGAGAAAGACGATTACTTTAATACTGGGAGGGCGGCGATGATGGATGAGGGCATCTGGGATCTTCCAACAGAGAACGCTGTGAAGGGCTTGGATTACGGTGTCATACCCATCCCAGTCCCCAAGCTCGGTGACCGGCTCTACGTGCCCACGGGAGGCGAGACGTGGACGATCCCCACGACGGACTCGCCGCAGGCCAAGGCAGCTACCTTCGCGTTCTTCAAATGGCTCGACACCCCAAAGGTTGACGCGTATGTCTCCGTCCTCTTCAGCTGCATACCCACGATCAAGTCGGCAATCCCTGCCACACTCAAGCAGCTCGACCCTCGTGCGGCCGTCTTCGCCCAGGAACTTGTCGGAGGCGGGACGGCAAGGACGCCCACTTTCGCCAATCCCCTGCAGTTCGACGCCATTGGCAACATGCTCGGGGATGCCATGGACGCGACTGTCCTTGGCAAGAGCGCAACGCAGGCCTTGCAAAGCATCGCATCCCAGGTCGAAGCTCTGGATAAGTAGCACCATGAGCTCCTGACCTACATTGTGAAAGCCTTGAGCAGGAACCCAAGACGACTGCTGCTACTAGTAGGGTCGTCTTGGGGGTTCCCTGCCCGTCCTGTAATGGCTCCCGCTAAATAGTCCACACGATAGGGGAGGCAGACTTTGGACAGCCTATTGACCACAGCTTCCCCACCAGGGCATGACACGGCACCCGCCGGCCTTGTACCATCTCACGGTCGACGGTCCAATATGCGGAGCACTATTTCGCCTTTACGTCGACTGCGGGCCAAGGTTGTGCCAGCCCTGTTTCTCGCTCCGGTCACGCTCTATGTTCTCTTCTTCTTCGCGTACCCACTGGCGTTCGGGGTCGTCATTAGCGTCGAGAACTATGGCTTTAGCGCACTGGTCCACGGCTCTGGCCCATTCGTTGGCCTGGCTAACTACCGAGAAGCCCTCAGTGACCCAGTCACAATAGCTGCGCTCCGCAACACTGTCGTCTTTACGGTCTCCTCCGTGTTCTTCCAGGTGACACTTGGCTTGGCGCTAGCTCTACTGCTCAACCAGACGTTCTTCCTAAGCAACTTCCTCCGTCGGCTAGTGCTCGTCCCATGGCTTCTCCCGCTGGTGGCCACTGGGACGATTTTCGCCCAGCTCTTCGGCAGCCAAAATAGCTTAGTAAACTCAGTCTTACAGCGCCTGCACCTGGTCACCCAGCCTATCCCGTGGCTCATACAGTTCAATTGGGCAATGGTAGCGCTGGTCATAGTCAATATATGGGCTGGCCTACCGTTCAATACGATCGTTTTCTACGCTGGCCTGCAGGACCTCGACGCCACGCTGTTTGAGGCATCCAGGGTGGACGGTGCCAATGCCTGGCAGCGTTTCCGACACCTTACTATGCCGCTCCTGCGACCAGTGACGTCGATCGTGCTCCTGCTCGGCATCATCGGCACAGTAAAGGTCTTCGACCTCGTAATGGTCATCACCCAAGGCGGCCCCGACAACGAGACACAGTTGCTTTCGACGTGGGCCTATTCGGTCGCCTTCACCAACTTTAATTTTGGCGAAGCAGCCGCTATCGGAAACATCCTGCTTATAATATGTATGGTGGCGGCGGCCATATACATTAGACGCCTGCGCAAGGAACGAGCACACCTAGGGAGGAGTGTCTAGGGGTGGCCCGTCTTCATGGGGGAATGCGGCGAACTGGACGGGAACTCTGCCTAAATATAGTCGGCGTAGCTGCCATTGGCTTGCTAGTGTTCCCCGTCTGGTGGGCACTATGCGTAGCCCTCGAGAACGACCCGAACTTCTATGCGACGTCGCCTGACCTGTTGCCGGTACACCTTATTTGGCAGAACGTGAATGTGGCCCTCCAGCAGGTAGGTGGTGACATTGTCACCAGCCTCATTGTCTCTGCGTCCGCGGCGGTGATAGGGGTAGTTATCGCAGTGCCTACCGCTTACGCGCTGAAGCGGTTTCGCGTACGCTACAGCTCCATAGTCGTCCTAGTGGTACTGCTGAGCCAGATGGTCCCCGGTATCTCACTCTCGCTGGCCTTCTACTCGCAATTCCGGCGGCTCGACCTGCTGGGCAGCTACCCAGGCCTGATCCTTGCTGATTCGACCTATGCAGTGCCACTTATGGTGGTGTTAATTAGGGCGTACATGGTGTCGTTGCCAGACGAGCTCTTCGAGGCGGCGCGGGTGGACGGTGCGGGAGAAGTACGCTGCTTGTGGTCAGTCGTAGCGCCTATGTCGTTCCCTGGGATCGTCACGGCCGCCTTGTTCGGGTTCTTGGGAGCCTGGGGAGACTTCGTTTTCGCCTTGACCCTGAACTCGGGAAGCAGCGTTCAGCCCGTGACCTTGGGCCTGTTCGATTTTCAGAACCGTTATCAAATCTCATGGGGCCCGATTATGGCCACGGTGATCGTCGCCGCAATACCAGCGGGCGTGATCTTGGCCGTCGCCCAGAGGTGGGTGCGTGCTGGCCTGCGAGCCGGGGCGCTGAATGGTTAGTGACCAGGCGAACGTAAGCACGACGTGGGACATAATTGGCTTGGGGTGCGCCGCCCTGGACACCGTACTGTACGTCGAAGGGCCAATCGCCTCATTGGAAGGCAAGGCCAGGGTGAGCCGTCGAGAGGAGCGGCTGGGTGGGCTAAGTGCCGTTGGGCTAGCCGCTGCCGTGAAGTGCGGGGCGTCCGCGGCCTTTGCCGGGCTAGTCGGTAGCGATGGGGCGTCACGGCAAGTGGACCGGCTGATGCGGCACGCAGGGATAGATACCGGCCCGGCCGTACGACGCGAAGGGGCAGCCGTGGTCGAGGCTGTGGTCGTGGTGACTGGGGACCCGCCACAGCGTCTCATCTTGTACGGACGTCCAGCGTTAGCGGGTGCCGACGCGACGGAACCCCCCGAACAAATCCTTCTGGCCGCCAAAGTGCTGCTGTGCGACGGTTTTAGCCCGGGTGGCGCGTTAAGGGCTGCACGGATCTTCCGGTCGGCGGGGCGGCCCGTGGTCGTCGATGTCGAAGAAGACCAAGGTGAGGTGACCGACAGCTTGATCGAGTTAGCTGACCACGTGATCCTGTCTTGGGAGTTCGCCGGCCGCTACCTCAGCGCCCGTGACGAACTCGACGCTGTGCGTGCGCTCTGGCACCCGCTCCGGAAGGCATGCGTGGTCACCTCGGGCTCGGAGGGCTGTTGGGTGACTGACGCGGATAGCTACCCGCGGGTGAGCCATGTTCCGGCGTTCCCCGTGCAGGCAGTCGACACCACTGGTTGTGGTGACGTGTTTCACGGCGTCTATGCTGCGCTTCTTGCTCGGGGAGCTCCGGTCGCCGAGCGGGTAGAACGGGCGGCGGCAGCAAGCGCGATTACCGCGGCGACAGGGCGCGGCAGTGCCCTGCTCCCAGACAGCGGGGCTATCGAAACATTCTTGTCCACCCAAAGGAAAGGGGCATGACCATGCAGACGATCGACGCTGCCGACCTACTTGAGGACCTGAGAGATCTGCCGGTCTTCGACGCACACACGCACCTTACAGGTGGCCAACTCGGTGCTCGGGGCCTCCATGACATCCTGCTGTACCACATGGTCGTCTCCGATCTCTATTCGGCCGGCTGTCCCAGTGGTCAACGGCTGACACAGCACCCAACGGCGCCCTCAGATGAAGAAGCGCACCGACGTATCGAAGAGGCACTCCCCTACCTGGAGAAGACGCGAAACACAAGCAACCATTGGGGGCTACGGATAATCCTAACTGAATTATACGAGTGGGACCGGCCAATTACCTCTGATAACTGGCGCAAACTGGACGGCACGGTCCGGGAGCGGGCTTCCGACCCGGCATGGCCACGTCAGCTGCTCGACCAACTGCACATCGCGAGGACCTCCACGGAGCTGTCGCGTCGCGGGAGCGGTGTCGATGACGATCGGTTGCAGTATGCAGTGGAGTGGGGCATGTTCACTCGGCGGCAATGGGGCGAGTTCGACACGCCGGTGTACGAGCTTGAGCGGTGCTGGGGCCAGCCCCCCGGACCTCCCGCTCCGATCGGCCATGGCCCCCGGGAAGACGTCCCCCGCCCGATAAGGACTGTGGGCGACGTCCATGCGGCCCTAGACCACGTGCTCGAGGTGCTCCCGGACGACGTGGTGGCCATGGCGACCCACGTCTCGACCGACATAGACTACTACCTGCCGTCTGACGACCAGATGGAGGCAGCGCTCGCGAAACGAGCAACTGCAGGCGAGCACGAGCTTTACACTTACGCGTCCTACATTAACGAGCAGATGCTGGCCCGCCTTGAGCGTCGCCGACCCCCGATAGTCTTCCAGTACAGCTTCGCCGCGGAGCCGATGCCGTTCGAGACCGCGACGAGGCTGGAGCAGCGTACGCTGCGTCAACTAGCCGAGATGGCAGGACGCCACCCTGGCCTGGAGTTCCTTTGCCTGAACGCCAGCCGCCATGGGAACCAGGGTCTTTGCTCGATCGCCCGCGAGCTGCCGAACTTCTCCCTCGCGGGGTACTGGTGGCATAATTTCTATCCCGGCTCAATACGCCAGATCATCGAAGAACGCCTCGACATGCTCCCGTGCAACCGCCAAGTGGGCTTCTTCTCGGACGCTTACTCCATCGAGTGGACCTATGCCAAGCTCAACATGGTCCGCAGGCAATTGGCTGAAGTGCTCGCCGCTAAGATCAACCAGGGCCAGTACTCAGTTGACGAAGCTTTGAGCATTGCCGAGGAAGTCCTCTTCCTGACTCCTCAGACGGTCCTCGGCCTGCGACCACACACCATGTTCCGACCGAAGCGGCAACCCTAACGAGCGGTCGGTAGGTGGTGGACCAACCCTCCCGGGTACTAAACGCTCATACAAGATATGTCCAATGGAGGCAAGATGGAAGTATACATATCCATAGATATGGAGGGCATTGCGGGCATCGCCACCCTCGACCAAGTCCATCGTGGAGGTCACGGTTACCCACGGGCACAGACTTTGATGACGACCGAGGCAAATGCAGCCATCGCGGGTGCCTTCGATGGTGGGGCAGATGCAGTGGTGGTGAATGACAGTCACGGGACAATGGACAACCTGGTACATGAAGACTTGGACACGAGGGCACGAGTGATATTTGGCACTCCGAAGTTACATTGCATGGCGCAAGGGCTGTCGGCACAACATGACGTGGCCCTGTTCGTAGGGTACCACGCGCCAGCGGGCGGCCCAGGCGTGCTGGCCCATACCTTCTCGGCTCATTTTCTGGAAGTGCGGCTGAACGGCCAGCGGGTGTCGGAAACGGAAGTCAATGCGCTGTACGCGACGTCGCTAGGCGTACCGGTGGGCCTAGTTACAGGCGATGACGTAACATGCGACATTGCGGAGGCGAACCTCCCTGGGGTCGTGACCGTGGCAGTAAAAAGGGCGCAGGGCTGGTCAGCCACAAATAGCCTGTCACCCTCGGCGGCGCGGGACGCGATCCGAGCCGGTGCGGCCAAGGCGGTGGCATCAGCCAATGAGCTTGTCCCAATAAACATACCCGAAGAAATGGTCATCGAGATCGACTTGCCGAACACTACGGCCGCAGAGCTCGCTGAGCAGGTCCCTGGCGCGGAGCGCAGTGGCAACATAACCGTCGCTCACCACGCAAGGTCCACTAGCGATGTGATCGGGTTCATAGTCGTTTGCTACCAGTTGTCGCAGCTCGCAATGCTTGGGAGAGCAGTGCTTCTAGGAAGGTAAGACCGCCCTCGCCCTCAACACAGAAGACCTTCGCGTCCTCGACTCCCGCCAACTTGCGCCGGCGCCTCCCCTGCTGTCGGTGGCATCCCGTGCCCCGACGGACCCGTGTTATATTTCAAAAAGAGAGTTTTGCCGCGCATCTCCGCGTGGCCAGGCAACCCTCCCCTTCGACGCAGCAACAACAAGCTCCTCCCAGCACAAGGCCCAGCGCCCGCCCCCCGGAAATCCAAACGCGGTGTCGCCGCGAAAATTGCGGCGTGCTCGCATCGTCTACTTCAGGACTGCTAACGTGCAGCAGACTACCGGCACCGTGTGCCCAGCAAAAAGGACGGCCGGTCTTGAAAACGGGCGCCACGGTTGCAACAGGTCCCACCGCGTCGCCCCCGAAAGCAAAGTGGCAACTAACGCCTCTCATTCCGTTACAAACCTCACCAGCGTCAGTGTCCCGTGGCGATTCAACGCCCCTTCTCAAGCTGCGTGTACTCGGCAACGATCTTGTCAATCTGAGGCCATCTTTTCGGGCCCAAGCGGCCCCAAAGTGAGTACAGCTGCGTTCTCCCGAGCTTGCTCGGGTGTTCGAATTCCCCTCCGTGTGTAGAGGAGTTGTCGACGATGACGTGAACGGCCAGCTCGTCGGGGACCTGGCGGCTGATCAGGTTCAAGAAACGCTGGAATTCAGCGGCCCGGTGGCGGGCGGTAAGGTCGGTGATGACCTGGCCCGAGGCCGTGCCCAGGGCGGCGTAGAGGTTGGTGGTCCCGTGGCGGCCGTACATGCGTGCGCCGGGACCCCGGTGCAGGGTCGGACCAGGGCGCGGTGCCAGCCTTTCGGCTGGTCCGTCTTCCAGCAATGGGCTCAGGAAACGGGGGGTTGAAATGTCGACGATTTTCACGACGCTCCTCCCCCTTCACTCGCCGCCAAGGCGCTCGGCCAAGAAACGCATTCCCAGCGGGTAACGATGCTGCACGCCCGCGTGGAACCCCTCGAACAGCTCGAACCGGTGATCAATGTTCTGCTCTGTGAGCTGAGCGGAGATCGCTTGGGCACCGAGGTCGAGGTAATAATCGTCCTGTCGACCGCAATCGATCCAGATTGCCCTCAGGGAACGGAGGGCGTCCATCCGCTTTGCCACCATTCGCACTGGGTCAAGTTCCTGCCAACGATGCCATACGTCATCGCGGAACGCCGTGGTCTGCAGGTCAAACGGCATAGACACACTGCCATCGGGCTCACCCGAGTAGGCCGCGGCCATGGCATAGATGTTAATGAGGACGTGATCGGGGTCCCGTGCCGTACGGATCCTCGCCGGGCGGGAATTGAAGTCTTCGAAGAACCGCTCGTAAGAGCCGCCGTACAGGTCACGCAGCGCACGAGCAGCCGCTGAGACGTCGAACAGGTAGGACATCTCGAAGTAGCAGTCGCCCGAATGGCTTGCGAAGCCGCCGAACACGTCCGGGCGAAGCATGGTCGCCACCATGGCGCCGTACCCTCCGCTGGACTTGCCCGAAAGGGCCCGATGGTCTCTATCAGCAATGGTGCGGTACTGGGCGTCCACCGCAGCTACGATGTCCTCCGCCAGGTAGTCGAGATATTGCCCGGTTGCCGGAGAGTTCAGGTACTGGCTTCCACCGATCGCGGTCCAGGCATCGATTAGGACGACAATTGCCGGTGGCACTTCCGGGTCGCTGAACAGATCGTCAATGAGGCGGGGGACGGGTGGCACCCATCCAACCCAGTTCCAATAACCGTCTACGCGTCCCAAGTACCCGTGAAGGAAGTAGATGACAGGGTAGCGGCGGTCGGTTGCCTCGTACCCAGGGGGCGTGTACACCCACATCGTCCTTTGAGGGGGGTCGCCCAGGGGGTTACCGACCAACGCTTTACTGTTCACAATCTCGCGCGTGAATGCCCCGGCAGTCTCGAACGGTTCGGAGTATCGCTCGTCAAGCATCAGCTTTCCTTTCTTGTTGCTAGGGGTTCTTCAAAGTCGGCGATGTTAGGGACTTCATCGCCTGCGGACAAGGGGCTCAGCTGCGAACGTCGGGCGATTGACAGCTCGGAAGGGTCAGGGTTGAGCGGATGGTGGCAGGCGACGAGATGGTGGCGGCGTTGACAGTCGGGGCCGCTCCGAGGTCGAAGTCGGCCAGGCGTTTCAGCCTGGGGAAATGGGCCTCCCCGACCCGGCGGAGGCGCCGACGTTCTGAGCGCTGGTCGACCTCAGCCGAGAGCACTCAGCCAGGAAACCGAGATAGGACAACTGAGATCTCGGGGCCACCTCGGCCAGCCGTTGCGCGTCGGAGCGCACCACGGGCAGGCGGAGCTGTTTGGTCGCCGCCCCAATTGCAGCAGTGGCGGCGGTGTCGGTCGTGGTCGTCATTTAGTTCCCTCCAGTAATTGGTCGTAGTGGGTGACACTTGGCTTGGGACGGTCAAAACGCGACAGGCCTTGGCCGATGGGCACGACTGGGCTTTGGGCGGTCTCGGTCGAGCGGCGCGCCTCGATGGCCACCACGGCCGGGGTGGTCGACCCGGTGGCCATCGCTGCCGTCATCCCTGCACGCACGGCTGCAGCGGCCAGGGTGCGGTGTAGCAACAGGACCTCGATCAGCGCCCTGGTGCCGTCCCGGTCGCCGAGGTGACGGCGGGCCTGGGACCAAAACCGTTCATGCTCCTCGCTAAAAGCTCCTGCGGCCCGAGCACGGGCTAACGCTGTCGCCCCGGGCAGGGCACCTGGCTTTATGGCCAAGACTTCTAGGTAGTGGTCCAGGACGAGGTTCTCCTCGCCCTTTTGGCTCCGGGGGTGCCAGGCGACGACGACCTTACTGTCCAGGACCTCGATGACCTCGGCCCCGATAAAGGCGTCCAGGCGCCGGCCGCAGTAGCGGGCCGGGACCGAATACAGCGCCCCTCTGACCGAGACCCGCGCCTTGCGGTCGACCCTGAAGTTGCCGGGCGCCCGGTAGTCGAAGGCGTCTGTCGGCAATGGCCGCAGGGCGTCGGCTTCGAGAGCGAAGTGCTCACCGACAGCGATGCGCCGGCCGGTGATGAAGCGCCGGGCGTCCTTGGCCGCCCCGGCCAGGAGAAGCTCGTTCAGCTCGGCCATGGAGCCGGCACGAGGGACCGGCACCATATGGCGGCTGCGGAACCGGCCGATCTCTTCGACGCCACCTTTTTCGTGGGCGCCCTTCACGCCAGGCTGACAAAAGAAACTGTCAAAGCCGTAATGAGAGCGCAGTGCGACAAAGCGCTCTGACTCGAGGCGGTCCCGGCCCCGCAGCACTTTTTCAACGGCGGCCTTCAAGTTGTCGTAACGCAGCCGGCCCGGCACGCCGCCAAAGTGCTCGAAGGCCCGGACATGGCCGTCCAAGAACACTTCTTGGGCCTCGTTCAAATATGCCCGTGGGTGAGCGCGTCCCGAGGCGGACAAGCGCATGATGAACAACTGCACCTCGACTAGAAACCCGGCCACGTAGACCGAGGCGGTGCCGAAGTCGACTTCGGCTTCAGCGCCGAGCGGGTGGTTATGGGGCACGGCCACCTCGACCAGCGGGAACTCCTGGCGGGCGCGGACCTCGGTGACATCGCGCCGGACCGTCGACTCGCCCACCTCGGCCCCGTGCTCTTCCACCAGGCGTTGCCACACCCGCCGGGCCGTGTGGCGCTGCTTGCGGGGCGCGTAGCGGTCCTGTTCCAACCACGCCTCGATCATCGGCTTCCAGGGGTCGAGCTTGGGTGCGGCCCGCGGTATAGCTGCCGCCGATGTAGTTCGCCGCGCCGCCGAAGGCCAGGTGAACGTCCGGGGTTGGGTGGACCAGGAACCGGAGTAGCCAGTCGGCGGCTCCGCCGAGCGTGCCAGCGTTGACGGCGTCGTTCCCTGGTACCAGCTGCGGGCCGGCACCTTCCCGGTAGGAACGCTGGATGGCCAAGACGTTGCCCAGTCGGTTTTCAAAGAACTGTCGAACTGTCGAACCGCTCTGTTTGAGCTGACCGGTTAGAGACACGTCCCCCATGGTCGCGCGGGCCTGTGACCGGTGTAGCGCCAGAGCGGGCCACCCACCTGACCCGCCCGCACCAAAACCCCTCTCGGCGTCGGCGGATGAGCCGTTGATTTCAGCTCTGGGTTTTGCGCCTCGCTCACCAGGACCGATGCCGGGAGTGACGAGCGAAGGATCGCCGGCTCAGAATCGACCGTTTGTGACATACCCATGTTTGTCACGAGCCGCATTCTGAGTCGGCACCGCTCCGGTCCGGCACAATCGTGGCGTGACGCTCGACCTCCGGCCCGCGGGCCCCTTGGACGGCTCCTTCCTCACCGAAATGCTCGTCGCTGCCGCGTTCTGGCGATCCAACGGGCCACCGGGCAGCGTCGATGAAGTGATGAACCGACCAGAACTAGCCCACTACATAGCCGGGTGGGCGCGCCCAGGGGACCTGGGGGTGATCGCCGAGGAAGAACGTCCTGTCGGTGCCGCCTGGCTCCGGCTTCTGCCGGAGAGCGACCCCGGTTACGGCTTCGTCAACGCTGAAACCCCTGAACTGTCCATCGGCGTCGTCAAGGCATATCGAGGTAGAGGCGTGGGGACTCAGTTACTCGAAGCGCTCGTCGGTGCCGCCCGCGAGCAAGGTCTGGCGGCGATCAGCCTGTCTGTTGAACAGGACAACCGAGCGCGAGGTCTCTACGACCGAGTCGGGTTCCAGCAGGTTGGCACGGTCGGCGGCTCGCTCGTGATGCTCCTGCGCCTCTAACGCCGCCACACGACAAGCCTCCGACGGCTCGGGTTGGTCGGGCGAGTAGCCCGGGAGCGGGTACCGGCGTCCCCACGGACGAAGGCGGGCTTCCCGAACCATTCTGTCGACGTAACTCAGCGCCCTCAAGGCTCCCCCTACGGGCGGCCTAACGGCCGGCCTTGACCGCCGGTTTCCGAAACTGACCAACCGTCCTCCTGCTACCGGTTCCGAGTCCTCCGCACGCTCAAAACGGCCGCCGCCGTCCAGGATCCTGCACCGATCCTCGTCACAGGCCACTTGGTGCCGTCGCTGACGCTGAGGTAGGGCGAATTGCCGCGGGACAGGAGCGTCCCCGGGTCCTTTCCGCCCCCGGCGCCACGCCGCACATCATCGGCGGAACCCTCTCAGACGGGGAGACGATAGCCGTCGCTGCGGCACCGCAAGGCGCCTTGGCGATCGTCAACAGCACCGGTGGCCGTGAGCTCGGCGCGGGCAAGCAGGTGGAAACCTGCGACGCGACGTCTCGGACATGCACAGCGGTGCCTGACGGGTCTACTTGGTCAGGCCCCGACCCACAAAGTTGCGGTAAACCCTGTTTCCCGCACCCGACGCCTGGTCGGCCAGGCTCCGGGGTCTCCCTCGACCCGGCTTGGTCCCCCAACGGAGAGGTCCTCGCGTATGTAAAAGCTCCGGTCGCCCTCACGGGCGGGTGGCCCCCCTGGCTTGGTACGAGGCGCACGACCTCATGGTGTGGGATTCCCAGGCGCGCACATCGCGGCGACTGGCAGCGGTCAGTGGCGCGTCCGTGCCGAGTTGGTCGAGGGACGGCAAGTTCGTCCTGTTCGTGAAAGACGACGGCCTCTGGCTCATAGCTTTTGCGGGAGGCACGCCGGTAGAGGTCGCGAGCCCGCTCTACTCTCCGGCCGAATGGCGGAGCGCCTATGCGCCGAATGTCAACCTCGGCTCTGTAGCGACGATCGCGTACTACGGACAAGTCC
>Ga0182024_10009078_pt1 | contig 20704 bp, 23 predicted proteins | sample P32metaG_FD_120480 | JGI IMG/M metagenome (GOLD analysis project Ga0182024, IMG submission 120480) | Permafrost microbial communities from Stordalen Mire, Sweden - P3-2 metaG (Illumina Assembly) | ecosystem: Environmental > Terrestrial > Soil > Wetlands > Permafrost | place: Sweden: Stordalen...
AGAAGCGACGGCGATGATCAAGCAGGCGGTGACGCAGGAGCCCAGCAACGGGGCTTATCTGGACAGCCTGGGCTGGGCGTATTACAAGCAGAATAAGTTGACCGAAGCCGAAGAGAGTCTGCGCAAGGCGTGCGAGCGGCAAAAGCACGATCCGACGATTCTGGGGCATTTGGGAGATGTGTATGCCAAGCTGGGCCAGAGCGATCAGGCCGCGATTTATTGGGAGCGCGCGCTGGCGGAATGGCAGAAGGCCGTGCCGGCGGACTACGAACTCGACAAAGTGAACGAGTTGGATGCGCAACTGAAGAATCTGAAACGACGGACGGCGCAAAAAACGACGCCGGATTCAGCGAAACCGCAGTAAGCTCCCCTGCATGACCCGCGCGACATTGAAGAAAAAATCGGTGCGCCTACCGGCGTTTGCGAAAATTAATTTGTGCTTGCACGTTGTTGGCAAGCGGCCAGACGGTTACCACGAGCTGCGCACTATTTTCCAGGCCATCTCGCTGCGCGATACGCTTGAACTTTCCATTGCGCCCGGTTCGTCCGGTTTTCACTTCACGCTAACTTCAAACGATGCAACGTTGTTGGGTCCCGAGAATCTTGTGGCGCGCGCGGTGACCGCCATGCAACGGGAAATCGGATTTCAAGGCAACGTGTCCGCGCATTTGGAAAAGAAGATTCCGGTGGCACGCGGATTGGGCGGCGGGTCGAGCGACGCGGCTGCAGCTCTGATCGGAATGCTGCGACTGACCGGAACGAAGTTGCCGCTGGCGCGGCTGATGGAAATTGCGGCGAGCCTGGGCGCGGATGTGCCGTTCTTTCTGTTTGGCGGACGCGCGCTGGCGGTAAACCGCGGGGACGAGATCTACCCCCTGCCGAACGCGCCGAAGCAGACGATTCTGGTGGTGTCTCCGCGCGATATTGGCGTGAGCACCAAGGATGCCTTCCAGTGGATTTCTGCGGAATTGACAAAACACTCAGAACCCCCTAAAATTTGGGGGTTCTGCGCTCTGTGCTGGAGCCGGCAGGGGGCACGCCTTTCGAATGATTTCGAGGGGCCGGTCTTCCACCGTCATCCGCGCCTCGGAGAAATCCGGGACGGATTGCTCAAGCGAGGAGCCGCAGATGCCGCGCTGGCGGGTAGCGGGTCGGCGGTGTTCGGAATATTCCGAAACCCAGCGCGTGCGCGCCGAGCCGCTCGTGCGTTCCCGGAAGATTCGGTTTTCGTCGTTGAAACCCTATCCAGGGAAGACTATGGCCGTGCTTTGGGCTGGCGTGCGGATGCGCATGCGCGCCTGAGTGTGAACGGCTGAGGGAACATTTTTGACCGACGATAAATTTAAAATTTTCTGCGGTACTGCAAATCCGGCGCTGGCAAAAGCGATTTGCAAGTACGTGGGCGTGCCGCTGGGCGAAGCGGAACACGGGCAGTTCAGCGACGGCGAGACGCGCTATCAAATACTGGAGAATGTGCGAGGGGCGGATGTATTCGTGGTGCAGCCCTGTTGCACGCCGGTGAATTTCAATCTGATGCAGTTGCTGCTGATGATTGATGCGTTCAAGCGGGCTTCGGCGTGGCGGATTACGGCGGTGGTTCCGTATTACCCGTATGCGCGGCAGGATCGCAAGGACCGGCCCCGGGTGGCAATTTCGGCGAAGCTGGTTGCGGACTTGCTGGAAACAGCGGGCGCGAGCCGCGTGCTGACGCTGGATTTGCACGCGCCGCAGATTCAGGGATATTTCAACATTCCCGTGGATCACCTTTTTGCTTCGCCGGTGTTGGTGGAATATTTTCAGAAGATGCAGCTGGGCCCGATCACAGTGGTTTCGCCGGATGCCGGCGGAGTGGAGCGCGCGCGATTTTTCGCAAAGAGAATTGGCGCGCCGCTGGCGATCGTGGACAAGCGGCGCATTGACGTGAACGTGAGCGAAGTGATGCACCTGATCGGCGACGTGGCGGGGCGCCCGGCGTTGGTGATTGACGACATCATTGACACGGCGGGAACGCTGGTGAAAACGGCGGAAGCGCTGCTGGAGCATGGCGCGACGAGAGTATTCGCGGCGTGCACGCATCCGGTGCTTTCCGGGCCGGCGGTGGAGCGGATTGCCAAGTCGAAGATCGAGGCTGTAGTGGTTTCGGATTCGGTTCCGCTGAGCGAAGCGGCGCAGAAGTTAGGCAAGATCAAGGCGTTGAGTGTGGCGCCGTTGCTGGCGCGTGGGATCCAGTCTATCCACGAAGAGACTTCGATCAGCGAATTATTTATTTAGCGGCAGGGCCGGCGTCGAGCCGGCGGATTTCGACGAGAAAAGATGGCCGGCGAGAGGCACCGAAGGGCAGCCGGCGCAACGAGGGAGTCATGGAGACATTTACAATCGAAGGCCAGGTACGCGAAGGGCGCGGGAAGGGTCCGGCGCGGCGCACGCGCTTGAGCGGGATGGTCCCGGCGATTCTTTACGGCGGGAAGAAGGATTCAATTTCCATTTCCGTGAATGCGAAGCAGGTGGCGCGCATTCTGCGGTCGGAAACGGGGCACAACACGATTTTCACGGTGCAAGTGGCCTCCGGCGCGGCCGAAAAGGCGATGGTGAAGGATTGGCAGGTGGATCCTGTGAGCGGCAAATTGCTACACGTGGATCTGTACCGCATCGCGATGGACGTGCGGATGCGCGTCAGGGTGCCTGTACATACGTTTGGCGAACCGCAGGGCGTGAAGATGCAGGGCGGCGTGTTCGAGATTGTTACACGGGAAGTGGAAATCGAGTGCTTGCCTGCGGACATTCCTGAAGAATTCAGAGTGGACGTGTCGGAGATGCTGATCGGCAAACAGTTGCGCGCCGGCGATCTGCCGTTTGACCCGGCGAAGATCAAATTGCTGACGGACCCGGTCCGCGTGATCGCCCACGTTGTCGTGCTCAAGAAGGAAGAGGAACCGGTGGCGGATGCGGCCGTGACAGCGGATGCGGCGCCGGCTGAGCCGGAAGTGATGAAGAAGGGCAAGAAGGAAGTGGAAGAGGGCGAAGGCGAAGCCGCGGAAGCTCCCGCGGCGAAAGCCGAGAAGTCCGAGAAGAAGAAGTAGTTTCGCGACGCGGGTAGCGGCGAACGCTCAGGGTAAACATGAGACTTATCGTCGGCCTCGGAAACCCTGGCCCGGAATACGAGTTCACGCCGCATAACATGGGCTTTCTGGCGGTGGATGCGTTGGGCGGGCGCGCGGGGATTCGGGTGACGCGGCCGGAAGCGAAATCGTACGTTGGCCTCGGCACCATCGCGGGAAATGAAGTGGTGCTGGCCAAGCCGCAGACGATGATGAATCTGAGCGGCGCGGCGGTGCGAATGCTGCTCGAACGGTATGAGTGCAAGACCGCTGAAATGATCGTACTGAGCGATGAGGCGGCATTACCTTGGGGCATGCTGCGGATCCGGGAACGAGGTAGCGCCGGCGGGCACAACGGATTGAAGTCGGTCATCGCGTCGGTCGGGACGAACGAATTTATTCGGGTGCGGCTGGGAGTGAAACCGGAGTATCCGCTGGAAGACATGGCGGATTACGTCCTCGGGACGATGCGGAAGCCCGAGCGCGAGATCGCGGCGCAGATGGCGGCGGATGCAGCTGAGGCTGTGGAGTTGATTTTGGCTGGGGGCGTCGGCAAGGCGATGGCGAAATTTAACCGGCGGATTGAGGCGGACGAAGAAGATTCGGAGTGAAGGGGTTTTAGGGCTCTGAAGTTGCGGAAGAGAAGACGAGGAATCGAGGACATATGGAAGAGCGTCAGTACGACCTGATTTTTATCTGCCGGCCGGATACGCCGGAAGCGGACGTTGATAAGGTGATTGCGACCCTGGAGAGCACGGCGACGGAGAAGGGTGCGAAGATCGAGTCGGTCGCCAAGTGGGGCCGGAAGCGCATGGCGTACCGCGTGCAGAAACTGCACGAGGGGTACTTTGTGTATATGGTCGTGAAGAGCACGCACGGCGAAGTGGTGAAAGAACTGGAGCGCCGGTTGAAGGTGGCGGATCCGGTGATCAAGTACCTGACCGTGCGGCTGGACGAAGAATTGAAGCGGCAGGAAAAATTGAAGCGGCACCGCGAGCGTCGCGCTGCGCGCCGTCCGCGTAAGGCGGCGGCTGCACCGGCGGCTCCTGTTGCGCCGATCGCGCCTCCGAGCGAGCAGTCCGCGCCCACGGCGTAGGCGGCAAGAGGTTTCTGGTTGCGGGGCGGGTCTGAGACCCGCCCCTACAACAGCCAAGGGCATACGATCGAAGGGCTATTCGCGCGAGTGAACGAATCGGGCCGTCAGCCCGGTGAATATTGATGGAAATTAGTCAGGAGAATCGAATGGCAGAAGAAAACGCACCAATGCAGCAATCGCACGGCCCTTCGTCGGGAGGGATGCGGTCTTCAGGGCCAGGCGGCCCAGGTGGACCGGGCGGAGGACGGCCTGGCGGACCAGCGAAGCGCGGTAAGCGGAATTTCGTGCGCAAGAAGAAGGTTTGCCGGTTCTGCGTGGACAAGGCCGATTTCATTGATTACAAGAAGGCCGAGATTCTGGCGCCGTTCATTCAGGAGCGCGGGAAGATTTTGCCGCGGCGCATGACGGGGACTTGTTCACGGCACCAGCGATGGCTGACCGTGGCGATCAAGCGGGCGCAGAATATTGCGTTGCTGCCGTTCGCGGCGGAATTGTAGTTCGCGAAGAGTTAAGCAGGGCGGGTCCCGCAGGCGCGGGACCCGCCCCTACAGCAAATATTCGTTGCAGCACTAGCGGTAACACGGCGAAAAACAAAGATGCCGGCGAGACGCCGGCGCTACGTTTAAAGGATTCGAGGTCCGCATACAATGCAAATCATTTTGCAGGAAGACGTGGAAAAGCTGGGAAACCGCGGCGAACTGGTGGAAGTTGCCGAGGGTTACGCGCGCAATTTTCTGCTCCCGCGCAAGCTGGGACTGGAAGCTACGGCCGGAAATTTGAAGCGGCTGGAGAGGATGCGGGCGCACTTCGCGAAGAAGGAAGCGACCGAGAAGGATGCGGCGCAGAAGCAGGGCGAACAGCTTGCGGCGGTGTCCTTGGAATTCACGCGCAAGGCTGGGGAGAACGACCAGCTCTTCGGGTCGGTGACGTCGCTGGACGTTGCGGAAGCGCTGGTTGCCAAGGGCTTTGAGATTGACCGGAAGAAGATTGTGCTGGCTGAACCGATCAAGGTGATGGGCGATTATGAGGTTCCGGTGAAGCTGCATCGCGAAGTGATCGTGAATGTGAAAGTCGCGGTGAAGAAGGAAGAGTAGGTCGACTTTACCTTCGGGCCGTTCGCTTTCGTTCGTGCAGGGATTTTAGGAGTCGCAAGATCGTGGGACGTCTCGAAATTCGGGACGCCTTCTTTTTTTTGCGCCGAGGCTTTTCCACTTTTCCGATTTATTGCACAGGGCGGTACGGTTGACGCGGCCGTTCTGAATGCCCACAATCCTGCCTGCTGCTTGAACGGAAATTCTTATTCGCTCGGTGCACGCGTGCGTGTTGTCGCAGAGTGCAAGCGGGCGTAAGATTACAATCGCTAGATCCGAGCACAAACACAGACCATGCCAGGCGACGCAACTCTCGAACGACCTTTACCGCACAATCTGGAAGCAGAGCGCAGCATTCTCGGCGCGATTCTGCTGGATAACCACGCGCTGAACGCGGCGATTGAAAAGGTGCGTTCGGACGATTTCTTTCTGCCGCAGCACCGGCAGATTTTCGAGCGCATGGTACAGCTGGGAGAAAAGCAGCAGGCCATTGATATCGTCACGCTGATGGAAGATTTGTCGCGGCGCGGCGAATTGGAAGCGGCGGGAGGGATTGCCTATCTTTCGCAATTGGCGGACGGGCTGCCGCGAATCACCAACGTGGAGCATTACGCGCGGATCGTCAAAGAAAAATCGGTGCTGCGCAACCTGATTTTTTCGGCGTCGGCGATTCAGGAACAGGCGCTGGCGGCGGGCGACGATGCGGACGTGATTCTGGACCGCGCCGAATCGGTGATTTTTCAGCTGGCGGAAGACCGGGTGAAGGCGGGGCTGATCGGCGTCAAGGAACTGGTTCGCGACAATTTCGAGCGGCTGGAAAAAATATTCAGCGAAGGGCGTCGGATTACCGGCCTTGCTACCGGATACGCAAACCTCGATAACGAAACGGCGGGCTTGCAGCCTTCGGAGCTGATTATTCTAGCGGCGCGGCCGTCCATGGGAAAAACGGCGCTGGCGCTGAACATCGCCGAGAACGTGGCAGTGCGACATCGCGAGCCGGTGGCGATCTTCAGCCTGGAAATGTCGAAGGAATCGTTGCTGCTGCGCTTGCTGGCTTCGGAGGCGCGCGTGGACGCGCACAAATTCCGCACGGGACACATGAACCGCGACGACTGGGGTAAAGTGACCGGAGCACTGACGAATCTGGCCGAGGCGCCGCTGTGGATTGATGATTCCGCTTCTTCGACGGTGATGGAGATGGGCGCGAAAGCGCGGCGGCTGAAGCGAGATCGCGGGCTATCGCTGATTATCGTGGATTATTTGCAACTGGTGGTGCCGACGAATATGGGACGGCAGAGCAACCGTCAGGAAGAAGTTTCGGGAATGTCGCGGGCGCTGAAAGGGCTGGCGAAGGAATTGAAGGTGCCGATCGTGGTGCTGAGCCAGTTGACGCGCGCGCCGGAGCGCGAAGACCGCAAGCCGCAATTGGCGGACCTGCGCGAATCGGGCGCGATTGAGCAGGACGCGGACGTGGTGCTGTTCATCAACCGGCCGAATTTTTACAAAACGGATTTGCCGGACGAAGATCGCGCGAAGGCGGAGTTGATCATCGCCAAGCAGCGCAACGGTCCGACGGGGAATTTGAATTTTGTTTTTCTGGCGCGGCATACGCGATTCGAAGAGGCGGCGCCGGATGCTTGGAGCGCTGGGGGCGAACCGGAGGAGTAACCGCCGCCCGAATCGTCCGCGCGGAGCCACGTTCGTGTCGGAATGGCCGCAGACCCTGAAACGTGATCCTGCTAAGAAATGGCCGGTTTGCAGAGGTAGCCTTCCGATAACGTCCTTCCTTTCTTTTACTTACAATGATCGTTAGCGCGGCGTGACGGTTCGCACGCCGATGGCAGGCGTCCTGCAACAATCCAATCTGGATGTTTACCTAAACGGCGCGAAGCGAATTGCGAATGGCAATTTCCTTCGCGCGCGCGGCGAGGAGTCTGGCATTCTAAATGACGATGCCGAGAACAATTCATTTTGCGGGACGCCCGGTGTGGGCGGAAATTTCGCTGAAGGCCATCCTGCATAACCTGCGCGTGATTCGCAAACAGGTCGGAGCGTCACGAAAAATTCTGGCGGTGGTGAAGTCAAACGCTTACGGGCTGGGCGCCGTACCGGTGGCGAAGGCGCTGCAGAAGGCCGGGACGGAATGGTTCGGCGTAACCTGCGCGAATGAAGGCGTGGAACTGCGCGAGGCGGGCATCCGCAAACGGATTCTGATTCTGACGGGATTCTGGCCGGGTGAAGAACGACGGCTGATCCAAAATAATCTGACGCCCACGGTGACGCGCGTGGATGATCTTGGCCATCTGGAGCGCAGCGCCAAGGCGGCTCGGGGAAAATCCCGACTGCGATTTCATTTGAAGATTAATACGGGAATGAACCGGCTGGGGATTTCGGCGGACGAGGTGGAATGCTTCGCGCGAACGCTGGCCGGATGCAAGCACCTCGAGCTTGAAGGGGCGTTCACGCACTTCGCGTCCGCGGAAGATTTCACGGCGCGACAGACGAACGAGCAGGAGAAGGTCTTTTTGGCGTGTTTGGATCGCTTGCGCGCGCTGGGCGTCTCGCCCGGGATCGTGCACATGGCGAACAGCGGCGCGATTTGTGCGCGGCCGAGTACTTGGGCGGACATGGTTCGTCCTGGAGCGATTCTTTACGGCTACTATCAGTCGTTTGACCCGCCACAAAAAAAGCAGGAAGTGATGGGCCGGGTGGCGCTGCAACCATGTCTCTCGCTGCGGGCGCGCATCATTTCGTTGCGTAATGTGCCAGTGGGAGAGGGAGTAGGCTACGCCGCGCGGTTTGTGACCAAGCGGCCATCGCGGATTGCGGTGATCAATGCGGGATATGCCGACGGCGTGGTGCGGGCACTGACAAATCGCGGATGGGCACTGGTACGCGGGCGACGCGTGCCGCTGGTGGGAACGATCTCGATGGATCTGACTACGCTGGATTTGACCGACGTGCCGGAAGCCGTGCTGGGCGACGTGGCGACGATCTACGGGAAGGACGGCGACGCTTCGATCGAAGTTTCCGAAGTGGCGCACGAGATTGGGACTGTGACGTCCGATTTGTTGTGCGCGCTGGGGCGGCGCGTGCCGAAGTTCTACGTTTAATTCCTTACTTCCCCCTTGAAGTCTCCGCCGTTCGTCGTATCATCGAGCCGACATGAAACCCTTTTTGATCATCGCTATGTCTGGTGCGTTGCTGGGCGCGTCTGCGACTCCCGAGTATTCGATTCAAGCTATACGTTATGCCAGTTCTCCGGGTATACCCGTGTCCGAATTGGTGGTTGGCGGCCCCAAGGATGAGAAAATCGAAATTGCGATGGTGGTGTGGCTGATTCGAGGCGGCGGACGCACGATTCTGTTCGACAGCGGCTTTCATCGCGAGACTTTTCTGAAGGATTTTCCGATGACGGGTTATCTGCGGCCGGACAAGGCGGTGGAAACTGCTGGAGTGAAGCCGGAGGAGGTGACCGACGTCGTCATCAGCCATGCGCACTGGGATCACATGGGAGGGATTGACCTGTTCCCGAAAGCAAATATCTGGATTCAGAAAGAGGAATATCGCTACTACACGATGGAAGCCTGGCAGCCGGGCGGGGACCACGGCGGCATTGATCCGGAAGACGCCAAGGAACTGGTGCAGCTGAATACCGAAGGACGGATGCATCTGGTGGACGGCGATAACGTCGAAATTTTTCCGGGCATTCGCGCTTACACTGGCGCGCGGCACACGTATGCTTCGCAATATCTGAGGGTGGAAGGAAATCCGCCGTTTGTGCTGGCCTCGGACAATTGTTATCTCTATCTCAACCTTTCATCTCACTTGGCCAGCGCTACGTTCAGTGATGCCGATCATTCGGCCAACATCGCCGCACAGTCGCGGATGATTGATTTGGCGGGGTCGCCGGACCGTGTGGTGCCCGGGCATGACGCGCTGCAATTCCAGAAGTTCCCTACCGAAGGGCGCGTGGCTAAAATCAAGTAAGCAGCGAGTGGAGACGTGGGTTCGGGAGGCGTGGCGCGCCGAGCGTTTGTGTGCTTACGCGCCGGTTCCCCAAACGCCGGTTTCGCTCCTCACAGCCCCCTACCCGCGATCTGGTGGGCCAGGCCCCTAACCATTCAACCGTGGGATAGTCTAAATATATTAGTTGATGCCGCCGGACGATGAGCTCAGCGGCTCTGCAATGACGCGATCCTGCAGCATTCCAAAATGGTTGAGAGGTACACGGCACGAACACAGCTCGTTGACCGGGGCTTCGTACGCGGTGGTATACTACGCAATTCATAAGGATTTCATAAAGCAAGTCTCATTATCCCGGCGGGAGCTCCAAAATATAATAGGCCGGAAAAAGAACTCGAGGCGATGCAAGGGAGCGGGATTCGCCTTTTTCATATTCATAAGGTGGAACCATGCAGAGGAACCCTGGGTTTCAGAATCGTCCTCCCAGCGTCGCAGCTACTGAAAACTCCCCAAACAAGGCAGCGTCGCCCTCGCGTGCAGTGCACGACCACGTTGGGACGTTTTGGGACATGCTGGGGATACGGCTCGTGTTCATGGCCGTGTGCGTCGCGGCGGGATTTCATTTCCGTCCGTTCAGCGTGTCACCTGAATCGGGAGCGGCGACGGGATTTCTGTTCGGTCTGGCGGTGATTTTATTCGAGCTTCGGCTGCGGCATGCGAGCTTGCGCCGGTTGATTGGGGCGGCGATAGGGTCGATCCTGGGACTGCTGGGGGCGTACCTGACGTCGCTAATCTTGACGCATACCATAATGCCGGAGAGCACCCGGTCGTTTTTCAGCCTGGCGGCGTTTTTGGTGATGGCGTACATCGGGCTGATTTTGGGCGCGAATAAGGGCGACATGCTGAATCTGCAGGCGTTGGGCGGATTATTCGGCAGCGAGCGCAGCTTGAAGCATTCGTTCAAAGTGCTGGATACCAGCGTGATTATTGATGGGCGCGTGGCGGACATCGCGGACGCGCAATTTTTGGACGGCACGGTGATCATTCCGCAATTTGTGCTGCACGAACTGCAGCTGGTGGCGGATTCCGCCGACCCGTTGAAACGGCAACGCGGGCGCCGCGGGCTGGAAGTGCTGCAACGAATTCAGAAGATGGCGCACCTGGAAGTGCAGATCGCCGACGACGATTTCCTGCAGATCCCGGAAGTGGACCTGAAACTGATCGAGCTGGCCAAACGCTACGACGCGAAGATCGTGACCAACGATTTCAATTTGAATAAGGTCGCCGCGCTGCAGGGCATCGAGATTCTGAATGTCAACCAGCTGGCCAATGCGCTGAAGCCGGTGGTGCTGCCCGGCGAGACGATGCGCGTATTCATATTGCGCGAAGGAAAAGAGTACAACCAGGGCGTGGCCTATCTGGACGACGGAACCATGGTGGTGGTGGACGGCGCGCGCAAGATGATCAACAAAACCATTGATATCACCGTGACTTCGGTTCATCAGACGACCGCGGGGAAAATGATCTTCGGCCGCTATGACGAGCGCGGCGAGCAGCAGATTCCACGCGTCGTGGCGCAGGGTACGCCACATGCGGAGCCTCCATCGGCTCCTCGGGCGAACGAAGGAGCTGCCCCTGGGGGCGAGCGGCCTGCGCGGCCGCTTTATCCTGATACCGGCAGGGGTTAGCGGCGGCGGTCTTCTTATTGGCAGCAATCCGCAGCAAATTACTGATGGTGCGCTGAAGTGCGCCGCTATGACTGCTTCCCGTTCGCGCTTTGCTGGGCGAGTTTTTCCTGCCGTAGCTCCCCCTGTAAACAAGAGTGCCTGTGCTGGGCCGCTGGATTGCGATAGACTGTCTACCCTTTATGGGCCGAGTTGCCGCCATTATTCCTGCCGCAGGTCTGGGCACCCGCATGGGCGCCGAAATGCCGAAGCAGTTCCTTGAACTGGATGGGATGCCGCTGGTGATTTTTACCCTGCGCCGGCTGGCCGCTTGCGGCGCCATCACTGATTTTTTCCTTTCGACACGCGCAGACGACGTGGTGTCTCTACAGGATAAAGTTGCCAAGGCGGCGTTGGGAAGGCCAGCGCGGGTAGTGCACGGCGGCGATACGCGGCAGCAGTCGGTGGCGAACGCGCTGGCTCAGGTGGATCCCGCGACGGAAGTGGTGCTGGTGCATGATGCGGTGCGGCCGTTTGTGACGGCAGAACAGCTCGATCGAGTGATCGCGGAGGCGCGGAAGCGTGGGGCGGCAATTCTGGGAATTCCGGCGATTGACACGGTGAAGGAAGTGAAGCGCGCAACCCTGCCGGAAGATATGGCGCTGATCACGACGACCATTCCTCGCGAACGGATCGTGCTGGCGCAGACGCCGCAGGCATTTTCCTACGCGCTGCTGCGGGACGCGTTTCGCAAGGCGCAGTCGGATGGGGTGCTGGCTTCAGATGAATCGGCGCTGGTGGAACGATTCGGCCACGACGTGTTTGTGGTGCTGGGGTCAGAGAGGAATTTCAAGATTACCCGGCCGGCGGACATGGACTTGGCGCGGTTTTATCTGGAGCAAGAACGCAAAGCGGTACGGTGATGACTTCTCCCCTGAAGACGACCTTACTCGAAGTCAAGGAAGCTCAATGACACGTTCGGGAATCGGATACGATTTGCACCGGTTGGCTGCGGGGCGAAAGCTGATGATCGGTGGGATCGAGGTGCCGTTCGACAAAGGCTCGGTGGGGCACTCGGACGGCGATGTGCTGGCGCACGCGTTGTGCGACGCGTTGCTGGGTGCGGCGAGCCTTGGGGATATCGGGACGCATTTCCCGGATACCGATCCGAAGTGGAAGGGCGCGGCGAGTCTTTTGTTTCTGGAGCACACGCGGAAGCTGCTCGATGAACGCAAACTGCGCATCAGCCATTTGGATGCGGTGGTGATTTGCGAGAGGCCGAAATTGGGGCCGCACTTCCCTGCTATGCGCGCGGCGCTGGCGAAATCTTTGGGGATTGCGGAAGAGCAGATCAATCTGAAAGCTAAGACGAATGAGGGCACGGGCGAAATTGGGCGTGGCGAGGCGATTGCGGCGCACACGATTGCTACTTTGGAAGGTTGAGTTCACCGCAGAGACGCAGAGTTCGCAGAGAAACCATAAGACAAGACATGAAATTTTATATCCGGGGTGCGTGCCCGACGCAAAGACGAATGGAATGGCGATGAACTGGCTTACGGGATTTCATGCGGTGGAGGAGGCGCTGGCGGCGGGGCGGGCGCTGGACCGCATCGTCGTCGCGCGCGGGCGGCACGGAGAGCGCGTGGAGGCCGTGGTGCAGCTGGCGAAGGCCAAGGGCGTGCCGGTGCGGTTTGAAGACCGCGTGCAGATTGATCGGCTGGTAGGGACACGCGAGCACCAGGGAGTAGCAGCGCTGGGCGCGGCAAAACCGGCGATGGGGCTGGAGGACTTGCTGGCGGCACAGACGCCGCAGGGATTACTGGTTTTGCTCGATGGCATCGAGGACCCACATAACTTGGGTGCGATTGTGCGTACGGCGCTCGCGGCGGGCGCGAACGGCGTGGTGATTCCGGAGCGGCGGGCGGCGGGACTGACGGATACCGTGGAGCGGGCGTCGGCGGGCGCGCTAGCGCATTTGCCGATTGCGCGGGTGAAGAATCTGGTGCGCGCGATGGAGGAGATGAAAGAGGCAGGTTATTGGCTGGTGGGGCTCGATGAACGCGCGGAGAAGAGTTATACGGAAGTGGATCTGAAGGAATCCATCGGAATTGTGTTGGGGAGCGAAGGCGAAGGACTGCACGAATTGACGCGCAAGCGTTGCGATTTTTTGGTTTCGCTGCCTACGGCTGGGCCGGTGCGGTCGCTCAACGTTTCGGTGGCGGCTGGGGTGATGCTATTTGAGGTGGTGCGGCAGCGTGGGGGAAACCGCGGATCGGCGGGGGAAGGCAAGTCAAAGGTACCACTGATGAACGCAGATGAACACTGATAACACCTGTAAAGCGATAACTGCCTAAATCGTTCCACATCCTCGGACTTTGATTCGCGATCCGCTATTCATTCGACGCCGACATTCTATTTGTCGTACTTCAGCAGGGAAAATACGTGGATGCCGGGGAGCTTGGCGCGGCCTTTGAGGAAAGTGAGTTCTACGGCGAAAGCTGCGCCGGCTACTTTGCCACCGAGTTGTTGGATGAGCTTGACGGTGGCTGCGGCGGTGCCACCGGTGGCCAACAGGTCGTCGCAAATCAGGACGGTCTGGCCGGGCTTGATGGCGTCTTCGTGGAGTTCGAGCTGGTCGGAGCCGTATTCGAGTTGGTAGGTGACTGACGTCGTTTTCCCGGGGAGCTTTTTCGGCTTGCGGACCGGAACGAAACCGGAGCCGAGGCGATAGGCCAGCGCGGGGGCGAAAATAAATCCGCGCGCTTCAATGCCGGCGACAATGTCCACTTTGGTCCCGTTGTATTGTTCGCAGAGTTGGTCCACGAGCGAATGGAAACCGGCCGGGTCCTTCAGCAAGGTGGTGAGGTCGTAGAATAGGATGCCCGGCTTGGGATAATCGGGGATTTCGCGGATCAGCGATTTCAGGTCGGACATTCTTCTCCTTCGCTCAGTGATGCGATTGCGTGCTAACAAGCCAAAATATTTGGCCGAAAACCAAACCGTGCCCTTCACACTTCAGTGCTCGATCGAAAATCCTCGCTCGAATTCCGGGTTCAGCGAGGCCTCTTCCTCGGCGACGCTTGCGACGGAGGCGCCGTGGGGGCCGCGTTCAAGCTCCTTGCGAAATTCGTCTAGCTTGGAAGCGCTACCGACGGCGTAAACTTCAACGCGGCCGTCAGGCAAGTTTCTCGCATAGCCGCCAAGACCGAGACGCTGCGCCACGCGCATGGCGAAATACCGGTAGCCGACTCCCTGCACCATTCCGCTGACGAGATAACGTCTGGACTCGCGGGCTTGCGGGGTATCTGCCATCGATCGTGCGGAAGCGTAATCCGCAAACGGGTGATCTTAACAGAGGCGCGGGGAGCGCAGGTCGCGATTTTTTGCGGCGGTTGCTTAACCTTCGATGCCGCTGCTGGATTTCCCAAGACCGCGATAAAATCCTTGATGCTGGCGAGCAGTATGATTACTAGCCCTCGCGAAGAACGGTCGAGGTTAGACGCGGAGCGCGAACTTCGCATCCAAACATTGATGCTGGGATATCCCAACATGCTGCGAACTTTTCATTTGGTGGCGCGATGCCGCGCGAGCCGCCTAGCGCTTATTGGCGCTGCGATGCTGTTGTTCGTCGCGACCGCCATTCACGCGCAAGACGCCGGGCCGCAGGCTCCGCCACCGACATTCAAGGTGGAGCGCATTCCAGCGGAGCCGCATCCGGGTCCTCCACCGGTGCCGATAGAAGTGATCATCCAGAAATTCGCGGCGAATGAAGACGTGATGAAGAGGGTGTACGACACGTACGACTTCACGCAATCAATCCGTATGGACGAGCTGACCGATCCGGGCGGCAAATTCAGCGTGACCGGCGAAGTGTATACGAGGGCTGACGGGCTGCGGTACATGCGGGTGACGAAGCCGGCGGAATCCAGCTTGAAGCTGATGCATTTTTCGCTGGAGGACGTGCGGGTGATCGCCAGCATGCCGGAATTTCCGCTGACGGCGGAGGAAATCGAGAACTACAACTTCAAATATGTGGGACAGGAAAAGCTGGATCAGTTGAACACCTATATTTTTCAAGTGAAGCCGAAGACGCTGAGCCGCAAGAAACGGTATTTCGAAGGCGTGATCTGGATTGACGATCATGATTTCGCGATCGTGAAGAGCTACGGAAAATTCGTGAGTGAGCTCGAGGGGAACGGCACGGCGCTGCCGTTCACGATGTTCGAAACATACCGCGAGAATTTCCAGAGCAAGTATTGGCTGCCGACTTACACCCGGTCGGACGATTATTTCAAGAGCGACGGGAATGATGAACTGCCGTTGCGGCTGGTCGTTCATTCAACTGATTTCAAGCTGCGCGCGGCGGCGGCTCCGCCTGCAGCAGATTTGGGCTCGTCGTCGAGCGTTCCGCTATCCTCTCCACAGCGATAGGTTCTGCGCGATCAAGCACACGCAACAATGCTGCTGAGTGTTGGCACGGTGCTGGCTCCGCGAAAAGCCGGGCACCAAAGGTAACGCGCTACGCCCCGTGTGACCGGCCGGCTCTACGACATCGTGCGCAAATACTGAGGAAGTTCCTGAACTGAGTTCAGGAGGACTTCAGGCTTGGCGGCGCGCAGGCGAGTGGCGGTGGGAAAGGGACCAAGAACGCCGATGGCGCGCACGCCGGCGCGGCGGGCCATTTCGATGTCTTCAGCCGTGTCGCCAACGTACACGCAATGCTCCGGAGCGCGGCGGAGACGTTTGAGCGCCAGCTGCAGCGGGGCGGGGTGTGGCTTCCTCTTTGAGGCGTCCTCACTGCAAACACAGGCCGAAAAATAGCTCGCGAGTTCGAGCTGGCGGAGCTGGCGGCGAACGCGCGGGCGGTTCCCGCTGGTGACGATGCCGAGATCAAATTTTTGGGAGAGCAGGCGCACGACGCGGCGCGCGCCTGCAAGCAACGGAGGATTCTCAAGTTTATAGGCCCGGGTCCAGAGACGGTCGGCTTCGATCCATTTGGAGCGCGGGAGCAGAGCCGCGCGGTAAACGCGCAGCCAATTGGGTGAATAGTGTTGCGCGAGTTCGCGCTCGGTCCAGTTGATTCCCAGAGAGCGAAACATCGTGAGATAGGCGCGCAGGTCGGCGTCGTAGGAATTTAACAGTGTGCCATCCCAATCGAAGAGGACTGCGCGCGTGGCGAACTGTGCGATTTTCACGGCGAGGGAATCGTATCAGACCTCAGTGATTGGGAAAAATGACGGAGTCAGAGTGTGGCCCGCGTACGATGTGCGGGAAATTTGCGCTGGTTCGCGGGAAAACAGATTTCGTTTTCGCGGGCGGATTTCGGGCGACAAGCGATCTGAGGATACGAATCGCTTAGCAGTCTTTAGTGACTGCGGTAGCGCAGCGGGACAATGTCGTCGCGGCGCAACGCGAAGTCGTCGAAGGTGGCGGCGTAACCGCGCCAGCCGGGCATATCTACTTCCTCGGCGCGTACGATGTGCGCGGCGGTGCACATTTGAACGCTGCCTTGGCCCAGAGGCCGCTCGATCAGCGCAACTTCCAGTTCGATGGCCGTTCCCGGCTGGAAATCACGTGGAGCGAGGAAATAAACGCCACTGGAGCTGATGTTGCGGGTTACGAGCGTGACCGGAATGGGCTCGAGATGATCGCCGACTCGCGTGAGACGGAGAGGCAGCGAGAGCGATGCGCGCGGATTGTTGCGACGTTCGCTCGCAACGCCGATGGCGTGCGTGGGAACTCGCGCAAAACGTTGTGGCCCAGGCTTCCCTGCTGGAGATGCGATGCTTACTGTGTGGCTTTCAACTTCACGCAGCGGCGACACGACCGACCGCGGCCCCTTCCAATCCGGAGCAGCCCCCATGTACTATCCCCCAAGAACAGCCTAAACTCCCCCCTGCCAGTAGACCGAATATGCGCGGAGTCGGGAACGGCGTCAAGGGAAGTGATGAGTAGTTGCCGTATGATGCAACACCGGGGGGTGCGGTAGATAGTTATGATTTTGCGGGAGTTGCGGCTGCTAGCTGGATCGAGGGCCGGGATTTGGGGTTTGTTGTTTGTTCGCTGAGCGCGAAAGACAGCCGAAAACGAACGGGTGTTCGCCTTCGGCACATTGGTGATAGTTGATGCGGATGTGAGAAATTTCGCGTTGAGTTCGCGCGCTAGAAACGGATAGCGACTTTGATTGAGTTTCGCTAGTTTCGAGGTGAGAGCGAGGCTCATACAATGATTGAACTGATGACCAGAACTTCTAATGCGAACTTTGGCGGCATGCGCGGGTTGGCGCCGAACGAGAAACAATGGCAGGCGGTGCAGAAGCGCGATCGCGGCGCAGATGGTGCGTTTGTGTATGCCGTGCGGTCCACAGGAATCTACTGCAGGCCGTCGTGCCCTTCACGGAAACCGCGGCGCGGTCAGGTGGAGTTCTTTCCGTTGCCGGAAGCGGCGGAGCAGAAGGGATTTCGCGCTTGTCTGCGTTGCCGACCGCGTCTGGCGCGTTTGCGCGACCCGCGCACGGCAGCGGTGGCGAGAGTGTGCCGGGAAATCGAGGCGCAGATTGACGCGGACGGCGGTAAGGCCGCGAATGGAGATGCGAGCGACACACGTATGACACTGGGCACGCTGAGTTCGGCTGCGGGAATGAGCGCGCATCAACTGGAACGCGCGTTTCGCAGCGTGATGGGAATATCGCCGCGGCAGTACGCCGATGCGCGGCGGATGCGCAGGTTGAAATCCAAGTTGCGAAAAGGAGACGATGTGACGACCGCACTATACGACGCAGGATTTGGATCGAGCAGCAGATTGTACGAACGCGCTCCAGCACAATTGGGAATGACGCCTGCTACTTACAGGCAGGGCGGCGCGGGAATGAAAATTCGTTTCACGATCGTAGGTTCGCCGCTGGGGCGATTGCTCGTGGGTGCGACAGACCGCGGGATCAGCGCGCTGTACTTGGGGAAAGATGACAGGCCGCTGGAAAGTTCTTTGCGGAAAGAATATCCACGCGCGGAGATTCAGCGCGACAGGAATGGTCTGGAAGGCTGGGTGGGAAAAATTCTGGAGCACTTGCGCGGGCGCGAACCGAATCTCGATTTGCCCACCGACGTGCAGGCGACTGCGTTTCAACGGCGAGTGTGGGAAGAATTGCGGAAGATTCCGTACGGCACGACGCGGACTTATAGCCAGGTGGCGCGGGCGATTGGCAAGCCGAAGGCGATTCGAGCAGTGGCACGGGCATGTGCGACAAATCCCGTGTCCGTCGTGGTGCCGTGCCATCGCGTGGTGCGTGAAGACGGCAATCTGGCCGGCTATCGCTGGGGGCTCGAGCGCAAGCTCGCGCTGCTGGAGCATGAGTCAGCGGCCGAGCATGGGCATCAGAAGCGCGACTTCAGGGGCTAAAGCCCTTGTTTCTTGCAGAAATAAATTGTTGGCGGGGCTGAAGCCCCGCCCTTCCAGGCCAACCATTCGCGAAAAGTGCTTTAGCCCTGAGGTTTGACTTTTTCGGTGCCTTTGGGCCAGTGCGGTTTGAAATGCGCGTCGCCGAGGTCGGGATTGCGCACGACTCTTGAATAGCGAATGACGAAGTAATCTCCGGAACCGGTCTCATTGAATTGCTGTTGCACGGGAAGCCAGGAAGACTCATCGAACCAGATCTGAATCTTGGAAATTTGATTGCGGGCTTCCTGAGACTTGGGAGTCAATTCCAGTTCAACCGTCTTTTTTTCATCCAGCGTTGGCTCGCCGAGCAGCGTCACCAGGTATGACTTCTGAAGTTCCTTCCCCTGCGTTCCGAAACCGAGCAGAAGGTATTGATCCACCTGGGCGCGATGCTGCGCGAGATTGTATTCCTCAACACGTTTCAGACCTGGCGTGTAAATGTAGAGCGTGTCGCCGGTGCGCAGAATCGTGCGCGCATCCGGAGGCTTCATCTGAAGCAGCATCTTATCGTCGCGAACCAGGATGGAACCGGTTTCGGTGGAGCGATCGTTAACCACGACGGTAACTTTGGTGCGCTCGACGTCGGCGGAAAGGCTGTGGAAACCCTTTGCGGACCGATCGAGTTCTCTGAGCGTGCTGTCCAGCGTAGCTGGGCTGTGATTTTGGCTAGCAGCAGGAAACGCCCTGAGACACGCGGTCGAAACGATGGCGACTAGCGCAATTCCCGATACGAAGCGTTTTACCTTCAAATCATGTCCCTCAGTGAGTGGTTGGCCCGTTTACGAAGCGTTCATAATACTACATTTGTTAGACGCATTGGGCCCGTCGCCTGGTTCCAGGCAGGTGTTGGGGCGGGGAGAAAATGTTACATCAGAGGGGATGGGTGTACGGTGACATCGTAATAGAGGATCGAGCCGTCTTGAGCGGAGACGGGTTCGATGTGGACGACCTGAAAAGTCTGGTCTTTGAGTTCGGCGACAGTGCGCGCGAGGATGTCGTGGGTTTCGCGCTCGAGTTCGGGGGTGGCGCGGGCGGCGCGCTTTTCTGCGGGAAGCACGGTGGCATCCAGACGATAGGTGTGCGTCTGACTGGCGGGATCCTCAGATTGAAGCTGCACTTTCGAACCAAACGCGGCGCTCAATTGGGGCTGATCGTGGAACCAGCGTGACGGGGTGACCAGCACAAACAGAACGATCAAAATCACGGCCAGATCGTAGGGCCAACTGCCGCGTTCAAAGGACCAGAAAATTGTGCGGACAATTCCTCGCCATAGGGTGCGCATATCAGTGAACCGACGAGCCGTCCACAACCTCACCATCACGCATGTGCAACACTCGATGTCCGTAGGCGGCTGCTTCGGGATTGTGAGTGATCATGACGATCGTCTGGCCGAGATCTTGATTGAGCTGGCGGAGGAGGCCCAGGACGGCTTCGGAACTCTTGGTATCGAGGTTGCCGGTGGGTTCGTCGGCCAAGACGATTTTCGGTTCGCTGACGATGGCGCGAGCGAGCGCGACGCGCTGTTGTTCGCCGCCGGAAAGCTCCGAGGGCTTGTGCTTCAGGCGGCCGCTCAGGCCGAGAAGGTCGGCGACGACCTGGAAGCGATGCGGATCGAATCCATTTCCGTGGATGTGCTGGGCAAGCGTGATGTTGTGATACGCGTCGAGAGTGGGGAGCAGATTAAAACGCTGAAAAACAAAACCGACTTTGTGACGGCGGAGCAGAGTGCGCGCGGAATCGCTCATGGTAGTGAGGTCGTTGCCGTCGAGGAGCACGCGCCCGGAGGTAGCTTGGGCCAAGCCGCCAATCACGTGCAGCATGGTTGATTTACCGCATCCGGAAGGACCCATGATGGAGACGAACTCACCGGGAAAGATTTCGATGCTGACGCCGCGCAGGGCGGGAACTTCCACCTTGCCCTGGCGATACACCTTCCACAGATTTTCAGTCTGAAGTATGGGCTCCAACAGCCGCTCCCCTGCAAGCGTCGGCGAATTCGAGGACGGAAATATTCTAGTCGGCTTTAGCATTTCTGCCTAGCGCGGATAGGCGGACGCAAATTGCCCGGGACGCCCGAATCGCAGCGGAAGAGTGGAGTTGAGCTACTCGTAAGCCAGAGCCTCGACGGGATCTTTGCGGCTGGCCATCCAGGCGGGATAGGTAGCGCCGAGGAGCCCGCCCACAATGGCAATGAGCCCAGCGCGCAAAACCCATTCTGGGGAAATAAGGATCGTAAGCGACGGGAACAGCTTGATGAAGATCGCTCTCATTAGGAAACTGAGGCCGATTCCGCCTGCTACTCCACCAAGGCACAGTAGCGTCGTCTCGCTGAGAACGATCCGAACGATGTAG
>Ga0182024_10009079_pt1 | contig 20702 bp, 16 predicted proteins | sample P32metaG_FD_120480 | JGI IMG/M metagenome (GOLD analysis project Ga0182024, IMG submission 120480) | Permafrost microbial communities from Stordalen Mire, Sweden - P3-2 metaG (Illumina Assembly) | ecosystem: Environmental > Terrestrial > Soil > Wetlands > Permafrost | place: Sweden: Stordalen...
AAGGCCAAGGCAGAATGAAGAAGGCTGAAGGCAGAATTTAACAAAACGAGGATGGAGGATGGCGGGCAAAACCTGAAGACGGAATTTAACGCAAAAGCGGAAAGCGGAAAGCGGAAAGCGGAAAGCGGAAACTGACATGGAAAACCTGGGACCGGAAACCTGAGACCGGAAGAGAAACAAAACAAAGCGGAAACTGACACGCAAAACCTGAAGGAGGAGACCGGAAACCTGAAATTTGGCCGCAAAAAGGCACAAAAAGCGCAAATAAAACTCAAAATTAAAAACTCAAAACTGGGTCGGCGTCTTTGGCCAGGACTGCCGGCAGATATGCCGTAGCGTGGAGGATTTGATCCGGGGATGATCGGGCATGGTCAGCGGCGTGCGGGTGCCGTCCGAATTTTGGCGGGCCATGGAAATGGGTTCGCGTTCACGGACGTTTTCAAAGCCGAGCAAACGCAAGGCGGAGACCACACTTGCCGGGAAAAGCCTGAAACTTGAAAGGCTGGAAAATGAAATACCTAAACCGCTTGACGCCGTCCGGTTTTATGGGAAAGTTCCCGTATGACGACCGTAGCCAAGGCAGACAAGAGCCGGCTGACCATCCGGGGATTGGTGGACGGACACCAATACATCGTGCGCGAACAGCCCGGCGGCTGGTTCATTACGCCCGAAAAAAAACATCGGATCAAAAAAAACGGCCTGGGCGCGGAGGCCTTCGCCCGGCTTTACCGGGCGCGCAAACCCTTGGACGCCGCCACCGCCGCTGCCATCGCCACCAACCTGGACGCCCTTGACCAGGCCCGATGAGAATCCTCCTTGACACTTCCCTGCTCGTGGAAGGAGAACGCCGGAATTTTGACCTGGGCGGCTGGGTGGTCGCCGGGCGGCATCAGGTCTTTATTTGCGACGCGGCGATCGCCGAATACCTCGCGGGCAAGCCTTTGAAAGACGCCGGCAAGAAGCAGCGCTGGCAAAATTATTGGGACTCGTTCGTTTCCCGCTTGGAATCCGTGCCGCTGGACCGACAGGTTTGTGAAACCGCCGGGAAACTGCTGGCGGAAGCGCGGCGCGCGGGCGTCACCGTGCCGCTGGGCGATGGCCTGCACGCGGCCGTGGCCGAACTCGAAGATTTGACCGTCGCCACGGTTGATCTGCACCACTACCACGCGCTGGGCGTCCGTGCCGTCAACCCCTTAAAACCGCTTCAACGTTAGCCGTTCCTTCTTTCGCTTTCGCGTCCTGACGTCTTGGCGTTAAAATTCCTAGGCTTCACGGCCAAAGGTTCCAATATGGAAGCGGAAAGCGGAAACGGAATTTAACGCCAAGACGCAGAGGAGGCAAAGCGGAAGTCGGAAAGGCGCAAGGCCGCAATAGCGGAAGTTGTAGCGTTGAGCCTGCGGCTCAACTGACCGAGCCACAGGCTCGACCCTGCATCGAACGGAGGCGGCCATAATCGGGATCCGGCGCGAGGCGTGACGGCATATATCATATATATATGGAGCGGGCGGCGCCACCCAATGACCCGCTCGCGCCAGCTTGCCCGGCCCTTGCGGGCTTTCGGCTCCGCCAAACTCCTTTCGTCATTTCCCAAATGCCTCAAGTCTCCCCATCGGGTGCGGGCAAGAAATTAATTTTTGACTCCTCATTGAACCCGTCCAGAAAGATCGGAAGCTGGTGCAGGCCGATGCTGTGGCAGGCCGCGAGCCGGATTTCGGTGTCGGCGGTCTCGCGGAGGCGGCGCAGGGCGCGATGCAGTTCGCCGGCCTGCCGGAGGACTTCGCTGGCCACGTCATAGGCGGCCCGACCGGCGGGCGTCACTTCGCCGAGGCCGTGCCGGCCGCGCGTGAACAGTTGGACATTCCATTGCTTTTCCAGGTGCGCGATGATCTGGCTGATGGCGGACGGAGTGACGCCGTGTTTTTCCGCCGCCACGGAAAAACTGCCGGTCTCGACCACATGACAAAACGTCCGCAGACTGTCCACATGCATGAGGCGGACAGGCTGCAATGAATTTAAAACCGTGTCAACCTAATGCCGACTAATGCCGAAGCCCCTGAGCCTCCTGGTTTTTAGTTGAACAAACAACCGCGAACGCACGAACGGCGCGTAAACAATCTGATCATCATCAAGACATAACTCAAAATCAAAAACTCAAAACTTGGCCGGCGTTTGCCATCTTCTATGTTCCATCCTCGCTTTTCATCAGTTCAACTTGGCGGCGCGGCCGGTGCGGCTGGCCATCAATTCCATTACTTATCCGGCGGAGCACGGAAGGTGTGAAGGCCCTGGGGAAATTCCGGAGATTCCAGCCAGTCGGCGAGCAGATGCAGTTCCAAGGCGGTGAAACCGAGGGTGGACTGGCGGGTTAAGGCCAGTTGTCCCGGGCCGGTTTGGATCACAGAGGTGCTGCTGTCACCCAGCAACGGTTCAATTCTTTTCAGCCACATAGTAGCAGTGGCCTTAGGTGGCAGTTGGGGCAGGTGAAACACGACTCGGAACAACTGGAGGATGAAAAAGTTGTCGTCAATGCGGCTGCCGGTGTCCTCGGCTTGATAGTAAACGAGGTTGGTGGAGCCGAGGACGGCATGCACGATATCGGCGGGCGGCGGATTGGGATTGCCCGGGTAGTAAGGAATCAAGCCGCTGAGCAGCCAGTCGTGATGATTGACGGTGACGGGCTTGAGAAAAGGATCCACGATGAGCGCGTCATGCCAGACGAGGGTAGAGACGTTGGCCTGCCATTCGAAGTGGCCTTGGCCATTGACGGTGAGCCAAGGGTTGCCCTGTTTTACGAGGCGGGCGGCAAGCTGGGACACGTTGCTGTCGGCCGCCGTCAACGGGGCCGCAAAATAAGTCACAAAGGGGCCGCCGGCCTGCACCTGCGCCCAGCAAAAAAACTGGTCCGGCGTGTTGGTGAACTGGAGTTCTTTCCATGCTGACAACCAGGCTAGCCATGGTCCGAGGCCGCGCACGGCGGTGAAGGCGGTCAGAGGCTGGTGGATGAATTCGGTGGGGATTTCCCAGGCCGGCAGCGTCAAAGCCAGCGGCCGGCCCAAATCGAGCGTGGCGTGGGTGAGAACCTGGCCGGCGGCGCCGGTGGCGGTGAGGTGGAGATGGCAGCCGGCAAGCGCGGATGGAGGATGGAGGATGGAGGATAGACTGGGAGATTCCACCTCACCCGCCATAGTCGCTGTCGCTGCTCCCCCAGCGGAGAGGGAGAAGCAACGCGCGGGGTCGAGATCGGTTTCCAGCCAGAAATGGGTTGAGGACGCGACGTTGTGCGCGAGGCGGGCGGCAAAATCGGGCAGCCGGCCGGCGGTGTCCGCGCCCAGGCTGACAATTGTCCAATCGCCGGATTTTGAAAGCGTCGCCGACGGCAGCGCCACCGGCAGATTATTTTGCCAGAGCCGGGCGCGGTCGGCGGGCAGGCGGAGGGCGAGCAGAAACTGGGAGTTGGGAGTTGGGAGTTGGGAGTTGGGGGGAGCGTAAAGCTCCAGGCAGGATTCGGAGGAAACCAGGTCGTCGAGCAGCGGGCGGAGGGCGGCGCTGGCGGCGTTGGTGGCACCGCCGCCGGGCCGGCGGGAAAGTTTATCGAGCGTCTGGGCCACGAGCGCCGTGGTCTGCGGCAGCCGCCAGACGCCCAGGAAATGCGCGGCGTTGGTGTCGGCGCTGATTTGATCCAGCCCCAGCCAATGGACGCGGGCCAGCAGGGTCGCCGCCGGGGCGGCGGACAACGGGCAGGCCGTCAGACCGGACAGCAACAGGAGCAATCCCAAACAGGCAAAAACGGGGCGGCGGAAATTCATGGTGGCGGGAATTTAAGGGAGCGGCGGAAAAATTTCAACGGCAAGATGTCCGTGCCGGACGGGCCAACGGGGCCGCAAAAAGGCACAGAAGACACAAAAGTAAAAGCGAAAGGCGGAAAGCGGAAACCGAATTTAACGCCAAAACGCGAAGGAGCAAGGGCGCAAGACTTGCAACGGCGATGATTGACGATGGAAGATGGCGGACAAAACCTGAAGGCTGAAACCTGAAACCGGAAGGGGAGACAATTTTTAGTTTTGAGTTTTTATTTTATAGTTGAGTCCCCCGAAATTGCGAACCCAAGAACGGCGCGCAATCATTTCGAACATCACCAACTCACAACTCAAAATTAAAAACTCAAAACTTGGCCGGTGTCTGCCAGCTTCGATTTGCCAGCCGCGCTCTTCAGCCGGCGGCGGCGGGCGGTTCAGGTAATTTTACCCAGTCGCTGCAGTTCTTCAAGAAAGGCAATGTCGGCCTGATCCTGCGGGCGATTGGCGGCCCGCTTGGCGGCCAACAAGTGGCTTCCAGAAAGGCATTTTACCGGCACTCCGGTTTCCGTGGGGCGGATGACGGCGGCGGCTTCCGCCGCTTCAAAACGCGGCACCCCGGGCAGGCCGAGGTGGAATTGCACCACGCCCCAGCGCGTCTGGTAGGTCTGGATGAAGTTCTCGCCGCGCGCACCGAGCGGGAGCACCGGCAGATCCAGCTCGTCCTTCAACCGGGCGTTGAGTTTGGAAAAGTTCTCCGCGTCGTGCGGGGGAATGAAAAGATCCCAGTCCATTGAAAAGCGCGGCATCCCGGCCAGCCGCATGGCCTGTCCGCCCGCCAGCAGATAGCGGATGCCCGCCGCATTGAGGGCGAGGAACAAATCATTCATCCGACGGGGCGGTCTGGGCCAACTGCCGGAGGATGGACTGTTTCCACTGGTTCATTTCCGCGTGCGAGGAAAAACGACGGCTCTTGAAGTCCGGCAGCCGGGGCGCGGCGGGGGGGGGCGCCACGCGGAGATGTTCCGCCCAGAGCCGTTGTTTGGCGGTGTAATTGTCGGTGATTTTCATGCGCAACTTGACTTTGACCCACGCGGTGAAGTTACGCCCCCATCCGCCGGCCCGCAAGCCGCGATTTTATGGCCCCATTTTACGGCCCCAAAGCGGAAAGTCCAGAGCCGGACGGGCCAGCTTTGCCGCAAAAAGGCACAAAAAACGCAAATACAACTCACAACTCACAACTCAAAATTAAAAACTCAAAACTTGGCCGGTGTCTGCCAGCTGCCATCTTCAATCCTCGTTTTCACCAGCTTGGTGTCTTTTCGGAACACGGACCGCGAGTTGTCCCAACTCGCAGCGCGCGGAATGACACGGGACGCCTCGGATAATTTTAAGGCTGCTTGGTCTGGCACCGTGCAGCGGATTGGGGACAATCCGCGCTCCGCCTCTCCATCCTCACTCTTCATCCGCACCACGCGCCGGTGGCGTCCGCAGCGCGGGCCTGGGCATTTCTTCGAGTTGTTTTTTTTCCGGATCCGCGACAGACCAGCGCCTTCACGGGGCTAAAACCTCCTCGGCAGTTTTTTTGGAGGCGCTTTTTCCCGGCGGCGTGAATCCTGCCACCCGCGCCGGAGCCAGTTGATAGGCGGCGCTGCGCTCGACGGCATCGGTGGTCAGGTCCACGAACACCTTCGATTCGTCATAGCTGATGCGGTTCACTTTGCCCACGGGGATCTGCACTTCCTTGCCGGTGAACCGGTGGCCGACCTTGATGACCAGCTCGCCGATCGCCCAGCTTTGGTCGTCCATCAAAAAATCACAGACATGGCCGACAATCCCGTCGGCGGCCTCCAGATGATAACCGTTCACGGCCTGGGTGCTGCGCAGGCGCGCGTCGGGGCGTTCGGCCTTGGAGCCGGCCGCGGCGGGCGGCTGAAGGGAACCAAATTTGGGCGGCAGTTCCAAAACGGGAAAGCCCCTCATGCCGCCCCACAGCCCGTCGCCTTCCCAGTAATACGGCCAGCCGTAATAGCGATGATATTCCTCCTCGAATTGGCGCGACACCGGCTTGTGCGTCTCCACCGCCGGCGCATCCTCGATCTGTTTGCGGGTCAGGTTCACGCACAGAAGTTTTCCATCATGATGCAGGCCGCCAAAGGCGTGCGGCGAAAGCAGCACCTGCCGCCCCGGCAGCCAGTTGCCCGTGTCCGCCACGACATAGCGCACCGCCCAGCTCCGGTCGTCGAAATAAAAATCCTTCACCTGGCCGAGGTCGCCATCGGTTGCGCCGAGTTTGTTTCCGTTCAGTTGTTTGAGGCTTTGTAACATAATTTTTGAATTTTAATTTTCATCCGACGGTTTTAAATCCGGCCCAGTAAAATCAGAACCAGCAGAATGGCCGCCACCAGCCCCAGCCCGCCGCTGGGGTAATAGCCCCAGTTCCGGCTGTGCGGCCAGGCCGGCCACGCGCCGAACAGCATGAGGATGAGCAGCACCAATAAAATTGTTCCGAGCATGATTTTCCTTTTGCCGGGCAATGAAAGTCTGGCCGGTTATTTTCCGTTGTTTCCGCCCGGCTGGCTGTCTTTCCAGTCTTTCGGATATTGTTTGACCACATCCGCGTGATGATTGACGGGGGAATCATGGAAGGACATCTTCACCGACGGCGAAGAACGCAGCGTGCCGGCGGTGACGCCCGGCGGGGCCGACCGCGCCACCCACTGGTTGCCTTCCCGGTAGGCGTATTGCTGCCGGCTGGCGCTGTAATAACATTCATAGCCGGGGTAATAAACATAGTCGTCCTGCTCCGCAAAGGTCGCGGAAGGTTCCACATACACGCTGCCCGGGGCCGGGCGGTCCGCATAACCCACACAGCCGGTCAGCGCCAGCAGCAACGCCGCGCCCAGCACAAATCGCATCTGGCCGGCATTGAAGATTGATTGTTTGGTGCTCACAGGCTGAGAGTAGTCCGACTCCAAGACCGGCGGCTATGGGGTGTTTCCCTACCTGCGAAATTTCCTGAGCCGAATCCAGGCAGTTGCCATCTGGGTGGAACGGGCCACCAGCCCGTTTGGCCGGGCTGCCAGCCCGACCACCGAGCGCACGAAAGGCCCGCTGAATGGTGGCTGGTCGTCGTGCGGGCGACGCGGCGGCAAGCTGCGGCGGCGAACGGCCAAGCTGGCCGTTCCGCCCAAACCGATGGCATCGTTCCGGCTGAGCAGAATCACTCGTGGCGTCAGCAGCGGAAACGATTCGCAGGACATCCCTAGGTGGGGTAACACCCCATAGCATCAACCGGGCATTTATCCCATATTCTAGCGGGAAATCACCGCCGACAGTGACGACATGAGGTCATAAATTTCGCAAGGCCGGATGATTGCAGGAACCGCGACCGGGAACAAACATACCATGCAGACCCTGCCATTGCGCCTTCAACACTGGATGACAGACATTACGCGCGCGCGCCCCAGCGCGGGCGAGCCGCCGTTGCGGGCCGAGCTGTTCAGCGTTGAACAACTGGCACGCCATGCCCGGACGCTTGCCGCCCATCATCAGGTGGTCACCCGGCAGGGCTCCAACAATCTGCTGTCCCGGCTGGGACAAAACGAGAATATCCTGAGGACTTTCAACCGGGCCACCCTCCTCGTAAAACCCGGCCGCCGCATCACCCCCGCCGCCGAATGGCTGCTCGACAATTTTTACCTGATCGAGGAGCAGATCCAGATGGCCCGGCGGCATCTGCCATACGGTTACAGCCGGGAACTGCCCCGCCTTTTGAACGGCGCCTGTGCCGGGCTGCCGCGCGTCTATGACATCGTGCTGGAACTGATCTCGCACGCGGATGCGCAAATTGATGCGGAACCGCTCAGCGCCTTCGTCGCCGCGTATCAAACGGTGCATTCCCTGAAACTTGGCGAGCTGTGGGCCATTCCCATCATGCTGCGCCTGGGCCTGATTGAAAATCTCCAGCGCGTCACCACGCGGCTCACCATCGCCCGCGCGGACCGCGACCTGGCGGATTTGTGGGTGAACCGTTTGCAGGAGATGGCGGAGAAAGATCCGTCCCACCTCGTCATCGTCGTGGCGGACATGGCGAAGTCCGAGCTGCCGCTGTCCAGCTCGTTCGTGGCGGAATTCTGCCAGCGGCTGTCGCGGCAAAGCCCCGTGCTGCACCTCGCGCGCGGCTGGCTCGAACAGCGGCTGGGCCAGCTCGGCTTGTCCATCGAACAGCTCATCCAGCTGGAAAGCCAGAATCAGGCGGCCGACCAGGTTTCCGTCAGCCACAGCATCACCAGCCTCCGTTTCCTGAGCGCCATGGACTGGAAGGAGTTCGTGGAAAACCTGAGCCAGGTCGAATTGATTCTGCGCGGCGACCCCGCCGGGGTTTATGATGCGATGGATTTCGCGACCCGTGACCGCTACCGGCATTCGGTCGAATTTCTGGCCCGGCAAAGTGAACTTTCAGAAGCGGACATCGCGCAGCGCGCGGTCCAACTGGCCGCCGACCGTCTGCGCCAAAATGGCGACAGCGATCGCGCCGCCCACGTTGGTTTTTATCTGATAGACAAAGGCCGCACCGAACTCGCGCGGCGGGCCAAAGTCCGCTGGCCGTGGCAGACCACGATCGAGCGCGGCATCCATCGCTTCCCGCTGGCATTTTACGCCGGCGGGATCGGTTTGCTGACGCTGCTGGCCACGCTCGGATTTGTGCGGCAGGCGCTGGCGCTGGACGTGCAGGGCTGGAAAATTATTTTCTTCACCCTGTTTTTCTTGCTGTGTGCGAGCCAGCTGGCCGTGGCGCTGGTGAACTGGCTGGCCACGTTGCTGGTGAATCCCTGCCGGCTCCCGCGCCTGAATTTCTCCACCGGCATTCCGGAGGATTGCCGCACGATGGTCGTCGTGCCCACGATGCTTCCGAGCGTGGCCGGAGTGGATCACCTGATTGAGACCCTGGAGATCCACCATCTCGCGAACCGGGATCAGAATCTGCACTTCGCGCTGCTCACGGATTTCCGCGATGCCGCGGCGGAGATCATGCCGGGCGATGAGATTTTGCAGCAGCGCGCGCGGGCCGGTGTCGAGTCGTTGAACAAAAAATATTCGTCCGCCGGCCAGGATCTTTTTTTTCTGTTTCATCGTCCGCGCCGTTGGAACGCCGGTGAAAACCTGTGGATGGGCTACGAACGCAAGCGCGGAAAACTCATGGAATTCAACGCGCTCCTGCGCGGCGGCGCGCGCAACTGCTTTTCCGAAATCGCCGGCGAAACGGCCGTTCTGCCGGAAATAAAATATGTCATCACGCTCGACACGGACACGCAGCTGCCGCGCGAGGCCGCCCGTCAGCTCGTCGGCACGATGGCGCATCCGTTGAACCGGCCGGTGTTCGACGCCGCGCGCGGAACCGTCCGCGAAGGTTACAGCATTCTCCAGCCGCGCGTCGGCGTGAGCCTGCCGAGCGCCCGGCGCTCGTGGTTCGTCCGGCTGTTTGCCGGCGACGCGGGCATTGATCCATATACGCGGGAAATATCCGACGTGTATCAGGATGTTTTCCAGGAAGGCTCGTTCATCGGCAAAGGCATTTATGATGTGGACGCCTTCCAACGCGCCATGGCCGGACGTTTTCCCGAGAACACCATTCTGAGCCACGATTTGCTGGAGGCCTGCCACGCACGCTCCGCCCTCGTCTGCGACGTGGAATTCTACGAGGAATTTCCCTCGCGCTACAACGTGGACATGGACCGGCGTCACCGCTGGATTCGCGGCGACTGGCAGATCACGCAATGGCTCCTGCCGCGCGTGCCCGGCGCGGACGCCCGGCGCATCGCCAATCCGCTCTCGGTGCTCTCGCAGTGGAAAATCTTCGACAACCTCCGGCGCAGCCTCGTCCCCATCGCGCTGCTGCTCTTGTTGCTCGGCAGCTGGCTGTTTGAACCGGGACTCGGCGGTCTCGGCTTGCTGGTGGTATTCGGCATCATTGCGCTTCCGGGCCTGCTGGCCGCAGTGGTCGGCGCCGTGCGCAAGCCGCAGGATCTGCCTTGGAAGATGCATCTGCACGGCGTGGCCGCAGCCGGCAGCCGGCAGCTCAGCCAGATTTTTCTCACCCTGGCTTTTTTGGCTTATGATGCATTTATAAGTCTGGATGCGATTGGCAAAACGCTCGTGCGCCTGCTCGTGACGCACAAGCGGCTGCTTGAATGGCAGACGTCGAGCGACTCCGAGCGCAACACGCGCGCCGACCTAGCCGATTTTTATGCGACCATGTGGGTGGCGCCGGGGCTCGCGCTGGGCGCCGGGCTTTTTCTCGCCATCCGGCAACCGGCGCAACTGACATTTGCATTGCCGCTGCTCTTGGTCTGGCTGGCCGCGCCGTGGATTGCGTGGTGGATCAGCCAGCCCATTGAATCCGTCACGCCGGATCTGACGGCTGAGCAGCTGGCTTTTCTGCGCCGCACTGCGCGCCTGACGTGGCATTTTTTCGACACGTTTGTCAGCGCGCTGGAGAACTGGCTGCCGCCGGATAATTTTCAGGAAGTTCCCGCCCCGACGATTGCCACGCGCACGTCGCCCACGAACATGGGCCTCGCGCTGCTCGCCAACCTGGCCGCGCATGATTTTGGCTATCTTCCCATGGGCGGTTTGATTGAACGCACGCAGGCCACGCTCGCCACCATGCAGCGGCTCGACCGGCATCGCGGCCATTTCTACAACTGGTATGAGACGCGCACGCTCAAGCCGCTGCTTCCGCTTTACATTTCCAGCGTGGACAGCGGCAACCTCGCCGGCCATCTGCTGACGCTTGCGGCCGGCTTGCGGGAACAGGCCGAGGAAAAGATTTTCACGCCCCAGATTTTTGCCGGCCTGCATGACACGGTGAAAGTTCTCCAGAACCTGGCTCCCGAAAATAAATTACTCGCGGATCTCGACACGGAACTGGCGCAAGCACCGGCGAGCCTGCGCGCCGCGTTTGCCTTGTTGGAAAACGCCACGAGGCAGGCAGCTCTAATCGCGACGGCGCTCGCAAATAAAGAGAAAGAAACGAGCCGGTGGGCGGAAATTTTGAAACGCGATTGTGCGGCGCACTTGGAAGAATTGCGTTTCCTAGCCCCCTGGATGGCGTTGCCAGTTTCTAACCAGTTGGAGGCGAAGTTCGTTCAACTCGACCAAGTGCGCACCTTGCGTGAAGTCTCGTTATTGGATCAATCGCCTGATCTGTTGGTTGATGGCACCGACGACTTCGCGCGCTGCCTGCGTGAAGCCGGCGATCACGCCCGTGAGCGGCTGCTCGCGCTCGAAGCCCTGGCCAAGCAATGCGACGAACTGGCCGCGATGGATTTTGCTTTTTTATTCAACACCGCGCGGGATTTATTTTCCACCGGCTTCAACGTCACCGAACGCCGGTTCGACACCGGCTTTTACGATCTGCTGGCCTCGGAGGCGCGCTTGTGCAGCTACGTCGCCATCGCCTTGGGCCAGGTGCCGCAGGATCATTGGTTCTCAATGGGCCGGCTGCTGGTCGCATCGCACGGCGAACCCATCCTGATTTCGTGGAGCGGCTCGATGTTTGAATATCTGATGCCGCTGCTGGTCATGCCGAATTATGAAAACACGTTGCTCGACCACACCTGCCAGGCCGCCGTGCAGCAACAAATTGAATATGGCAACTTGCGCGGCGTGCCGTGGGGCATTTCCGAATCCGGTTACAACCGCACCGATGTCCAGTTCAATTATCAATATCGCGCCTTCGGCGTGCCCGGCCTCGGCTTGAAACGCGGACTGGCCGAAGAACTGGTGATCGCGCCTTACGCAACGGCGATGGCGCTGATGGTGGCGCCGGTGGCGGCGTGCGAAAATCTGCAGCGGCTGGCCGCCGAGGGACGCGCCGGCGCCTACGGTTTCCACGAAGCGGTGGATTACACGCCGGCACGCCTGCCGCCGGACGAAACCAGCGCCACGATCAAATCCTACATGGCGCACCACCAGGGCATGAGCCTGCTGGCGCTGGTGAATTTATTGCACGACTGCCCGATGCAACGGCGTTTCATGGCCTGCCCGCTGCTCAAGGCGGCGGACCTGCTCCTGCAGGAACGCGTGCCCAAGACGGCCGCGAGCGTGTTCATCGAGGATTTGAAACTGGAAGAATCGCGCACGCCCTCCGGCGAGGGCGAGAGCGTGATGCGCGTCTTCACAAATCCCACCACGCCGGCGCCGGAAGTTCATCTCCTGTCCAACGGCCGTTATCACGTCGTCGTCAGCAGCGCGGGCGGCGGCTACAGTCGCTGGCGTGAACTGGCGGTCACGCGCTGGCGCGAAGATGCCACGCGCGACTGCTGGGGGACGTTCATCTATCTGCGCGATCTCGGAACCGGAGAATTCTGGTCCAACGCCTATCAGCCCACCTTGAAAATGACGAAGGGCTACGAAGCCATTTTCACGCAGGCGCGCGCGGAATTTCGCCATCGTCATGCGGGCATTGAAGTTCATACCGAGATCAGCGTCTCGCCGGAGGACGACGTGGAATTGCGGCGCATCACCCTCACCAACCGTTCGCCGGTGACGCGGCTGATCGAACTGACGAGCTATTCCGAAGTGGTGCTCGCGCTGCCGGCCGCGGACACGGCGCATCCGGCGTTCAGCAATCTTTTCGTGCAGACGGAATTCGCGCCCAAGTCTTCCTCCATTCTTTGCACCCGCCGCGCCCGGTCCGAAGACGAAAAGCCGCCATGGCTGCTGCACCTGATGCAGGTCCAGAGCGATGGCCAGGGGGAAATTTCCTGCGAAACCGACCGCGCCCGCTTTGTCGGCCGCGGCGGCAGCCTCGCCAATCCGGCGGCGTTGCAAACCATCGCGCCGCTGTCCAACACCGTTGGTTCGGTGCTGGATCCGATCATCGCCCTCCGCCGCACGGTCACGTTGCCGGCGCACGGCACCGCCGTCATTGATCTGGTTGTCGGCATGACCGAGAGCCGCGAAACCGCGCTCGCGCAGGTGGAAAAATATCAAAGCTCGCGCATGACCGACCGCGTCTTCGATCTCGCGTGGACGCACAGCCAGGTGACCTTGCACCAGCTCGACATCACCGAGGCGGAGGCGCAGATCTACGGACGGCTGGCGGGGGCATTGATTTATGCCGACCCCGCGCGCCGCGCCAGCCCCGGCTTGCTGCTCAACAACCGGCGCGGCCAAAACGGGCTCTGGAGCTATGGCATTTCCGGCGACTCGCCCATCGTCCTGCTGCGCATCAGTGACACGGAGAAAATTGAAATCGTCCGGCAGCTCATCCAGGCGCACTCCTACTGGCGCATGAAGGGCCTGACCGTTGACCTCGTCATCGTGAACGAGGACATTTCGGTTTATCGCCAGTCGTTGCAGGATCAGATCACCACGCTGATTTCGTCCGGCATCGAGGCGCAGATGCTCGACAAGCCCGGCGGCATTTTCGTCCGGCGGCTCGAACAAATCCCCAACGACGACCGCGTGCTGTTGCAGGCGGCGGCGCGCATTGTCCTCGACGACGAAAAAGGCACGCTCGCGGAACAGCTCGAACATCGCAGCATTTTGGAGCCTTTGGTTCCACCGCTGCGCAGCAGCCGATTCCGATCCACCGATTTTCCCGCGCCGCTGCCGCCGCGTGATTTGATTTTCAACAACGGCCTCGGCGGCTTCACGCGTGACGGCCACGAATACGTCATCACGCTGCCGCCCGGCCAGATGACGCCCGCGCCATGGGTCAATGTGCTGGCCAATCCATTTTTCGGCACGGTCATTTCCGAAAGCGGCGCGGCTTACACCTGGGTGGAAAATTCCCACGAATTTCGCCTGACGCCCTGGAGCGATGATCCCGTGCAGGACACCACCGGCGAGGCGTTTTACATTCGCGATGACCAGACCGGACAGTTTTGGTCGCCCACGCCGTTGCCCGCGCGCGGAGCGACGCCCTATGTCATCCGCCACGGCTTCGGTTACACCGTGTTTGAGCATACTGAATTCGGCATTGCCTCCGAGCTGTGGGTCTATGTGGCGATGGACGCGCCGGTGAAATTTTCCGTTTTGAAACTGCGCAACGTCTCCGGCCGGCCGCGCCGCCTGTCCGTCACCGGCTACACGGAATGGGTGCTGGGCGACCTGCGTCACAAGAGCCTCCTGCACGTGCAAACCGAAGTGGACCTCAAGACCGGCGCGTTGCTCGCGCGCAATTATTACAACACGGAATTCCCCGACCGCACCGTGTTCCTCGACGTAAACGACGCCTCGCGCACGCTCACCGGCGACCGCAAGGAATTCATCGGCCGCAATGGCAGCCTGGCGCAGCCGGCGGCCCTGCGGCGCGCGCGGTTGTCCGGCAAAGTGGGCGCGGGCCTGGACCCGTGCGGCGCGGTGCAGGTCAGTTTTAATTTGTCGGACGGCGAGGAACGTGAAACCAGTTTTCGCCTCGGCGTGGGCCGCAGCGCGGCCGACGCGCAGATTCTCATCCGGCGATTTCGTCGCGCGGACGCCAGCCGCGCCGCGCTCGAAGGCGTCTGGGCTTATTGGAACCGCACGCTCGGCGCGGTGAACGTGGACACGCCCGATCCCGCCGTCAATGTGCTGGCCAACGGCTGGCTGCTCTATCAAACCTTGAGCTGCCGGCTCTGGGGTCGCACGGGTTTTTATCAATCCGGCGGGGCTTATGGTTTTCGCGACCAGTTGCAGGATGTCATGGCGCTGGTCCATGCCGAACCGGCGCTGACCCGCGAGCATCTGCTCCGCGCCGCCGCGCATCAGTTCCGCGAAGGCGATGTGCAACATTGGTGGCATCCGCCCTCCGGCCGCGGCGTGCGCACCCATTTTTCCGACGATTTTCTCTGGCTGCCCTACGTGACCTGCCGCTACGTTTCGTGCGTCGCGGACACCGGCGTTCTGGATGAAAAAATTTCCTTCCTCGAAGCGCGCCTCGTCAAGCCGGACGAGGAATCCTACTATGATTTGCCAAACAAATCTGAAGAGACGGCCACGCTCTACCAACATTGCGTGCGCGCCATCGAGCGCGGTTTGAAATTCGGCGAACACGGCCTGCCGCTGATGGGCTGCGGCGACTGGAACGACGGCATGAACCTCGTCGGCAAGGGCGGTCGCGGCGAAAGTGTCTGGCTTGCTTTCTTTCTCTACGACGTGCTCACGCAATTTGCCGAACTGGCGCGCTCGCGCAATGATCCTGTCTTCGCCGACCACTGCGAAGCGCAGGCGGAACTGCTGCAAGAGAATATTGAGCTGCACGCCTGGGATGGCGGCTGGTATCGCCGCGCCTATTTCGACAATGGCGAACCGCTCGGCTCCGCCACCAATCCCGAATGTCAGATTGATTCCCTGCCGCAAAGCTGGTCGGTGATCAGCGGCGCCGGCGAACCGCAGCGTTCCCGCCAGGCGATGACCGCCGTGGACCAGCGCCTCATTCGCCGCCAGGATAAATTGATCCAGTTGTTCGATCCGCCATTCGACAAGTCGTCGCTCAATCCCGGCTACATCAAAGGTTACATTCCCGGCGTGCGCGAAAACGGCGGCCAATACACCCACGGCGCGCTCTGGACCACCATGGCCTTTGCGATCATGGGCGACCATGACCGCGCATGGGAACTGTTCGCGCTGCTCAATCCCATCCATCACGGCGGGACGCCCGAGCAGATTGCCACCTACAAGGTCGAGCCTTACGTGGTCGCCGCCGATGTCTATGCCGTCGCGCCGCACACCGGTCGTGGTGGCTGGACGTGGTATACCGGTTCCGCCGGCTGGATGTATCGGCTGCTGATTGAAACCCTGCTGGGCGTGAACCGCGAAGGCGACCAACTGCGTCTGAACCCCCGTCTGCCGAAAAATTGGACGACCTGCAAAATTCATTACCGCTACCGGCAAACCATTTATCACATCACAATCATCGCGTTGGACGCCGTGCCGGCCGAGGAGAATCAACTCTTTCTCGATGGTGAAAAGCTGACCATGAAAACCGTTCCGTTGGTGGATGACCAGCGCGAGCATTTCGTCGAACTGAAAGTCTGGACTCGCTAAAAACAACGGCAGAGCTGTTGCCGGGTGTGGACAAATCCTCTGTTCCATCCACGATTCTCCTGAAATCTTTGCCTTCGGCGAAATTTCCGGACAGCGGTTCTTGCTCTATTTGGCCGGCAGGGTGGGTTTGGGCGGAACGGCCCGCACAACGGCTTCGGCTTCAGTCCAGACCTGGGATTTTAACCGCCAGTCCTTGGCCGCCTGCTCGTTCAACGCCTTGTCGCACGAAGCGCCGGTCAGCGATTCCTGGGTCTTGTCCTCGGCGATGGTCTCACAGACCTTCGCTTTTTTCCGCATGTGTTCGGAAGCTTTGTTTGCGGGTTTTTGCATGGATCATTTTCTCCCCGGCAGGACCGGGTAAATTTCGCCGGGGAAATCCGGCTACGATTTGGGCCGGTCACGAAATTCCGACCAGAGCGAGCCGACCACGCCGGCGCCTTTCAAAATGGTTTGCAGCCACGAAGGTTTTTTCGCCTCGGGCGCGGCGGTCTTGCGCCGGCAGGACGCCAGCCCGGCCACCAGCGTGGCCACCGCCGATGCCACGGAACGGACAGTCTTGGCCTGTTCCGTCAGCGCGTGAACTTCGCCCTTCACGGTCTGCCATTCTTGAACCAGCTGCGCGCGGTTGAGTTCGCTTTCCACGATCAACAGTTGCTTCCGTGATTCGAGCGGCTTCATGTCAGGATTTGTTCCAGGCAGGCGCGGTCCTTGCGGAGCTGGTCGAGCGAGGCGGAGAGCGTCTGCCAGTTGCGCATCACGCCGATGAGCCGCCGGTAAAGGCAAATCCCCGCTATGCCGTAAATGCCGGTCAAGCTCAGGAGCGCGGCCCACGGCGACCACGCCCACAGCAAAACCACGATGGTCGCCGTGAGCGTCAGGCCGGCGAGCAGGCCAAAGGTCGCCACGCCAAGCGCCAGCAGGAAGGCGTGCAGGAGACGTTCGCGTTCCTCCTGCACTTCCACCGTCAACAGTTCGAGCCGGTTTTCCCCGATGGTCAGCAGGCGGCGCGCGAAGGTTTTGGAGGTCGTGGCCAGTTGCCGCAGATTGACGGTGGAATCTTCCATGGCGGCGTCAGTCGCAGTTGCGGGACGAACAGCGGCGGGCGACGAGAAATCCGAGGATGGCCCCGACGCCGACGCCGATGGCGATGGCCTGATACGGATGTTCATGCACGGCGGCGTCGGTCGCCTTGGCCCCGGCGATGGCCTTGTCGCGGACGCAGCCGCCGATTTCCTTGGCACGTTCGAGCGCGGCGGCGAGACGCTTGCGGGCGGCCCCGACTTTTTCGCCGGCCACGTCGGCGGTGGCGGCCAATAGTTCGCGCGCATCCTCGGCGAGCGAGCCGATGTCATTCACGGTGGTTTGTGTTTCTTTGTTCATGTTTTTTGTGTTTTGTTTTTGTTTGCGTTTTTCAACGGTAAATTTTCCGCATCGGACAGATGCTTCGTTTCCGGCGAGTCTGCCACCGTCAAAACCGAATTTCTTCCGCCAAACGGATTCGGCACGGATTCCAGCGCGCGCGGGTCAGGCATCCATTGGCCGTCCACGATGAGGCAATATTCGTAGGTGCCGGGCGCGAGCGCAGTTTCTTTCCACCAGTTGCCGGCGCCGGAGGAATGCAGCGTCTTGGCTTCGGGCTGCCAATGGTTAAAAGTTCCCGCGAGGCAGACGGTCTTGGCCTTCGGATCGGTGAACTCAAAGCGGACCGGCATGAGCTGCGGGCTGAGGGCGTTGTCGTGATTGTGATTGTGTTTCATGGCTGTTGGTTCACGGGCTGGCTGGCCGTGGTGGTTTGAAAATGGTTCCGCTGCACGTCTCCAAGATGCACGCGGAGGCCGGGCGGATGCTATGGGGTGTTCACCCCATTGGTGATTTTCGTGAAGTCAAATAATTATTGTGAATTGTCCGGTTCCGGTCGGCCCGGCTGATCCAGCACTTCCCGCACTTTGCGCGCCAGCGCGGAGGGTGTGAACGGTTTTTGCAGCAGCGCCACGCCTTTGTCCAGCCCGCCCTGATGGACGATGGCGTTCTCGGTGTAGGCGGAGGTGAACAGAATTTTGGTTTGCGGATTCATTGCCCGCACGCGGTCGGCCAGTTCCCGGCCGCTCATGTGTGGCATGACAACGTCGGTGAACAGCAGATCAACGTGTCCGGTATTGCGCCGGTGTTTCAGGTTCAAGGCTTCGATCCCATTGGCCGCCGCCAGAACCGTGTAGCCCAGCCGTCTTAACAAGGTCGCCGCCATCTCGCGCAACGCGGGATCGTCCTCGACCAGCAGAATGGTTTCTGTCCCACGCGGCAAACTGGGCGAGTCAAGCCGTTGGACGGGCGTCTTCGCCGACGGTTCCACTTGCGGCAGATAAACCTTCAAAGTCGAGCCGCGTCCCGCTTCGCTATAGACGCTGATGTGACCGCCGCTTTGTTTGATGATGCCGTAAGAGGCGGACAATCCCAGACCGGTTCCCTCGCCGACACCCTTGGTCGTAAAGAACGGTTCGAACAGGTGCGCCTTCACTTCCGCGCTCATCCCGATGCCGGTGTCCGAAACCGCCAGCATCACATAGTCGCCGGCTTTCAATTCGGGATAACGCCCCACGCTCTCTTGGTCGAACGAGATGTTCGCAGTTTCCAGCGTGAGTTTGCCGCCGTTGGGCATGGCGTCGCGCGCGTTGATGACCAGGTTCATGATCACTTGCTCAATCTGCCCGGCGTCCGCCTGCACCAGTTGCAGGCCGGGGGCGGGAACCATCTGCATGTCCACGTTCCCGCCCAGGAGCAGGCGTAACACACCGTCCATGCCTGCGATGACCCGGTTGAGATCGAGGGTTTCCGGCTGGAGAAACTGCTTGCGGCCGTATGCCAGGAGCTGCCGGGTCAGCGATGCGGCCCGGTTGGCGGCCTTGCTGATCTCGGTCGCATTTTTTGCCAGCGGACTTCCGGCGGGAAGATCGCCGAGCAGCAGTTCGCTTTGGCCGATGATGGCGGTCAGGATGCTGTTGAATTCATGTGCAATGCCGCCGGCCAGTTTGCCGACGGTCTCCATTTTCTGCGATTGAAACAGCAGGGTTTCAAACCGTTTACGCTCGGTGATATCGGTGACGATCCCGGTATGGCGGATCAGTTTATCGGCTGCATCGCGGACTTGGAAACCCCGGACCCGGACCCAACGGATCTCGCCATCGGGACGTGTGATGCGATATTCAATGTCCAAACTTTGCGCGGCTCCCACCAGCGCCGCAAAGGCATTCTGCACACGTTCACGATCCTCCGGCAGGATAAACTCGACCCACTGTTGCGGATTGGCTTGCAGACTCTCCACTGAACGTCCCCAAATCCGTTCAAAGGCCGGACTGAGGTAATGCACCTCTTTCAAGTCCGGCGAACGGACCCAAAAAACATCGGTGATATTGTCCGCCAGCTGGTGAAATTTCTCATTGCTCTCGCGCAAGGCATTTTCCGCCTCCTTGCGGGCGGTGATGACGTTCCCTGAGGGAACGAGATACAGTATCTCACCGGCCTCGTCACGCATCGGGTTAAGGGCGAAGTCGATGTCAATGAGACGATCTCCCGTCCCGCGGATTTTCATGTCGTAGCGAGAAGCCTCACCGCGCACGGCCCGTGCTATGGCCTCACGCAACTGCCGCTGGACGTCCGGCGAATAGGCAAACCAGTAAGACTCAACGAGGGGCTTGCCCAGGACATCTTCTGGTTTCAAACCCGCTGCCGCCAGCGCTGGATTGTTGGCCTCGATCACGACTCCCTCGGGCGTCAACAATCCCACCAACATGGAAGCTCCAAGCCCGTCAATGAGATCGCGCAAGCGCTTTTGACTCCGCTGCAGGGCCTGCTCGGTTTTCTTGCGGGCGGTGATATCGCGCTGGATGGCCACAAAGTGAGTGACCTTTCCACTGGCATTGCGGATGGGCGCGATCTGCCATTCCAGGTCGAATTCTTTTCCGTCCTTTCGGTAATTGATGGCTTCGCCGGCAAATGCTTCACCCCGTTCAAGTTTTTTGCGAAGCCCGCGCAGCACGGCCTTGTCCGTGCACGGCCCCTGCAACATCCGCGGTGTTTTGCCGATGGCTTCCTCCGCCGTGTAGCCGGTCATCTGGGTGAAGGCGGGATTGACGAAAATGATCTTCGGCCCCGGCAATTCCAGTTCCGCACCGGTGATCATGATGGACTCTTTGGACTGCTCCACGGCCGAACCAAGCAACCGCAACGATTCCTCCGCCAGTTTGCGCTTGGTGATGTCGCGGAAGGTCCAGATTCTGCCGTAATATTTTCCGTCTTTGCCCACCACGGGAGCCGAGTATCGGTCCAGCATCGTCCCGTCCTTCAGCTCAATCTCATCGCGGCTGATTTCATCCGGGTGGGCATAAAGATAAACAACTTTTTCGACAAACTGCTCCGGTTTTATGGTCATGTCTGTGACCCACCTGACTTGGGTCGCGTCATCGTTTCCATCAGCGATAACTTGTGGAATATTGAACAAGTCGGCAATCCGCTGGTTTTGAAGGATTTTTTTGCCCGCTGCATCCACCACCAAAATCCCATCAATGGAGGAGTTCACCTGGGCCTCAAGGAATGCCGTTTTCCACTCCAGCTCGCGGGTGCGTTTGGCGATCAGGCTCTCCAGCTCTTCCGTTTTTCGCCGGGACTGTTGGTGCAGCCACCATTTTTCGGTGAGCGTCTGCGCCAGTTGAAGTGCTTCCACGGTATCAAAAGGTTTTTTGAGGATGAGCAGCCCGTCGGAATTACCGAGCTTTTCAAACATCTCATCCCACGAATAATCGGCATAGGCCGTGCAAATAACGATTTGGAGGTTGGGATCAATTTCCCAAATTTTCTGGGTGGTTTCCACGCCGT
>Ga0182024_10009080_pt1 | contig 20700 bp, 15 predicted proteins | sample P32metaG_FD_120480 | JGI IMG/M metagenome (GOLD analysis project Ga0182024, IMG submission 120480) | Permafrost microbial communities from Stordalen Mire, Sweden - P3-2 metaG (Illumina Assembly) | ecosystem: Environmental > Terrestrial > Soil > Wetlands > Permafrost | place: Sweden: Stordalen...
GGCATGACCCGGGCGCTTCTTCCAGACTTCTGGGACCGGCTGGTCGAGCTTGGATATATACAGACCGGCGGACCGCTGGGCGATTTTCTCGATACCATCACGCCGTCGGATCAGGGGCTCCTCATGATTCTGTTCGCGAGTGTGTTTCTAGCCGCCGCCTGGGGCCTGTTCCGCTTGGGAAAACATCTCCTCCGGGGCCTGCGCTTCCTGTTCAGCCTGACCTTCGAATGGATGCGGCGGTTCGCAGCGAGCATCCGTCGGAAACTACGGCGCGACGATTTGCAAGCCGCCCGCGTGGGCGTTCTATCGTTTGTGACCGGCAAATAGCACTGTTAGAAGTTCCGACTTTGAACGACTACCTTAGATGTGAGCGTAACCGCATCTAACGTGGCTAGCCAGGACGATCTCTATCAGGACGCAGCGGCCCAGTTCGGCCCCGCCCTCGATCGTCTCGCACGGGCTTACGAGTTCGATCCCGAAAAACGCCGCGACCTTCTCCAGGAAATTCATTTCGCGCTATGGCGCAGCTTCGCCACGTATGACAACAGGTGTTCGCTCCGCACCTGGATCTATCGCGTGGCTCACAATACAGCAACAACCCAGGTCGTGCGCCAGCGCCGAATCTATTCGACCCTGGTAAGCCTCGACGAATTGGATCAAATCGCATCCGAAAACCATAGCGATTCCGTCCTCGCATCTGAACGCCTGGCTCTGCTGATTCAGAAACTCAAGCCGCTCGACCGCCAGGTCATCGTCTCCTATCTCGAGGGCCTGGACGCCGCCGCCACCGGCGAAATTACCGGCCTCTCCCCCTCCAACGTCGCGATGAAAATTCATCGCATCAAGAATGTCCTATCGCGCCGGTTCCACAGTGGAGCAACCCATGCAGAATAACGATCCACAAACCATCTGGCAGCAGCAGAAACAACAGGAGATCAACGTGTCACTTGCACCATTTTTCAAACTGAAAGCCGAGCAACAGCGCACCAGGAATCGCTGGATCGTAGCCGCCAACGATTTCGTCTACCTGGCAACCATCAGCTTTCTCGGTTTCCTTTTCGTGAAGACCACGAACCTGACTGAGCGCGTGGGATTGGCTCTGCTTGCCGGCGGTTCACTTTTCGTTATTTATCAAATGCACAAGCAACTCTGGCCGCCTCCGGTTGCCTCCGAAGCTCCGCCCGATACCGGTCTCGAAGCCTACCGCCGGGAACTGATGCGCTGGCAGACCAACCAGCGCAACCTCTGGAGAACGCTGGCGCCGCTGCTGCCCGGCGCGATCGTCGTCGCGGCTTCCGGCATCCGCGCAGTTATCCGCGCAGCATCCACGAATCCAGCGATCCTGATCAATGGCGCTCCCTTCTGCGTCCTACTGGCCGTCTGGCTGGTGGCTCTCCCGGTGGTGCGCAAGCGCCGCCTCAAGAAGGTTCAACAGGAACTCGAAGCCTTGGGTTCGTAGCGCTACGGTTCTAAAATGAGAGTCCCCAACGCCCCCAGCGCCGGAATATCGATCCCCGTCCCCTCATCGACCTCGTACACATCCAGCTTCTGCGGCGCCGCCTCCGGCCTCAACAACACCGCGCGCTTAAATTTCCCGAGCACGTGAACCGTAATATCCGCCACCGGATAATCCGAATAATTCACCAGTTCCAACGCGACTTGCTTCCCATCCGGCGACTCCAATAAATTCGACAACATGCTCCCGACATTAAACAGCCGAGCGCCCAAATTCTCACGGCCCGTAACCGTGTTCAATTCCTTCCAAATCGAATCCAGCGTCTCCAGATCTTTTTTATCGAGCGTAATCTGATCCGGCTGCAGCGCAGGAAATCTCCACCCCGGAGGCCCCGTCAACAGCGTCCCTCCCGCCTTGGTAAACGCCTTCAGCGCCAACTTCTGATTCGCCGACAGCAGCTCCGGATCCACGTTAACCGCCATCTTCGAATGCAGCAGCGACTTCCCGTCCAGCGTCCCCGCCGGAATCGGCGTCACCGGCGTATGCTTGGTCGCCATCATGTCCAGCACTCCTCCCGAAATCAGCGCCCCACTCTCCGGAGCCTCGACCAGCGCCAAAGTCGACCGCATCGCAAAAGATCGCCACTCCTTGTGATCCTCATAAAACTTCACATGCTGAACGATGATCGCCCAATTCTTCAGCGCCGACGCATCGCCCTTCGCGAGCCCCCGCGCAAACTCATCGTCAAAATCCAGCACCCACCGGGCACCCGTCATCCCCGCATCCCCTATCGCCGCCAGATAAGCCGTGACCAGCGGATGACTCTTCGCCGGAACCCGATTCGCAATCCAAATCGCCGCATGCGTCGACACCCGCGCATATCTCAAAAACCCGGTATTCGTGTCGATCCAAGGAGCCCCCGTAGGCGCCGCGATCAGACCCCCCTGCTCCGCGCGAATCCCCGGCCACATCCCTTGCCTGGTAGCGAGCACCTGCGCATCGGACCCAAACTTCATCTCCGCCCGATTCGTCAACTCCACCACCGGCATGTCGACGCGCCCCGCGCTCAACGACCCTTCAACAGCCAGCCCCGTCAACCCGGCTTTCTTAGCCTCCACCGCAATATCAGCCGCATTCGCGTTTCCGGTGACGACGCCAAGCGTAGCGATTCCCCGCTCCGCCGCCGCCCGGGTAAACTCCGGCGACCAGTCGCCCTTCTCCATCAACAGACAATTCACCGGCGTCGACTGGACCAGCTTCAACGTGGCAGGATCTTTAGAAAACCACCGGGCCGGAACCCAATCCGGCATCGCGACCATGGCAACCGCAGCAAGTAACAGCATCCAGCCACCAGATTACTGCAAAATAGAACATCGCCTCGAAAACCAGACTCGACGACCTGTTGAAGATTGCGGCGTATTGCGGCTATCTCGCGGCTTGGCTGGTGTTCGCCGTTGCCGCGGTGATCGGCGCGTTGCCGCGGCTGCGCAGGCAGGCCTCCGCGCCGAAGGTGATAACAGCGCCGGCGCTCATCGGCACTCTGTTGCAGGTCCTCGCGGCATTCGCGATTACCAGGTCCATGGGCAGTGGGCCTCTGCGCCCCCGGACGTTCGAATTGGCCGGTGCGCTAGTGCTTGCGCCCCTCGGCGCGGCTCTATTTGTATGGGCGCTGCGATCCGTACCTCGGGATGCCGACGCGGATACATTGGTCACCGGAGGCGCCTACTCGTGGCTGCGTAACCCGATCTATCTGGCTTTTCTCGCGATGCTGATCGCGACCGGCTTCCTCGTTGCGGGCGGCATCAAACTGATCCTGCCGGTGTTTCTGTACGTGGCCGGGTCCGAGTTGCGGATCGCTTCAGAAGAAGGTGAACTCGCCCGGAAGTTTCCGGAGGGTTATGCGCTGTACAAGACTCGGACACGGTGGCGTTATCTCCCGGGGTTACGGTAAAACACTCCCTGGTGAGGAAGAACGAAACCAGTTAACAGATCGCCGAATCCCCGCCCTCACGGGACGGGGTTGGTGGTGCGGCCGCCAGCCGCCCGCGCCCTGCGTAGCACGAACGCTGCGCCAGAAGTTCGTTGACGAAACCGTCTTGTGGGGCGGTCCCCCTGGACCGCGGCCGACGCCCTCGTCGGCCTCCCTTGAGTGCGTTGGCAGAGCCGCGGACGAGGACGTCCGCCCGACGCCAATTAGTGTGCGAACTTCAGAGACGCTCCCCTAGAAGCTGAAGCGCGCGCCGAACTCGCCCGCGAACGACTTGGGAACGATTACTCCCGAGGCAGTGATGAATCCGGTCGGCTGTTCAAATGTGCTGGTGCGGATATTGCCGCCGTAGGCGGTGCCGAAATTGGCGCGATTGGTCATATCAAAAGCCTGGAAAAAGAGCTCCAGCTTGGCCCTGTCCTTGATTTTAAAAAACCGTCCGAAGCGCGCATCGAGCTGAAAGAAACTTTCGCCGCGCATGTAATCGTAAGGAATCTGATGGCACGTGTTGGCGGCGAGACACGATAGCAATTGGGCGTCGGTGTAGCTCGCGGTCGCCGCGAGGTTCGTCGGGGTGCTGTTCAGCACGATGTCGTGAGTGGTTCCAACGCCGCTGCCGTAGCTATAGACATCGGTGATACCTTCGGTGAGGTTATAGGGACGGCCGGTGGCCCACTGCATGATCGGCGTAAACGTAACCCCGAAAGGAAGGTTGACCAGGCCGCTGATCGTGATGCGATGCCTTTCATCGGCCGGCGTCGGACCGAGATCGTGCGGCGCGAACCAGTTTAGCTCATCGGTGGGACCATTCCCGAAGGCGGCCGAGTTCCCGTTGTACGCCAGGGCCTTCGACAGAACGTACGATGCGTTCACCGAGTATCGCTTGCTCAAACGTTTCCGATAAGAAACGTTCATGGCATCGTACCGGCTGCGGCCGATCGACATATAATCGCGAATTCCGCCGAGCACGGGCAGTCCGAGAGCCTGAAATGCAGCCGTGGTGTTGCGGACCCCGTTGATGGTCGGGTTGATGACAATCGTTTTGCTTTCATGCAGGCCGAGCTCATGCACATATTCGATTTCAATCACCGAGTCGCTGGTCACCTGCCAGCTATATCCGCCGTTCACCTGTTCGCTATATGGATTCCGATAATTCGGATCCATCATCTGCCCGGTGGCGCCGGTGGGCAACTGCGCGGCGCCCGGTGCCTGAGGCGGGATCGGATCGACGCCGAAACGCCACGCCGAGAGAAGCTGGCCGCTCGGCAGAACGCTGGCCGTTGGACTGCCTGGTCCGGAACTCGTGTAGGAAACGGTCGTGAACAGGCTCGTGTTTGCCTGCTGTTCCATGAACAGTGGGATGTTCTGGAAAATCTGTCCGTAATAGAGCCCATAGCCGGCCCGCAAGATGTGTTTGCCGCCGCCTGTCAGGTCGTAAGCCAGGCCGATCCGCGGGCTGAAGTCCTTGTTCTCGTTCTTCGGGATCCCGGCGTAGGGACTCCCGATGGCCTTCAATTCGAGGTACGCGCGCGATAGAGGCTGGACCGATCCACCGTTCAACCCCATGTCCTTGTCCCAGCGCAGGCCAAGATTTAAAGTCAGCCGGCGCGACACCTTCCAGTCGTCCTGGAAATACAAGCCGAACATTTTGTTGTGTTCGTAGTAATACGAATTCCCCGTCGTGGCCTCCGTAATCGATTGCACCGAACCGGGCGTGGCAAAGCCCTGCGGGTATTTGGTCGCGTTCGTCAAAATCGTTGTCGGATCGTCGAAAAAGGAAATTACCGGCGTCGGATCGGTCAGGAAAAAGCCGCCCAACACCGGCTCCCACAGATAATCGACACCCGTCTTGAACGAGTGCTTGCCATGGTTGAAGGCGATATCGTCCTTGAACTGCCACTTTTTCTGAAAAGTATTCTGCGGCACGTTCGCGTTGGTGCCGACTTGCAGGTCCGGGAACGACAGGTTCGGAACGTAGTTCGTGGTGGCGATCAGGTTGTTCCAATATTGATAGCCAAAGGTGACCGAATTCACGATGGTCGGCGAAATCACTGAGTTCAACGACGCGTTCGCGATGATGAGCTGGTTAGTGGTGAAGTTGTTTTGCGAAAGGTCGCTGGTGGAGCCGTTTTGATCGTTCAGACCCCGGTTGTTCTGGTTCGTATAGCTGGCCGAGAACGTGTTCTTGTCGTTGATGCGCTGATCGATCCTGCCGTTGTAGCGCCAGTCGTAATAGGGCGTCGGAATGGTCTGGGTCGGGTCCGGAGTCACCGGCAGCCCCTTGACTCCTAAGAGCGCCTGATCGTTGGTGTAAGCCGTGCCGTTGACGTTAATGCTGGTCTGCTCGCGCGACCGCTCAATCGCGAAAAAGAGAAACGTCCTGTCTTTCTTGATCGGCCCGCCGACCGATCCGCCGAACTGCTGGCGGCTGAACGGAGCCTTCTGTCCGCTGCCTCCGTGCGCGGCCTGTTCGAAATAGTTCAGCGTGTCGAACACCTGATCGCGATCCTGAAAAAAGATCGATCCGTGAAAATCGTTGGTGCCGGATTTCGTGACTACGTTCACCGCCGCGCCCTCGCTGCGCCCGTTGGCGGCCGAAAAACGCTGCGTGGAAATATTGAATTCCTCAATGGATTCCAAAGGAAGCTGCATCACCGGTCCGCCGACTGAATTATCTTTGTTATCGACGCCGTTGACCGTCATGTTCACGTTGCGCCCGCTCGATCCATTGGTGGCGAAAACACCGTAGCGGGCTTTGGTCGGATCGTAAGAGGTCACGGGGCGGGCTCCAGGCGCCAGAATCGCAAGATTGACGAAGTCGCGCGAATTGAGCGGAAGATTCTCGACTTCGGACGGCGTAATCGGGCGGCTGACATCGGTTTTATCGAAATCGACCAGGGTAGCGCCACTGGATTCGACCGTCACGGTCTCGGCTTGCTGGCTCGGCGCGAGTTGCGCGTCGATGGTCGTCGTCCGGCCCACGAAAAGCTCCACATTCTGATAAAGGCCGGTCGCGAATCCTTTCACTGCGACGCGCACTTCATAAATGCCCGCAGGCAGTAGGTTGAAAACGTAAAAGCCGGCATTATTCGATTTTTCGACGCGCTGCAAACCGGTCGACTTGCTGCTGATCGTAATGTCCGCTCCCGGCACCACCGCAGCCGTTTTGTCAGTCACGGTGCCCTGCAGTGTGGCTGTTGCAGTCGCCTGAGCGAATACGTTCGCAGTGGTCAAGCACATCAGCGCCACAGCAAGAAACAACACCAAAATACGGTTTCCCATGTAATGCCCCCTTGTGAAATTCCGATTTTCCCTTTTAAACTCGCCTTCCCGATGAACCCCGGCAGCGGAGGCAGGTCAGAATCGGGAAGCGTCCAGTAATTGGGAATTGCGACGTGGGATAGACCCAATTTCAGCCAAGTATACACCGAACGGCTGCCGGTGGAAAACTCTTCGCTACCAGAATATAGCGCACCACGGCTCGGAATCGGCGACCACAGGGAGTGCCCATGGGCCTGCAGCCTACGTCCAAGTATTCTGGCTCCCGGCTCCTTCTTCATTCATACTTCAAATGTGAAGCTTCTCTACTGCGCGATAACCCTGTCGATCTCGCCCGCCTTCGCCCAAATAGGCACGCCCCCCATCAGAAACGGAATCGAGAACACACCCAGCGCGATCGAGAGGTACTCGCCGCCCTGTCCCGTTTGCGCCGCAACATAAACTGCGCGCAGCGAGACAATCATCTTGTATAGGTTGTCGTTCAGAGCCCCCAGAAACTGGGTCCACAGGAACGATTGGAATCCACGATGCCTCAATAAGGTCTTCATGAGGCCCTTAATCGCACTATTAAGGCCGAATAAGGGCTCATTGAATCAATACATTTTGCCCTCTCATCGCGACCATCTGTACACCTGATGTATGTAGCTGTACAATCTGCGTACATGCAGTTCATAAACGCCTCCGAGCGAGCCTTCCTGAAAGCCGTCGTGCAATTCGCCTACTGCAACCCGTTCCTGCCCGAGCATACAGAATTCGAGCGTGCAGTGCTAGGCCCCGATTTCATCGCAGGTGAGCCGGTCTGGAGCCAGCGGGTGAGTGATCCGAAGAAACCTCGCGAAAATGTATGGCGTATTTTCAAGAAGTTGGAGCCTTTAGCGAACGATTTACGCCGCCGCCTGCTCGAAGGAGCGTCCCCCCGCACAGAAGACCTTGTTTTATATGAAGATGCGATCCTCCACCTGCTCTATCAGCGCTACTATCCGAAGTTTTACACTGCGGGCCTTCCCGGAAGACGCACCGCCACCCATTGGGCGTTCTTCCACGAATATCACAGAGACTGGCAGATCTATCTTAAGATCAATGGGATAGAATTCCCATCGAAGCACGATCCCGTCCTCATGTTCGCGTTTTTCCGGCAGATCCAACAGTCCTTCGAGCAAATCTTCCACGACATCATAGGCGGTTCGCTTCCCGCCGCGCGGCTTCGCGGAGCCATCTGGCAATCGATTTTCACCCACGATATGCGCCGCTATCGCCGCGTTCTTTACCAGCGGATGGGAGAATTCGCGACCCTGATTACCGGTCCATCCGGAACCGGTAAAGAGCTGGTAGCAAGGGCGATCGCGCAATCGCGATGGCTCCCTTTTCGCGAACGCGATCTGACCTTCGAACAATCCGAGGTGTTCTTTCCCATCAACATCTCAGCGCTCTCTCAGTCACTGGTAGAAATCGAATTGTTCGGACACCGCAGAGGTTCATTTACAGGTGCCGTCGGAGACCGGAAAGGCTGGCTCGAAACGTGTCCGGCCGGAGGGTCGGTCTTCCTCGATGAATTAAGCGAACTGGATCAATCGATTCAAGTTAAACTGCTCCGCGTAATCGAAACGCGAACCTTCCATCCGGTCGGCGATACCGCGAGCTTGCCTTTTCACGGCAAGCTGATCGCAGCCACAAATCGCGATCTCGCAACCAGCGGATTCCGCCAGGATTTGTATTACCGCCTGTGCTCGGACCAGATCGTAACACCGTCGCTAGCCGAGCAATTAGCCGATTCGCCGCAAATACTTAGCGAACTCATCCGATATATGGCGCGCCGCGTAGCCGGCCCCGAAGCCGAGGAATTGGCCGCCGACGTCACCAAATGGGTCCAAGAACATCTGGGCGATCGATATGCGTGGCCGGGAAATTATCGCGAGCTCGATCAGTGCGTAAAAAACGTCCTTATCCGCCGCGATTACCGCCCCTCGCGCCCCGCGGCTGAAAGTCCCATGCAAAAGATCCGCCAGGACTTCGAAGCCGGCAAACTAACCGCCGATGAACTCATCTCGTGCTACACAACGATCGTGTATCATCAAACCGGCAGCTACGAAGAAACCGCGCGGCGAATCGGGATCGACCGGCGAACCGTGAAAGCCAAAATAAATCGCCAGTTGCTAAGCGATTTGTCTACTTAAATTTTACGAACGCGCCCCCAGTAAATTGATCTACTCATAACTGGAGGAAAAATGCGTTCGCTATCTATTTTCGCTTCTGATGACCATATCCAAAGGTAAGCATTGCCGCACTTGGCGTTTTGGGTCTTCTTGGTTATGGGTGGAAGCGGCGGATCTCGCGGTAATATCGTAGCGTGGCTGCCTGGTGTCTACTATTTCTACTTTTTGCGGCGGATTGGCCGGAATGGCGCGGGCCGCATCGCGACGGGATCGTCTCCGAGGAGCCTAAAAGCTGGCCGGAGAGGCTGAAGCTCAAGTGGAAGACCGAGGTCGGGATCGGCTACTCTTCGCCGATTGTGGCTGCCGGCAGCATTTACGAATTTGCAAGGCAGGACGATCAGGAGACCGTTTTCTCGATCGATCCTTCGAACGGCAAGATCCGTTGGAAGCAGCAATATCCCGCTCCTTACAAGATGAACGAGGCGGCTGTTGGTCATGGCGAGGGGCCGAAGGCGACTCCGGTTTATGCGAACGGCAAGCTGTACACGTTCGGGATCAGCGGAATTCTTTCGGCATTCGATGCGGAAACTGGCAAGCCGCTTTGGCGCTCGGATTTCAGCAAGCAATATAAAGAAGGCGCGCCGGATTTCGGCACGGCGATGTCTCCCGTCTTCGATAAAGGCTTGCTGATCGCACACGTCGGGGGGACGAAGCTTGGTGCGCTCACTGCTTTCGATGCTGCAACCGGAGCCGTGAAATGGGCCTGGAATGGCGATTCGCCGGCATATTCTTCGCCGATCGTGGTTGAGCTGAACGGCGTTAGCCAAGTGGTGACCGAGAGCCATTCGAACATCGTCAGCGTAGCGGCTGATTCGGGGAAACTGCTGTGGAAAATCCCCTTCACGACTGCGTATGACCAGAACATTGTGACGCCGGTGCTGTATAAAGACACGCTGATTTTTTCGGGAATCGATAAAGGAGTTTTTGCGGTCCGGGACAGGCAGGTTGTGTGGAAGAACAAGGATGCGTCGATGTACATGAGCTCGCCTGTGGTTTCAGGCGATCTGCTGTTCGGGTTTTCGCATCTGAAGAAGGGGCAATTTTTTTGCCTGGATGCGCGAACCGGGGCGACGCTTTGGACGGGTCCGCCGAGGGGTGGGGATAATGCCGCGATGCTGGCTGGTTCGAGTACGCTCTACGCGCTGATGCCTGAGGGGCAACTGGTGATTGCGAAACCGACGGCGAAAGGCTTGAATGAGATTCGCCGTTACGAGGTTGCGGATAGCCCGACCTGGGCTCATCCGGTGGTGTTGGGCGACGGGGTTTTGATTAAGGATTTGAAGACGGTTGCGCGGTGGGGTGTGGATTAGCAGAAGAGGGGCAGGTCGGGGACCTACCTACTGCTCGGGGCGGAAGAAGATGGTGTGGCAGCTTCGGCAAAGGAATGGGGCGCGGCCGAATCTTTGGAACAGCCATGCGATTATGCCGACGCGCTCTGTGCGGCGAACGTCGCCCGAGCCGCATTTGGGACATTGAAGTACGCGTCCTTCATGGCGTTTCCGCAGCATCCGCTCCATGATATTACTTTTAGTATGCGGAACTTCGGTCGGGACCTTCGATTCGGCTTGCGCAGTCTGCGGCGCAGCCCGGCGTTCACTCTCATAGCCGTCCTCTCACTGGCCTTGGGAATTGGCGCTAATACGGCGATTTTCAGTGTAATCGATGCACTGCTGCTGCGCGATCTGCCGGTGAAGGCGCCGCGGGAATTGATGCTGTTTGGCAATGGGCGCGCGTCGGGCGTCGATGACGATTTCCCAAATGGCGAGACGCTGCTGTTCTCGGTGCCTTTCTTTCGGGCGGTTCGCGCGAGCAACTCCGTGTTCACCGATATCGCCGCCGAAGAAAGCATGATGGACGCGGTGCATGCGCGCTTTTCTTCGAGCTCCGAACCGGAGCGGCTGCGGATTCGCCTGGTTTCCGGGAATTACTTTTCAGTTCTTGGAGCGGGCGCGGAGGCGGGTCGCATGCTGACGGCGGACGATGACGTGAAACGCGGAGGTCATCCGGTCGCGGTGATGAGTTATGCGTTTTGGGAGCGACGGTTTGCCCGCGACCCGGGCGTGATCGGCAAGACGTTCGCTTTTAACGGAAACACGTATACTATCGCCGGAGTTGCGGCTCGGGAATTTTTTGGGACTGTGGTTGGAGAAGCGGCGGATTTCTGGATTCCATTGGCGATGATACATCAGGTGCAACCGTGGTTCGATAATCCGTTTGACGGGAAGTCGCAATCGCTGTGGCTGATCGGCCGCGCTAAATCCCAGGTGAAACAGGCCGCGGCTTCGGCGAACGTGAACCTGATATTTCAGCAATGGCTGCACGATCTGGCCGGAGCTTCACCATCGGCCGAGCGTGTGGAAGACATGCGAAAAGCGCACATTGTGCTTACCGATGGCGCGAAAGGAATTTCCGATCTACGGAGTAATTTCTCCGAGCCGCTGAGAATTCTGATGGCAGTTGTCGGCGTGGTGCTGCTGATCGCTTGCGCCAACGTCGCGAATTTGCACCTGGCTCGCGCGGCGGGACGAACGCGCGAGATTTCGGTGCGGCTGGCATTGGGCGCATCGAGAAGAATTCTGATCGCGCAGCTATTGACCGAAAGCGCGCTGCTCGGATTGATGGGCGGAGCGCTGGGATTGCTCGCAGGGTGGTGGGGAAGCCAGCTTCTGATCAAGAGTGTGCCGCAAGCATTTGCGCTGGTGGTGGAACCAAATGTGCGAGTGCTGCTGTTCACGTTCGCGCTTGCGGTGGGCACCGGATTGCTGTTCGGGATCGCGCCGGCGCTGCGGATGACGCGCGCGGATATCGGGTCATCGCTCAAAGAAGGAAAAGGCACGGCGCGGTCGCAATCGCGAAGCTTGCTGGGCCAGGTGCTGGTGGGGGGACAGGTGGCGCTGGCGTTATTTTTGATGATCGGGGCGGGATTGTTTTTGCGCACTCTGCTGCGGCTGAGCGAGACGAATGCGGGCTTCGATAAAGATCATATAACGATCTTTGAACTCGATAGCGGCGCGAACGCTTTGAAGCCAGAAATGGCGCGCGTCATCGAAGAACGGGTTCGCGCTCTGCCGGGCATTGAGGCGACCAGCTTTGCCATGATGACTTTCCAGAGGGGCGGCTGGACGTCGCCGGTATGGCGCGAAGGAGTGGAGCACACCGAAGCGAACAAAACGGATATCGACGGGAATCGCGTGGGCGCGACTTACTTCGCGACGATGGGCATGACGATGCTCGAAGGCCGTACGTTCGGGGCTAGAGACACGCCTGAATCGCAGCATTTGGCGGTCGTGAATGAAACATTTGTCCGGAAAATGTTTCCGAGTACTCCGCCACTAGGGCGGCATTTTTCGATCGGGGGATCGTTCGATATCGAAATAATCGGTGTGGTGAAGGATGCGAAATACCGGAGCCTGCGCGAGAAGCCGCGTGCGATGTGGTTCCTTTATACCGACCAGGAGCGCGACGGGTTCGGCAATCTGATGGTGCGGATGCGTGGTGAATCGAAGGCGATGATTCCGCAGATCCGGGCGGCGATTCACGACGAAAATGCGAACGTATCGGTCTCTATGGTGGCGCCGCTGGCGACTCGCGTGTCGGAATCGCTGTCACGGGAGAAGCTGCTGGCGAGGCTCGCAACGTTCTTCGGCACGCTCGCGCTGCTACTCGCGTCGATCGGGCTTTACGGGGTTTTAGCGTATTCGGTTTCGCGGCGCACTAACGAGATTGGGATTCGGATGGCGCTGGGGGCGAGGCCCGATACCATCCTGCGAATGGTGGTGGGCGAATCGCTGATCGTGGTGGCGATCGGCCTGGCGGTGGGCGTTCCCGCGGCGCTTGCGTGCGGACGATTCGTCGCGAGCCAACTTTATGGGGTCCCTTCCAACGATGCGTGGACCATTATTGGAGCGGCTACGATACTGACTGCTGTCGCGCTGATGGCGAGCTTTCTGCCGGCGAGGCGGGCGGCTCTGCTGGATCCGCTGACGGCGCTTCGCGAGGAGTAGTTGCGGAAGCCGCTCCCTCTGGTCACGGCTCGTAAGAGGGTCGAGAGTGGAGGGGTGAGGTTGAGTGGTGGGAACACCTGGTGGCACGTCGCAGCCTCTAGCGGGCTGCTCGCTTCAGCGGTTGGGGGACTTCGCGACGGGGAGAGTTTGCGGAATCCTTCAGGACTGAGTTAAGTGCGGCTTCCAGGAGGTCGCTGAGTACCTGTTCGGAGGTGAGTTTGCCATCCTTGCGGTACCAGCGCGCTACCCAACTCAACATCCCAAACAAACAGAACGTCGCGACGGTCGAGGACAGGTCGCGGAGTTTGCGCTCGGCGGCGAGTTGTTCCAAAGTCTCGCGGATGAGTTCGAAGTAGGCGCGTTTGCGAGCCTTGATCACACGGCGATGCGCCGGGGTGAGCGCGTACATCTCATCGAGGAGGATCGACACCGCGCCGCCTACTTCAAGGATTCGCTTGGAATGACGCGAGATGATGGTCCGCAGGCGCTCCGAGGGGTCCTGGACCTGTTTCGCGGGCGCCATCACGTCCTGGTCGACCATATCCATTCCGTAGCTCATGATCTGGAACAGGAGGTCTTCCTTTCCCCGAATGTAATGATAGAGACCGGCTTTGGTCAGTCCGACGGCGTTCGCGATGTCGTTCATCGACGTCGCCTCGAAGCCCTTCCGGCACATGACCTCCGCCGCCACACGATAGATGTGATCGGCCCGTTCTTCCCGGCGCCAGATGGGCGCTACTTTTTTCCCTTTAATGCGCTGTTGCAGAAATCACCTTCAAACGAACAAGGTTAGCGTATGACAGGAGAATCACGAATGTCAACCAAAAAGCGGTCAAAATGGCTCGCACGCACCCTAGTCTTGACACCTCATTGTAATTCGAATATACTCTACCGAACGGTCGGTTAAGTGACCGAAGAGTTGGCAGAGGGCAAACTTCAGTTCACGGGGGGTCGGTTATGTCTCAAGAGTCTTCGACTCGAATCGCGATTCGATCCTCCCTTCCCACGGCGCGTCATTTCCTCAGTTCTAAACATGGCGTCATAAGTATGTGCGGATATCCGCATGCTTACGCATGGCGGTTCAGCGTCGGCGCCACACCGATCGTTCGCAGATGCGCAAGTAATTATGACGCTGTGTCTAACTTTCTTCGCTTCTGCCAGTCTGCCCAGAGGAGTTCGCGCACTATGTGAGTGCCCGCAATCCGTCAAAAGGGGACGGTAACCATGTTGAGAAGAAAATCTGCGTTGATTCCGCTTCTTTCGCTGCTGATTTGGACGGTGATGGCGATCTACGGCCAAGCGCCCACGGGAACTATTCTGGGGACGGTCACCGATGAGAGCGGCGCCGTTATCCCAAACGCGACGCTGACGATCACCAACAGGGCGACGGGGATTGCGCGCAGTGTGGTCACGAATTCCGAAGGCTTCTTCAGCGCCCCGGCGCTGCCCGCGGGCCAGTACGAATTGCGCGGCGAAGTGCAAGGCTTCAAAACCGTGGTTCGCCAGGCGGAGGTCGAAATCGGGCGCAGTACGACGGTCAACATACCGCTGTCGGTCGGCACGTCGAAGGAAGTTGTTAATGTCGAAGCGGCTACCGCGCAGATTAACTATGAGAACCATGAGATCCAAGGCATCGTGGAGCGCGACACGATTCAGGACCTGCCGATCAACGGGCGGAGTTTTATGGAACTCTCGACGCTGGAACCGGGAGTGACTATTTCCCCCGGGTCCACGGCTCAGTTCAACACTCTGTTCACGGTAAGTGTGCTTGGCGGGGGGAACCGCACGCTATTCACCGTCGATGGTGGAAACATTTCCGACAATATCGACGTGGGCGGCGGAATCTCCTCCATGAACTTCTCGATGGACACCGTGCAAGAGTTCCAGATCTCCACGGTGAACTTCGATCTGGCGACCGGCATCAGTTCCGGCGGGGCCATTAACATAGTGACTCGTTCCGGGAGCAACACTTTACACGGAAGCGCGTACTTCTTTTACCGCGATCACAATATGGCGGCCTATCCAGGGCTGGCGCGCAATCCGTCGGTCCCGAACCCGTTTTTCGCGCGGCGGAATCCCGGCGCCTGGCTGGGTGGTCCGATGAAGAAGGACAAGCTCTTCTTCTTTTTCAACTATGAATATATGAATCAGGTACAGGCGATCTCGGTCCAGAACACCACGCCTTCGTTCGCCGCGCTGCAAGGCACTTATGGGAGTCCTTACGTCGGCAAGCAGTTGAGTGTCCGCATGGACTATCATCTCTCGGCGAAAAACAACCTGTTCCTGCGATACTCCCATGATGGTAACTCGGGCTTCTCGCAGTCTCTCGAATTCGGCGACCCATCCAATTGGGCTCATAACACGAACTGGTCGGACCAAAGCATTATCGGAGTTACGAGCGTGCTGACTCCGACTCTCGTTAATGACTTACGCTTTCAATACAACTATTGGAACAATAAGAACCAGCCAGCCTCCGCCTCGGACTGCTCCGGGCCATGCGTGGCCGGCGTGCTGCCGAATATTTTCACGTTTGTCGGGGCGAACCAAGCCGCCATAGGTCCGAACTTCAATACGCCGCAAGGGAGGAATACGCGGCGCTTCGAATTGGTGGAATCGCTGACCTGGCAGAAGGGATCGCATCGCTTCAAGTTTGGAGGCGATTTGAATCCTACGCGGTCGAATGGATTGTGGGGATTCTGCACGCCATCGTGCCTGGGCGCATGGGCGCCTGAGGAACTGACGGGCGCCTTCGAGCCAATATACGGTGCAGCGTTACTCCATGGTTTGTTCCCGTCGGTAATCAACGCCAGTGGAGGAGCTATCCCATTAACATCGGACGCCTCCGCGCTGAACCTACCGGTGTTCCTCTATCCCAGCAGTATCTTTAGCGGAGTAGGAGCGGGAGCTGTGTCTACTCCCGCGCCTTATGACCATAATCAGAATGAGAACTTCAATCAGTATCGGGCTTACTTCCAGGACACCTGGAAGATAACTAAGACCTTTACGTTTAACTATGGCCTGGGATGGAACGCTCAGACTGGCTTCTACAATTCCGACCTGCCGAAACCTGCTTATTTGGCGCCGATTCTAGGCACTGGTTTGAACAATCTTGGCCCCACGGTAAACAATACCCGGGAATTTCAGCCTGCATTCGGCTTCGCCTGGAGTCCTTTCCGGGATAACAAGACAGTCATCCGCGGTGGCGCGGGAATTTATTGGGACAGCACACCGGGATACTATAAGCTTCGCGAAGCTCCAGTGATCGGTCCGGTGGGCGACGGCAGGTCCACGCTTTCGGGCAGTGAGTTCACCAATCCCTATCCTGGAGTTATCAATCTGTTCACGGGCCAGCCATTGCCAGTCGGGGCGAATTTTCAGCTCGAACAGCTTTATAACGTGACGGTGGGACAATTCCAGAGTCTGGTGAACCAGCAACTGCCTGGGATCGAGGCACAGATCGCTCCGCCGAACCCGCAGACCAGCGGCCCTTACACCGTGAGCGGTATTAACATTACCAAACAGGGTGTCGAGATCTACCCGACTCACTTCCCGCTGGCCCGTAGTTACCAGACGTCCATCGGTATCCAGCGCGACTTGGGCCATAGCCTCACACTCACGGCTGACTATGCACGGCGTCAGGGCGAAAACGTTTCGCTCAGTGAGATTGATCTCAACCACTCTAACTATTACGTCAACGGAGTACCTAATCCGGTGATTCCCACCTGCACGCCAGCTCAGCAATTCGTCACGACGGCGGAGTGTTCCACTGGTTCGATCACATTCTGGACGGACCAGGGCCGAGCGATCTACAACGGTCTGCTGGTGAAGGTTACGGGACGTCCGCACAAGCGGCTGACTATGGTGGTCTCCTATGCGCTGCAACGTGCCACCGATGAAAACGCATGGAATGTGTTGAACTGGAAGCAGGGTTATGGCCAATACTTACCGCACAACAATCTCACGATTGCCGGTACGCTGGCTCTGCCTTGGGGCTTCCAACTGAGCTTAAACTCATCGATCATCTCCGCCACACCCGCTGAAGCCAGCATCTCCACGATCGAGCTTCCAGGGGTCGACGTGAGTGGAAGCCAAGCGCTGCCGGGTCTGCCCTACGGTTCACTGAATGCCGGGACTGGCAAAGCGGGGCTTGCAAACCTGGTGAACCAGTTCAATAGTACTTATGCCGGGACAAAAGACGCTCACGGCCAGACCATTCCGAAGCTGGCTTTGCCGAGCAACTACCTGTTAGGTACTCCGATCATGTCGCAGGACCTTAAACTATCGAAGATCTTCAAATATCGGGAGCGGTACAGCCTGGAGATCCGCGGCGAGATGTTCAACGTACTCAATATCTCCAACGTTAACGGACAGAGTTACACGTTGGACAATCAGGCCGCGGTTCCCTCTCAGCAAACGTTCGCCTTCGGCCAGCCGACCGGGCGCATCGGGCAGAGCCTCGGCTCCGGGGGACCGAGGGCCGTTCAGGTTGGAGCGCGGTTTACATTCTAAGTTGACAGAAGTAGTGGCATGTCAAAGCCAGTTGGCATGTCCCCTCCTTTACAGTCGGGGTTCGGTTTGGTATGATCGCTCAAATCGCCATCATCGTTGGCACCGAACCCCGACCGTCAGGGGGGACACCAACGATTTCCCTGCGACAGGCCATTAGGCCAGGGCTTTAACCAGTTCCTCTGCAATCTCTTTCGGTGCGCGGCGCAGGATCGTTTCATTAATCTGAATGGTCATTGAACCTGATGGGGACGGCCTGCCTGTTATGATGCCTCGATCGGTTAGGCGCTTTTGGAAACCCGGGTCGGGAGTGGACGGAAAGTCCAACTGGAATATGTTGGTGCCGGCTTCCATGCGATGAACCTTAACGTTATTCTCTCCGACGAGTCGAAGAAGTTCCTCGCCGGCGCGCACGGCTTTCTGGTAGCGGTCTTCGAAACCGTCGAGGTAATGCAAAGCAACGGCAGCCGATTCCCAGCCGTGGAGGACTCCACCGCCGAATTGATGACGCAATATTACCGCTGCCTCAATTAGCTTCGCGGGTCCAGTGAGAATCGCTCCAAAGGGCGCGTTGAAATATTTGTATAACGATACGTACACGGTATCGAACAGTGCCGAATAGGTTGCCGGTGCAATGCCCGTGTAGGCCGACGCCAAGTACATGCGCGCACCATCGAGGTGCATCCCGATCTTCTTTTCGTGGGCAAAAGCGGAGATCTTTTTCATCTCTTCAAAATCGAACGCCTGGCCGCGGGTGCGGCGGACGGGCGATTCAATCGAGATCGCGCCGACGGGAACCGGATAGGGAGGGGAGCCAGACTTCTCGACCGCCTCGACGATTTCCGACGCTTTAATCGTGGCCCGGCCGGGGGCCAGCGGGACGAGGTTGAGCCCGCTTAAAGCCTGCGCGCAGTCACCCTCGTCGCGATAGAGATGACTCTCCTCCTGGACGAGGACGTGCCGACGCTCCCCAGCAAGCAACCGCACTGCAACGTGATTGGCCAGCGTTCCTGTCGGAAAAAACAGCGCACGCTCTTTGCCCAGCAGCTTCGCGAACCGGCCTTCGAGTTCTTCCACGGCACCGCCGGCGAGGTAGGAATCAATCTTCGCTCCGCCCGCTGTGAGTGTCGCCAGAAGCTGGGCATATTGAGGAGCCAGCAAATGTACTCCGTCGCCAGATAGCATCACGGGAGGCTCGGTGGGCAGCGATTGCGGCGATGCCGTGCGTTGAAGCGCGACGGTCGAGGCGGCGGCTTTTAGAAAGGAGCGGCGATTGGGCATCTTCTTTCTATAACACAGACTGCTAGACTACTATTCTCTTGATGCCCATTTCCATCCGAGCGCGCCTCAGCGCGATGATGTTTCTTAACTACGTCATTTGGGGGGCATGGTATGTCACTCTCAGCACGTACCTGACGAATGCGTTGCACTTCACCGGCACGCAGGCAGGGTCCATTTTCGGGACGACGGCGTTGGCGTCCATGATCTCTCCATTTTTTGTGGGATTGATTGCCGACCGCTTCTTGTCTACCGAGCGCGTTTTGTCGGCTCTGCATTTTATCGGAGCCATCCTACTATGGCGGGTGGCGAGCGCACAGACATTCGGAGCGGTCTATGGCCTTCTACTGGCATACTGCCTCTGTTACTTCCCGACGATCGCCTTGACGAACTCGCTCACGCTGCAACATGTGAAGGACGCCGGCCGCGACTTTCCTCTGATCCGCGTGTTCGGAACGCTGGGGTGGATTGCCATCGGGGTCGCGGTAGGGTCCATGGGCTTTGAGAAATCCGCCAGGCCTTTTCTGCTGGCAGCCGGCGCGTCGGTCGTGATGGGCTTGTTCAGTTTGATGCTCCCTCACACGCCGCCGGTCGCGAGAGGAGAGGCTCTGAGCATACGCGTTGTGCTGGGACTCGACGCACTGGTGATGCTGAAGGACAGGTCGTTTTTTGTCTTCGCGATAGCCTCCATACTCGCGTGCGTCCCACTGACTTTCTATTTCTCGTTTACGAACGACTACTTGAACGATGTCCACTTCGCGAACGCCGCGGGCAAAATGACACTCGGGCAAGTGTCGGAGGTGGGCATGATGCTGGTGATGCCTTTTATTCTTCGCCACATGAGCGTGAAGAGAATTCTGATGTTGGGTTTGGCGGCGTGGACAGTTCGTTACACACTGCTTGCCTTCGGCGATGCGGGGCGGGGCGCATGGATGTTCTATGTCGCGATTCTGGTGCACGGCGTATGCTACGACTTCTTCTTCATGACGGGACAACTGTACACCGACCAGCAGGCGCCGGCGCATCTGCGCAGCGCGGCGCAGGGCTTCCTTACATTCATGACTTACGGAGTGGGCATGTACGCCGGGTCTCTGATCTCGGGGAATGCACTGGATTTCTTCACGACGGGGTCGGGCGCCGACGCCGTTCGCAACTGGAAGACATTCTGGCTCACTTCGGCGGCGGGAGCGTTTGCGATTTTGCTGATCGTGGGAGTGATGTTCAGGAGCCGCGCGAAGATTGAAGCCGTACGAACGGGATGAACACAACCGCTCCCTTTGGTCACGGCTCTTTAAGAGCGAAGGCTACGTAGACGCCACCGGATGAGGCGGGCTTGCCGGACTTGCCGCCGGTCGCGTAAATCACTACGTATTGTTTGCCCGCCAGTTCGTAGGTAATCGGGGTTGCATTTCCAGCGTAGGGAAGAGTAGACTCCCAAAGTAACTTTCCAGTGAGCTTATCGAACGCGCGAAACTTACGGTCAAAGTTTGTCGCCGCGATGAACACCAGGCCACCGGCCGTCACTATAGGTCCACCATAATTTTCAGTTCCAGTGTCTTTCGATCCGAGGTCCGGATACTCTCCCAAAGGGATCTTCCACGCATAGTCGCCGGTATTCAGATTGATTGCATTTAGAGTTCCCCAAGGCGGGGCGACGGCGGGGTAACCATCGGGGTCGAGGAACTTGTGGTATCCGGTGAAGCGATATTTCTGATTCCCCTGCGAAGTTACCACTGGCGCGAGTTCCTTGACTTCGCCGCTCAGTATGTACCTGGCGATCGACGTCGAAGCTTCCGGGCTTAGGCTTGGGAACGAAGGCATCCGGCCTGCGCCTTGTCTGATGGTCGCTACAATCTGCTGTTCAGTGCGGCGACTATGTAAGTCTGTCAGAGATGGAAATTGCGGAGGGGCACCTTGCAGATTGTCTCCGTGGCAGCTCGCGCAGGTGGTCAGGTAGAGTTGGCGGCCCGATGTTCA
>Ga0182024_10009081_pt1 | contig 20700 bp, 20 predicted proteins | sample P32metaG_FD_120480 | JGI IMG/M metagenome (GOLD analysis project Ga0182024, IMG submission 120480) | Permafrost microbial communities from Stordalen Mire, Sweden - P3-2 metaG (Illumina Assembly) | ecosystem: Environmental > Terrestrial > Soil > Wetlands > Permafrost | place: Sweden: Stordalen...
CTGCGATCCGCAACAACGCGGCATCCAATTCCGGCGACCATTCGGACTCGGGAAGCCCGCGAAAGAACTGCTGGGCGCAGGTGCGATCGGGCTTTCCCGGGTGCTGCGGAAGCAGCGGCAGCGGCTTGCCGGCGGCAAATGCGTCGCGGCACAGGCGCAGCTGAACAAGGCCCCGGGCATTTCCGGCGTGATCGTCTCCCTGCATCGCCTTCGGCTCGACGTCGCTGGGGCCGGCCTCGACTAGCACGAGGCCGGCGAGCTCCGCCGTGTAAAGATCTGCAAACGCGCGCGCCGGGTCGCCCCCGAACGCATGGCCGACCAGAATGTACGGCCCTTTGATGCCGGCATCGTGGAGCGCGCTGTGCAGCTCTTCGGCGATGCGAACGCTCGTGCGCGGCATCGGACCGGCGCTGCTGAAACCTGCACCGGCACGATCGTAGCTGCACGCGCGGGTGAACCTCGCGACCTGCGGCTGCACCACGGCCCAAGCCGGCGCCCAATCCTCCCAACCCGAATCGAAGACGACAGTAGGCGAACCGCGTCCCATACAGTAGAAATTCAGTCGCGCACCGTCCGCCGCCAGCACGATCTGCCCCGGACGCGCGTAGACCTCATCGCCGGAAGCGGCGCCGGCCGCGCAGTGCATCGCGAGAACCAAGCTCACCGTCAGCGCACAAACAAGCGGTTTCATCAGAATACGCCTCCCATGAAACGCGTGGTGGCAATCGACCTCGAGCCGAGATGCCGCACCGCAAGAGAAAGACATTCTTGACCCCGGCAAGGCGACTCTTCATCAAACCCCTGAGAAAATTCTGAGTGCGCAGCGTAGGCAAACGATGAGAACCCAACAAGCAAAGTTCAATGAACATTCAGCGCGCACAGACCGCCGCCACCAACGTAACGACGCGCGTTAGATCGGCGGGATGTTGCGGCCGAAGTACTCGGCGATGATGTGTTGCGCGATCGGAGCGGCGACGCTCGCGCCGTAGCCGCCGGTTTTCTCCATGTAGACGGCGATCGCGATTCTTGGGTGCGTCGTTGGGGCGTAGGCGACGAACCAGGTGGTGTTCGGGCCGTGGCCGCCTTCGGTTTCGGCGGTGCCGGTTTTGCCGCCGAACGGGAGCTTGTCGATCGCGAGACCGTAGGCGGTGCCGCCGGGGTTGGTGACTTGCGACATGCCGGCGTCGACTTCGCGCAGCGCTTCGGCGGTGACGTTCACTCTGCGGATGACTGCGCGATCGAAGGTCTTGATCACGCGGCCGTGCGGTGAGCGGATCTCGGCGACGATGCGCGGGCGGTAAAGGATGCCGCCGTTGACGACCGCGGCGGTGATGTTGGCCATCTGCAATGGCGTGGCTTGCATCGCGCCTTGGCCGATCGCGAGCTGGCAGACGTCGCTGGGCTCGAGGTGGTAGCCGGCGCCGAACGTCTTTTGCGTCCACTCTTCGGTCGGCCAGTTGCCCGGGTATTCGCCGGGGAGATCGACGCCGAGTTTTGTGCCCAGGCCGTATTGTTGCGCGTAGTAGCGCAGACGTTCGTGGCCGAGGCGGTAGCCGAGCTGGTAGAAGTAGCCGTCGGACGAGGCGGCGAGCGCGCGGATGAAGGCGACGGAACCGAGGCCGCCGGCGGCAATGTCGACGAAGCGGACGCCGTGGCAGTTCCAGGCGCCGGAATCATACAAGACTTGGTTCGGTTTGATGACGCCGCTGGAGATCGCGCCCGAACCGGTCACCATCTTGAAGGTCGAGCCGGTCGGTGATGCGGCGCCGATTGCGCGGTCGTACAGCGGGTTGAGCTTGTCGTTGAGCAGGCGGCTGTAGTTCTTCTGGTTGATCGGCGTCGCGAATTGGTTGGGGTCGAACTCGGGATAGGATGCGAGTGCGAGGACGCCGCCGGTCGATGGGTCGATGACGACGACGGCGCCGGCCAGGCGTTCGCCGCGGCCTTTGCCCCATTTGTGCAACTGTGCGCGCAGGTTCTTCTCGACGATCTTTTGCAGGCGCCAGTCGAGCGTCGTGACCAGGGTGTCACCGGGGATCGGGTCGAGCGGTTTGAGGCGGCGCACCAAGGCGCCCGAGGCGTTGACTTCGACCTGCTCGCCACCCGCGCGGCCGTGGAGGTAACCGTCGTACGCGTTCTCGAGGCCGTCTTTACCGGTGACGTCGTTGGGCGAATAGCCCAGTCGTTTGCGGGCGTGGTACTCGTCTTCGTCGATGATGCCGACGTAACCGAACAGGTGCGCGCCCATCGTGCCGTATGGGTAGTTGCGCACCGGCTGTTCTTCCATGTCGACGCCGGGAAGATCGCTCTGCGCTTCGGCCAGCCGCGCGGTTTGTGCCGGCGTGAGATCGGAGGCGAGGATCACCGGGCCGTACGGTTCGTAGGTGACGACCTGATCGAAGTTCTCGTAGTTCTTGTCGTGGTGGTGCATCAGGCGGTGGCGCAGCGTCGTCACCGGTACGCCCAGCACCGGTGAGAGCATGTCCAGCGTCTTGTCGATGTCGGTGATCTCCGACGGGATCAGCGCGCACACGAACGACGGCCGCGAGCGCACGAGCACGACGCCGTGGCGGTCGACGATCAGGCCGCGCGGCGCGGCGACGGGAATGACTTGAATTTGGTTGGCGCGCGCGGCGGCGGCGAACGTTTCGCCTTGTACGAGCTGCACTTGGGCGAGGCGCACGACGATGGCGACCAGCGCGACGGCGAGGACGGCGGCGAACCATAGCACGCGCGGGAATTGGCGGTCGCTGGGGATGCGCTCGACGGCAGCCATCAGTCGTACCCGTAGCGCTGGATCGTCGTCTTGTCGGTGACCAGCCGATTGCGAATCGCGAGCCACGCAAAGGCGATGACCGCCGTCAGCAAGGCGCGCCACAGCGACGTGTGCAGGTGGACCAGCGCGAAGCCGGGCGGGAAGCCTTCGATGCGCATCACGATCCAGAACAACAGATCACGCACGAGCACGGCACCACCGCAAAGCACGGCCGGGATGAACGCGCCGTCGAAGAACATGCGGCGCGAGAAGACGCCGACGAGCAGCGCGACGATCGTCGTCGAGATCGTCCAGCCCCCGCCGGTTCCGGCGAAAATGTCTTCGAGCAATCCCGCCGGCAGCGCGAGCAGCGCACCGCGGCGCGCGCCGGCGCGCGACGCGAAGAGCACGACGGCAATGGTGACGAGCGACGGCACCGCGCCGCGAAACGCGAACAGCGGCACGACGACCGTTTGCAACAGCGCCAAGAGCGACGTCCAGCCGAGCACCGGCCAGTACGCCGGGCCGACCGTCGTCTCAATGCTGCGATAGCGTCTGCGGTAGAACGACGACACGAGACAGTGCAGCCAGATCGGCGGCGGGTTGGACGATTGCGGTTTGGTCGAGCGCACCCGCGGCGGCGGGCTCGAGCTGTTGGATGCGGCCGAGCAGCACGCCGGCGTGGAACGAGCGGCCTTCACCGGTGACGACCCGGTCGCCGACGCGCAGCTTCGCATCCTGTGAGATGTATTGCAGCTTGACGCGCGTCGAGGTGCCGACGGCGATCGCCCACCAGCGGCCGTGCTGCACGACCGCCGGCAAGCGCGACGTCGCATCGCTCACGAGCAGCACCTTCGACGAAAGCGGATCGACTTCGACGATGCGTCCGACGACGCCGCGGCCCGTAACGACACCGTCGTCGCGCCGCACGCCGTCCTTCGCGCCGCGATCGATCGTGACGACGTGCGTGGCCGCTTCCGGATCGTAGCCGATCACGGTCGCCTCGATGCCGTCGGGATGCGCCAGCTTGGCGGTCAGCAGATCCTGAGCCGCGGGAATGCGCGCCAGCCGTTCGCTCAACTCGTCGTTCCGGGTGCGAAGCACGGCGTTCTGGTTGCGCAAGCGGCCGTTCTCGGCGGCTAGGCCCGGTGCGCGCACGACGTTATCGAACCCGCCGCGCGCAACGTTGACGACGGTCGTGACGACAAGCTGCGCGTACGTGCTCAGCGTGGTGACCGTAACGGTGAGCGGTGAGGTTTTACCGGCGCGGGCGAAATCGAGTTGCAACAACGCGACGAGAGCGGCCACGATGACCGTCCCGATTATCGCGAATAGCTTTCTCTCATCCCGGTTCGTAACGATTGGTACCACCTCGTCAGCCGATCTGCGTGCGGTCGCAGCCGTTCGAGCAAGCCCGGCGACGCCAGAATCTCACCAGCGCCGCGCGCGACACACGCGAGCGGATCGTCGGCGACGGTCGTCGGCACGTTCGTGCGCGCGCCGATCTCGCCTGCGAGTCCGGGGATCAGCGCACCGCCGCCGGTCAGCACGATGCCGGCTTCCATCAACTCGCCGACAAGATCCGGTGGAGTTGCTTCGAGGATCGACCAAGCGGCGCGCGCGATGCGATCGATGCCGTCGCGCATCGCTTCGGCGACCAGCGTCTCGTCGATCTCCCGCTTGCCGGGCCGGCGATTGCGCAGGTCGCTGCCGGCCACTGTGTACGGATCCTGTCCCGGCGGACGCCCGGCGTAACCGCGTTCGATCTTCAATCGTTCGGCCGTCAGCGGACCGATCCCGAAGAACTCGTTGCGCAGCCGCGCGGCGATCGCCGCGTCAAACGTGTCGCCGCCGACTTTGATCGAGCTCATCGCAACGACCCCGCACAGCGTGAGCACCGCAATCTCGGTCGTGCCGCCGCCGATGTCGATCACCATTGCGGGGCGCGTGCCGGTGATGTCGAGACCGGCGCCGACCGCCGCCGCGACCGCCTGCGGAACGAAGGTCGTCGTGCGCGGCCCGGCGGCGCGGATCGCTTCCTCGACCGCTTTGCACTCGATGTCGGTCGCGCACCCGGGAACACAAGCGATCACTCGCGGCGCGATGCGCGGCCCACGCGCCAGCGCGCGGTCGACGACCGTCTTGACGAGCGCATGCGCGCCGCGAAAGTCGGAGATCGTCCCGCCGCGCAACGGCCGAACGACCGAGATGCGACCGGGGGTACGGCCGTCGAGCTCCTTGGCCGCCTGGCCGATCGCGATGATCGTGTCATCGGCGGTGCGATATGCGACGACCGATGGTTCGCTGACCAGCACGCCCTCGTCGTGCGAGTAGACCACCGTGTTGGCGGTCCCGAGATCGATTCCGATGTCGGCGCTGAACGTGGCGCGAACCGTCGATGCCAGGCTCATCCCGCGCGCACCGTTCGCTGGTCTGTCGCAGTCCGTGCGGCCGGCGGAAGCAGGCGGTAGCCGAGCTGCGGCAACACCGCCGCGAAACGCGCCAGCGGGAAGCCGACGACGGTGAAATAGTCGCCGTCGACCCGCTCGACGAGGGTGGCTGCAAAACCTTGAATTCCGTACCCGCCGGCCTTGTCGAGCCCGTCGCCGGAGGCGGCGTATGCCGCGATCATCTGTTCATCGAGATCGGCAAAACGGACGCGCGTCGACACGACCTCGGTGATTCCGGTGCCCGTCCGATCGTCACGCAGGGCAAACGCCGAGTGGACGACGTGCCAGCGGCCGGCCAGCCGGCGCAACATCGCACGGGCCTGGGCGGCGTCGGCGGGCTTGCCGAGCGCCTCACCGTCGAGATCGACGACGGTGTCGGCTGCCACGATCAAATCCGAGGAAAACCCCGCCCCGGCGGCCTTGCCGCGCGCATGGCGCAGCGCCGTTTCAACCGGTGTCAGTCCGAAGAGCGCCCGCTCGTCGTACGCCGATGGGACCACGGCGACGCGCAAACCCAGTGACGTGAGAAGATCGCGTCGGCGGGGGGACGCGCTGGCGAGCGCTACGGCGTGGAGCGGGATCGCGTTCGTGATGTGTTGAGTGTACGTGCGGTTGCGCGTGCTGACAACGCTTCGCGCCCAAAATTCGCTTAAATGACGTCGAGTCGGACGACGTCGTCGGCCGATTCGCCGCGCACGACGCGCCGGTGATGGCCGTCCCGCACGAACACGACCGGTGGCCGCCCGAAGCGGTTGTAGTTGCCTGCCATGCTATACGTATAGGCGCCTGTCATGCGCAACGCGACCAAGTCGCCGGCCGCCAGATCGCGGGGCAAGACGTAGTCGCCCATCTCGTCGTTCTCACACGAACGCCCGGCCATGGTCGCCGGCTCGTCCGGTCCGGTTGCGGCCGCGGCGAGTACCTCGGGGAGGTGGCGCGCGCCGTAGAGCAGCGGGCGAGGGTTGTCGGCCAGGCCCCCGTCGACGACGACAAAACGCCGCCGGCCCTGGGTTTTTACCGCCATCACCCGGTACAACGAACTGCCGGCGCGGGCGACCACCGCGCGGCCCGGCTCGATCGCCAACCGCAAACCGGAACCGGCGGCGCGCTCGGCCAGGCTTGCGGCCAGCATCTCGACGTCGAGCGGTGGCGGATCGTCCAACCCTTCGGCGACCGCGATTCCGCCGCCGCAAAGCAGTTCCTCGATCGCGAAGCCGCGCGCCTTGGCGATGCCGGCGGCCCGGAGCAGCTCATCGACGTTGGCGACGAACGGCGCGACATCGGAGATCTGCGAACCGATGTGGGCATGCAGCCCGATCACGCGCAGTTGCGGCAGTTGCGCGATGCGATCCAACACCCCGCCGAAGAGATCGAGCGCGATGCCGAATTTCGTGTTCTCGCCGCCGGTGCGCACGAAGGCATGCGTGTGCGCTTCGATCCCGGTGTTCAAGCGCAGCATCACGTCGACCGGCTCGGATGCCGACGCGACGGCGGCCAGCCGTTCGAGCTCTTCGCGGTTGTCGATCACGTCGAACGCAACGCGGCGATCGACGATTGCCGCCAGTTCCTCGTCGGTCTTTCCGCAGCCGTGAAAATACATGCGGCCGGCCGGGAAGCCGCCGCGTTCGGCGGTCAGCAACTCTCCCAGCGAACACACGTCCAGCCGGAGCGGCGTCGCGGCCAAATGTTCTGCGAACGCCGCGCACAAGAACGCCTTGCCGGCGTACCCGACGGCAATGTCGCGCGGGGCGCAGGCGCGCAGGAACCGATCGATCTCGAGGTCGAGGCGATCGAGCTCGATGACGAACAGCGGCGTGCCGTAGGTGTCGGCGAGCTCGCGGGCGGCGACGCCGCCGAGCGCGCGATCGACCGCGCCCCACGTGGTGTTCACGTCCGGTATAACCCACGTTCCTCGACATATCGATACACCGGCTCGGGGATGAGATAGCGCACGCTGCGTCCGGCGCCCAGCCGCTCGCGAATCAGCGTCGCCGATTCGGCGACCAGCGGCAGATCGAGGAAGCGAATCTTCGCTCGGCGTTCCGGCGCGAGATCGGCCAGCGCGGCGTCGAGGTCTTCACCGGTGATCGTTCCGCGCGGGGCGACGACGAACGCTTCGACGGCGTCGATCACTTCGTCGAGCCGCTGCCACGCAGAACGCACGAGCGAATCGCCGCCGACGACAAAGGTGAACGCCGCGTCCGGATGACGTGCCCGCAAGCGCGGCAACAAGTCGGCGGTATAGCCGCTGGCCTCGGGCGCGAGATCGCTCTCATCGAGCGCGAACGCGGTGTTCGCGGCGATCGCCAAGCGCAACATCTGCGCGCGCTCGGACGCCGGTGCGCTCATCGCTCCGTCGCGATAGTGCTTGCCTTCGCGGGTCGGCACGAACAGCACGCGCTCGAGATCGCACGCGTCGCGCACCGCCTCGGCGACGAACAGATGCCCGTTGTGGACGGGATCGAACGACCCGCCGAAGATCCCGACCCGCATGCTGATCGCCTCGCGTTCGCGGTGCCGCCGAGCCGACCATGCGACGGCGGAAGTGAACGGCCGATCGACCCGGAATCTCCGTACGACCGTGGCACGACTCGAGGTGCGATTGCTGGGCGCGGCCCACTTTCGCCACGACGGCCAACCGTGGCGGTTCTCCGCGCCGCCGCCCAGCAAGACGCCCTGGATCGACGAATCCGGCGGCCATCTCGTCTGGCATGCCGACGCGGACGTCGCGATCGATCTCGCGCGGTTCGAGCGGCTGGTCGCCGATCCCGAGACGGCCGCCGAGGCGGTGGCCGCGTACGGCGGCGATCTGCTCGAAGGCTACGACGACGATGAGTGGCTGACGGTCGAGCGGGAGCGTCTGCGCTCGACTTATCTCGAAGCGCTGCTCGAGCTGGCGGTTCGGGCGCGCCGGGCGCGCGACTTTGCCGCCGGCATCGCGTTCGCCGAGCGGTTGTTGTCCTACGACGACCTGCGCGAAGATGCGCTGCGCGAACTCATTGCGGCGCGCTATGCGTCCTCGGATCGCGGCGGCGCGCTCGCGGTCTACGAACGCTTCGTCGCGCGGCTCGACGAAGCACTGCACGTCGAGCCGATGGCCGAGACAACCGCGATGGCCGAAGCGATTCGCGCGCACGCGCCGGTGGTCGAGACCGATGAACCGCCGGCGCCGACGTCGCACGAGCGCTGAGCGGCCGCTCGCGGCGATCGCGCTTCATGCGATGCGCTCATCCGGCAAGGCCGAGCGCTCATCGCCGAGCGAGTGAAACGGTTAGGCGGACGGCGCGGCGTATGCGGCACTGCCGTTCAACCGCGCGCATGTGGAACTCGCCGGTACTCCTCGATAAAGCCGCACACTTCACCGTAGCTGGTGACGTACCGGCGTTCGCCGCTGGCAACGTGCACGACGGTCGCGCGCCACCGCTCTTGCGGGTCCTGCGCCTTCGTGTCGATGCGGATGACGAAACTTTCCTGCGGGGGTCGCCGCGCATGCTGTTCCATGCAGCGACTATAGCGTCGCAGGCGTCCAGAAACCGTCCAGCCGGGTAATCGCCTCCGTCCTATTTCGCGATCAAGATCTCGACCCGCCGATTCTTTCGGCGTCCGTTGGGGTTGTCGGACCCATCGGGTTTGGTATTCGGTGCGACGGGATCGCGCGCGCCGAAACCGTCGGTCTCGAACCGGATACTGCGCAGGCCGTCCTTCTCGACGAACCAGTTCTTGACCGAACGTGCGCGCCGCTGCGAGAGCACGGCGTTGTAGGCCGCCGAACCCTTGGCATCGGTGTAGCCGAGAATGCGGACGCGGCCGTGCGCGCGCGACCGCACGACCCGCGCCGCGGCCTCGAGCGTTTGGCGCGCCTTCGGCAGCAGCGCGGCGCTGTCGAAATCGAACAGGACGTCGGAGGCGAGATCGATGCGCAGTTCGGTGCGCGTTTCCTTGACGGCCATGTTCGCGGCCCGACCGCCCGCGTTCTCGACGTTGGCCCCCATCGATTCGACGTGAAAGACCAGATCGAGGATCTTCATTTGCCCGAGCGGAGCGGCCGTCGGTATTGGTTGCGCCGGCGCGACCGCTGACAGCGCGGAGAAGGCGAGCCAGAACGCGACGCTGGCCCTACGAGCTGATCGGAACATCGTCCAGCGGTTGGAAATGCGGAACGGTCACGGTGATCTTCTGCACGTTCGCCGGCGTTGCAGGGAATTGCGCCCACAGCGTTACCGCGGATTTCGCCGGAATGTTGTCGACGTGCTCGCTGCACAGGCAATGCTTGTCGGTGTCGGCGACCACGAAGTACTTCTTTTTCGCTGCGGCGTCGGTCAGAAAGATTCCGGAGACGTTGCGCGTATCGACGTAGTCCACGCCGCCGAAGTGATTTCCGCCCGTGTCGAGCGGCGCCGGCGAGTCGTTGCTGAGCGTAAAGCGCAGGGTCAGCATGTTCGGTCCGCGCTTGAGCGAGTTCACGATGACCCGCGTTCCGGTTTGCTCACCGTCGCTCGACGCCAGCGCCGCCACCGGAGCGCTCGTCGCCGGCCCGGCGGCGACCGCTGCGGTGGTCGCGACCTCGATCGCGGTTGCGGTCGCCGGCGCTGCCGCCGGCATCACCGGTGCGGGAGTAGCCGTCGCCTGAGTGAGCGGCGGCGGCGAGCTCTGGGCTTCAGTTTGTTGCTTGCCGCTGCAAGCGCTCGCGAGCGTGGCGAGCATCAATGCCGCAAATGCGGCAGCGCGTTTGATTTTCGGCATGGAGTCTCCTCAGCTCTTGGTAATCGCGTAGGGCAGCGACTTGACGAGCGCGTCGCCGAGGTAAAGGTCGAGACGGTAGCTTCCGGCCGGCCACACGCCGGTCGACGGTCCGGACAGCGTGAAGGTACCGCTGTCGGTGCCCGCGATCGATTTCTCGGCGATCGTCGTGTTGGGCGCGACACCATCGACGGCAGTCGCGACCCACACGGAGCGAATCGCGACGTCGTTCGAAACGCCGGAATCGCGCCAGACGCAGACAATCGTCGCCGTGTTCGCCGGGAAGCTGGTCGCTTGACCGATGATTGCGCCCTCGTCCGTGCGGCCGGTGCCGAGAACAGCCTGCGTGATCTGCGGTGCGACCTGCGCCGCGGCGGGAGCGCCCGCGTGCAGCGCGACGGAACCGGTCACACAAGCGGCCAGCACGACGACGAATGCCGCCGCCGCGGTCACTCGCCTTGCAACGGCGCCGTCCGTCTGGACGACGATCGTCCCCGCGATGCGATCGCCCAGCCGCTGCCGCGCGGGTGAGGTGAGCGCGACGATGAGACCGACGAGATACACGCCGATCCCGTCGACGACGCGGAGTGCGTTGCGCGCGAACGACCGTCCCAAGCCGATGCGCGCGCCGCCGGCGGTGCGCACGCGAAGATTCATCGCCAGTTTGCCGAGTGTCGTCCCGAAGATGCCCTCGAACAGCCAGATATACGAAAAGGCGACTGCAGCAGTCAGCGTGATGGTGAGCAATCCGGGCGCACCGTCGAGCTGAAAACCGTTGCTGGTCACGCCGCCGAAACGGGTCGCGGTCCACATTCCGATCACGGCGAACGGCGCCCACATCAGGATCAGATCGACGACCGCTGCGATGGCCCGATCGCCCAGCGGCGCGATGCGCTCACCGCTGGCGGGAACAGAGGTTTGCATGGCGGGCTCCTTTCAGGATGAACACCCGTTGCCAGAGCCTAGCGTTGTGGCGTAGCCGCAGCGTCCTCGTTCGCGTTCAGGCGCATACGGATGAAGTCGTTGAGCTGAGCGAGGTCGGCGAAGTACCAGCGCGTCCCCGATCCCACGTGGGTTATCGAGCCGCGCCACTCGCCGCGGCGCACGCCCGACCCTTCGTGCCACATTCGCACGACGAACAGTTGATCGGAAGCCACGATGGGATCAGACTAACGGGACGGCGTAGCGGGAGCGTCCTCGTCGTCTTCGGGCCAGCTGTTCACCGATCGCGCGCGCAGCAAGGCGCGGTACCAGCCCAGCTCGCGCATGCTTTCCCGATATTCTGCGCGATCGATTGCGGCGAGCCGGACCGCTTGTCGCTCGACGGCCCGCCGGGCCAGCTCGTTCGCCGCGTCGAGGTCGCCGCAACGATGCAGCGCTTGCGCGACGTTCCACAGCACCTCGCCGGGATCTTCGACGGCTTCGGGATGCGCCTGTTCATACGCGCCGACCTCGGCGGCCAGCGCGCGTGCGCGCTCGTTGTCGCCGCGAACAGAGAAGACGACCGCCAAGCGCGCTTGATTCGTGATCAGGTCGAGCCGCTGGTCTAGCCGCCGGTGGATCGCGACCGCTTCGTCGAGATATGCGACCGCTGCGTCGAGGTCGCCCAGTTCACATTCGGTAGCACCGAGATCGCCCAGCACCAGGGCGGCAAATCCTTCGCTGCCCAGCTCGCGCGCGAGATCCAGCGCACGCAGCTCGTGCGCTTTGGCCTCCGCATAGTCGCCGGCGATATGGGCGGCCACGCCCACGTTGCTTTCGCCGAAATACCGCATGCGCAAATCGTTATCGGCTGTCGCTTCGGCCACCAGCCGCGTGAGCCGAGCGCGCCCGCGTTCGACGCGGCCCAGCGCAACGTCGAGCGTCCCCAAACTGTTCTCGACGCCTCGCAGGCCGGTCCGATCGCCGACCGAGGCGTAGATTTCGCTCGCCGCCGAAAATCCGTCGAGCGCTTCGCCGACCGCGAACATCCGGTTTGCCGCGTTCGCGCGCCGCTCGTGCGCGCGCGCTTCGCCGAGCCGATTGCCGGTCGCGCGCGAGAGTGTGAGCAATTCACCGGCCATCCGGTAGGTGGCCGGGAAGTCTTGCTTGAGTATCTGCTCGACCATCGCCGAGTGCAGGAGCCGCGCTTCCATCGCCGGATCCCGCATCTCGCGCGCGAGGTCGGCCGCGCGGGTGAGGTCGGCGCGGTTCTCCTCGTAGCGGTTGCCGCGGATGCGCGCGTCAATGGCGATCAGCAGCGTCTCGAATTCGCCGCGACGATCGTCGGACGAGCGGTACAGCGCGATTGCCGCGCCGGCGCGCGCCAACGCGCGCTCGAATTCGAACCGGTCGGCGGCGAGCCGCGCTTGCGCGCGCAGCGAGGCGGCCTGCCAGGCAGTATCATCGGGTTCGATCTGGCGGTCCAGTGCGGCGATCGCGTCGTCGGCCTGCGCGTACTCAGCGAGGCTCACGGCGAGCTCGCACTGCCGCCGTAACGCGTGGCGCAGCAGCTCGCCGTCGTTGGACGCTCGTGCGAACGCCGCCAGCGCGCTGATGTCTTCCGCTTGCCGGTCGCGCCTGCCCAATCGGTCGGCGGCCTCGATTCTTGCCAGCAGCAACCGCGCGTACAGCGCCGGTTCGCTGGCCCCGTGCGCGCTCGCCAGATCGAGGCCGCGGGAGGCGTCGAGCAACGCTTCTTCGTTCGCGAACGAGAGGAGCGCGCCGAGAGCGGCGCGCGACCACGCATGCGCCGCGGCGAGCGGTTCGCCCGCGCCTTCGTGGTGACGCGCCAGGTCGGCCGCCCACTCCTCGCCGTCACCGCCATAGAGCGCCGCGAGCGTCCGCGCGACGATACCGTGGTATCGGCGGCGGCGTTCCGGTGCGACGGCGTCATAGGCGGCTCGGCGAATCAGGTGATGGGTGAACGCGTAGGCCCCGCGTTCGCGGCGGGTTGTTTCGCGCAACACGTTGCGCTCGATCAGCACCGCAAGAGCATCCAAGAGCAGGCCGCTCTCCCAGCCCGTCACCTCCCGGAGGACCTCGAAGTCGAAGGTGTCGCCGGCCACCGCCGCGATCTCGACGGCGCGGCGCGCGGTGTCGTCGAGGCGAGCGAGCCGGCTGGCGATCGCCGCGATAATCGTCGGCGGCGCGGTTCCGTCGAGCCCGGCGTCCTCGCCGCGCTCGAGGATCCCGCCGATCAACTCGCCCAGGAAGAGCGGGTTCCCGAGGCTCGTCTCGTACAGGTCAGCAGCGCGTCCGGCAACGGCGCGATGGGTATGTGCGGCGAGGCTTTCGACGATCTGCACGACCGCCGCCCGTTCGAGCCGCGGCAGCTGGATCGTCGCGTTCGTTCCGCGTGCTTCGAGCTCGCGCCGGATCTTTCGCAGCGGATGCGACCGCACCACCTCTTCGGTGCGCTGCGTGACGATCAGCGCGATGCGTTCGGAAGCAATGCGATGCGACACGACACCGAGCAGCTCGGCAGTCGCCGTGCCGCACCAATGCAGGTCTTCAAGGACCAGCAGGAGCGGGCGCGCGCGGGCGATCGCGCGCAGCGCGCGGACGATCGACTCGAACAGACGGGCCTTGTCTTCGTCGGGGCTCAGCGTCGACGCCCGCGCGCCGTCCAGGTGCTCAGCGAGCTCCGGCACGACCGTTGCGAGAACGCTTTGCCAGACGCGCTCGAGATTCGACGCGACGATCAGCGGCACGGCCGACCGGAGGGCTTCGACGAACGACTGATACGCGAAGGACTCGGGGCCGGTCGTCGCGCCGATCAGCGCCGTGCCGCCCTGCTGTTCCGCGCGCGACGCGAGCTCGCCGGCAAAGCGTGTCTTGCCGATCCCGGCCTCGCCTTCGACGAAGGTGACGCTGCCGTTTCCGCGCGCCGCGCGGTCCCAAGCGAACATCGCGCGTTCGAGCGGCGCTTCGCGGCCGGCGAACGGAAGCTCCACGCGGCGGGTCGTCGCCTGGGCGGCTGGTTGCGGCGGCGCGCGACTCGGAGCTCCCGGCGGTTCGCCGCGCAGAATTGTGTCGCGCAACACGTCCGTCTCAGGCATTGCGTCAATGTCGAGTTCCTTGCGCAAGCGGTCGACGAACGCATCGATCGTGTGCAACGCGCCCGCCCGATCGCCGGCCTGATAGCGGATCGCCGCGATCTCGCGGGCGACGTCTTCACGCAGGGGGTCCACCGCCAGCAGGCGCTGTGCATATTCCAGCGCGCGCGGAAAGTCCCGATTGCTGCGGAATCGTTCGGCCAAGCGCTTGAGCGCCGTCAGAAACTCGCCCCGCAGCCGCTCGCGCTCGCCGAACACCCAATCGTCGTACAGATCTTCGAGCAAGTCGCCGCCGTACAAGGCGACGGCGGCCTCGAGGGTGTCGTCGTCGCCGCACTGCCGATCGAACTCTGCGACATCGAGCGTACACGCCGCGTCGGGATTCCAGCGCACGAACTCGTTGTTCGCAATGATCCAATCGTGTTCGGCGCCGGCCGACGGCAAAACGGATTTGAACAAGGTCAAGTTGCGCCGCAGATTCCCGCGCGCGACGTCTTCGTCGGCATCGGGCCACATCGTGAAGGCCAGAAAGTCGCGCGATATCGCGGCCGCGCGGTGCACCAGCAGGTAGCCGAGGATCGGGAGCGTCTTACGCGGCGCGGTGAAGGCAAACGGCTCGCCGTCGAACTCCAAGCGCGCGTGACCGAGCAGCGCCACATATAGCCCCGCCGTGCCGGTCGGACCGAGCGACGCTCCGCTCCGGCGCATGGTTCGCGGGCCATTGCTGGCCGCAACCGCCAAGCCCTGCGTGTTTTTCGGTCGTGCCCGAGCCGGGACGCTGGGGCTACGGCCGGCGGTTAGGATCGGGGCGAAGGAGGTTCGCTCATGCAACGCTGCTGGATGGCTCGGTTCGTCGCGAGCGCGCTCGCGCTGGTGACGGTCTTCGACGGTCTCGGTCGGGCGGCGAACGCCGGCGGCACCGCTCCCAAACCGCCTGACCTGAGCGGAACCTGGGTCAGCGACATGGGCGAAGTGCAATTCATCCAAGCCGGAACGTCGGCGACGGCAATCTTCTCCAATGGTGGTGGCAACTGTAAGAACGGCGACCACCTCAAGCGTTACATCGACGGCCACTTCAAGGACGCAAGCAATTTGGCCGGCACGATTGAGCTCTGCACCACCGCCCAGGTGCTGATCGACAAGTGCGGTCTCTCGAAGACGTTCTCGAAGCCGTTCCACACGACGTCGATCTCCAAGAATTCGATCACCGGGACGTTCATGAGCGAATGGTACGATCCGCAGAAAGGCGACCAGTGCAAGTTCACCCGCAATGCGGCCAAGGACGCGCCCAAGACGTTCACGCTGACGCGTAAGAGCTCGAGCCCCTGTCCGGACACCGCGCAGGTCAAACAACTGGTCGCGGTCTCTGGAAAAGTCACGAAATACATGTCGTTTGCCGCCGGTCACATGACGGACCCCGGGCTTCGCGGCGCGGTCAGCCGGTCGCAGAATGCGATCGGCGACATTGCCGGGCTGTTGGGCAAGTACGCCGACGCCGGGGAGAAGTGCGATCAGATCGATTCGCTGCTCGGACAGATCGACGAATTCAAAGCGGCGATCGATCAGATCAACAATGCCGGCTGCAACACGAACGCGCTCGCGGCCGGCTTCGACAATCTGTTCCGGACGGCCGGGCAAGTCGGACAGCAATTCAATCCGATCCCCGAGCTCAAACCGGTCTTCGCGCTGCTCGCCGCCAACCAGAATTTTTTCGCCACTACCAGCAGCAACCTCGACCCGGAGCAACGCTGGGCCGACCAGTTTCAATACGTCGACGGCTACGTTCCGAACTGCCCGCAGTAGATCGCGCAGCGCGAACACCGTCGCGAGCTCAGCTGTAGTCGAACTCGACACCCGCGATGCGCACCGTGTCGCCTTCGTGCACGCCCAGCTCGCGCAGCCGCTTGTCGACGCCCATCTTGGCGAGAATTTGCTCGAAGCGCGCCAGCGCTTCGTCGTTGTCGAAGTTGGTCATACTTGCCAAACGCTCGACGCGGTCGCCGCTGACGACGTAGACGCCCTGTTCGACGCTGATCGCGAACGGTTCGTCGGCAGTGAGCTGGATCTGGGCGGGTTCGGGTTGCGCGACCGGCGGCGCGGGCATCGCGCGGATCAATCCCCAGGCCGCATAGATCAGCTCTTGCACGCCTTCGCCGGTCGCGGCCGAAATCGCGCGCAAGCCGTCGATCTGCTCGCGCAGCGTCTCGAACGTCGCGCGCGCGTCGGGCAAGTCGATCTTGGTGATGACGACGATCACCGGCCGATCGAGCAGCGAGGAATTCCACGCCTGCAGCTCGTTCTCGATCGTCGCTTTGTCGGCCAGCACTTCGTCGAGCGGCTTTGCACCGTCGATGAGGTGAATCAGCACGCGCGTGCGTTCGACATGGCGCAAGAAGCGGTCGCCGAGTCCCGCGCCCTCGTGCGCGCCTTCGATCAAACCGGGGACGTCCACCATCACGAACGACTCGAAGTCGGCGACGCGCACGACGCCCAGTTGCGGCTCGAGTGTGGTGAACGGATAGTCGGCGACCTTCGGCCGCGCTGCGCTCACGACGCTGAGCAAGGTCGACTTTCCGGCGTTCGGCAGTCCGATCAGTCCCGCGTCGGCGAGCAGCTTGAGTTCGAGCCGCAGCTCGCAGCGTTCGCCGGGCTCGCCGTTGTACGCAAAGTGCGGCGCTTGTCGCGCCGCGGTCGCGAAATGCTGATTGCCTTGTCCGCCGCGCCCGCCTTTGGCGACGCGCAAGCGTTCTTGCGGCGTGCTCAGATCGGCGAACAACCGCGGAACACCCTTGTTGCCTTCGCCGTCGACCGATGTACGCGTGACGAGCGTTCCGACCGGTACACGAATCACCAGTTCGTCGCCGGCTTTGCCCGACTTGTTGTTTTGCGATCCCGCTTTTCCGCCCTCGGCCGCAAACTGTTTCTTGAAACGAAAATCGACCAGCGTGCCGAGTTCGGGATCGGCGACCAGCACCACGTCGCCGCCGCGTCCGCCGTCGCCGCCGGCCGGACCGCCCTTGGGCACGTATTTCTCGCGCCGCCAGGCCACGATGCCGTCGCCGCCGTTGCCGGCCGCGACCGTAATGTTCGCCTCGTCGATGAACTGCATTTAGGACAGCAGGGTGCGGGAGAACCCGCGGTGTCCGGTTCGGGCCCGATTGTTTCGTCGAAGCGAGGAGCGATGAGGGAGCAACGCCGTAGCGTTGTGACCGAAGAGCGACGACGTCTTCGGCGGAACAGGCGGGTTCGAGACGGCGCTGCGAGTTTTCCCGCAGCCTGCCATAGCAAAAAGAGCCGCATCGGCGGCTCTTGCGTTCATGCGGCGCGGAGCCGGTTCAGACAGCGGCGGGAATGACGTTCACGTGCTGCCGGTTCCTGGAGCTCGTGAACGTGACGTGACCTTCGACCACCGCGAAGATCGTGTGGTCTCGGCCGATCATGACGCCCTGGCCGGGATGGAACTTCGTGCCGCGCTGGCGCACGATGATGTTTCCCGGGATGACGACCTCTCCGCCGAAGCGCTTGACGCCCAACCGCTGCGCATTCGAGTCACGGCCGTTGCGGGTCGAGCCGGCGCCCTTCTTGGATGCGAATAATTGGAGGTCGAACCAGAACATAGCCGCGAGAGTATACCGCACGCCCGGCCGGCGGGTCAAACGGTGACCTTGCTCCGCCGAGGCTCGACCCGCATCATGACCGGGCGGCCGGGGCGTAGCGTGACGAGCGGCTCGAGCGGGACCGGCGAGAGATCGAGGGCGCGCAAGCGGACCCGGCGAGCGATCGTCGCCAGGACCAGCACCGCTTCGGTCCAGGCAAAGCTCTCGCCGATGCAGATCCGGTTGCCGCCGCCGAACGGGAAGTAGGCTCCGCGCGGCAGGGCCGCGCTCTCGCCGTTCGACCAGCGTTCGGGGCGGAAGGCCTCGGGCTCGATCCAGAACCGCGGGTTGCGGTGGGTGACAATCTGCGAGGTGAGCACGACCGAGCCGGGCGCGAGCGCCCAGTCGCCGAGTTGGAACGGTCGCACGATCCGGCGCCCGAGGATCCAGGCCGGCGGGCGCAACCGCATCGATTCGGCGACCACGTCGCGGGTGTAGTTCAGCCGCGGGTAATCGGCCGGAACGGGGTCGCGGTCACCCAGAACGGCGTCGAGCTCGGCATGGAGCAGCGCCTCGACGTCCGGGTTGCGCGCCAGGGCGTCCCAGGTCCAAACGAGCGCGTTGGCAGTCGTCTCGTGACCGGCCAGGAGCAGCGTGAGCGCTTCGTCGCGGACCAACTCGGGCGGCATCGGGTTGCCGTCCTCGTCGCGCGTCGAGAGCAAAATCGAGAGCAGATCGCCGCGGTCGCGCTCGTCCCGGCGGCGTTCTTCGATCAGCCGGTAGATGACGGCGTCGAGGTCGGCCTTGGCGTGCTTGAACCGCCGCGTCGCCGGATGCCACGGAATGTAATCGAAGAGCTCGGCGAACGTGCTCAGGCTGGCCGGAAAACCGGCCATTGCGCGGGTCACCGCGCTGCCGATCGCATCGGCCGCGTCGTCAATGTCGGCCGAAAAGAGCGTCGCGGCGGCGATGCGCAAGGCCACCCGGTTCATCAGCGCATCGACGGCGACGTCCTCGTCGCCCGAGAGCGCCTCGGCGGCGGCGCGCGCCGCCTCGATCATCGTCGTCGCGTACGCCGCGATTCGCTCGCGATGGAAGGCCGGCTGAACGAGCCGCCGCTGTTTGAGGTGCAACGGCTCATCGCTGGTCAGGAGCCCGTGGCCGAGCAGGCGGCGCATCCGGCGCAGCCCGCGGCCCTTGATCACGTCGTAGCCGCCGGCGGTCAGGAGCTGATCGATGAGCGCCGGCTCGTCGACGAACCAGAACCGGCCGCGCGGCATCCGCCACGAGGCGATCGGGCCGTAGTCGCGCGCGACGGACGCGAGGAAACCCGGCATGCGGGAGAGGTCACCCGAGGCGGCCAGGTTCCGGATCGCGGTCAGCGCCGGCGGCCCGGCCGGGAAGCGCGCGGCGTTCATCGCTTTTTAGTGTACTCCACGACGTCAGATTGCCGCCCGGGGTAGGATTTAGTTGGTCGACCAACCAAGAACACCGGCATGGTGCGCCCCTCGGCTACTCGCGACCGAATCGTCGAGCACGCCATGCTGCTGTTCTGGGAGCACGGCTACGAGCGGACCGCGATCTCGGACATCATTGCGGCGGCGGGCGTGCGCTCCGGCAGTCTCTACCACTTCTTCGCGACCAAAGAAGCGCTGCTGATCGCGGTCCTCGAGGCGTATCTCGTCGGACTCGCGCCGCAAGTCATGGATCCGGCGTTCGCCACCACGACCGACCCGGTCGAGCGCATCTTCGCGGTCCTCGAGGGATACCGCCGCGCGATCATCGTGACCGATTTCCGCTATCGCTGCCCGATCGGCAGCCTCGCGCTCGAGATGCAGAATGCATCGGATCGAGCACGCACGCTGGTTCACCGCAATTTCACCGGCTGGCGAGACGCGATCGCGCGCTGCGTCCGCGATGCCGGTCCTGCCCTAGCCGACGGCCTCGATGCAGACTCGCTGGCCGCGTTCGTCCTGACCGTGATGGAGGGCGGCGTCATGCAGGCGACCGCCGAGCGCGCTATCGAGCGCTACGACGACTCCGTGCACCACCTGCGCGCCTACTTCGACTCGCTCCAACGGAGGTGACCATGCCCCGAATCGCACTCGCCGCGCTCGCGCTTTGCGCCGCGCAGTTCTTCCCGTCGGCTCCCGCGCTCGCACAAACGCAGTCATTCGACCGCGGACACGTTCACGTCATCACGTCCGCCGACCCCAAGCGGCTCGACTTTGCGGTGACCGTGCCGGCAACGCTCGATCAGGTGTGGGAGGCGTTCACGACCGTTCCGGGCGTGACGAGTTGGCTTGCGCCCGAGGCCGCGGTCGAGCTGCGACCCGGCGGAAAATGGGAGGTGAGCTTCGGTCCGGGCTCCTCGACCGCGGGCGGCACGATCGAGCTGGTTCAACCCCGCTCGCTCCTCGCGATCTCCGCAATGGCTCCGGATCGCTTTCCGACCGTGCGGCGCGAACGGACCGACGCGGTCTTCCTGTTCGAGGCGGCGGGCCCGAATGCGACGCTCGTGCGACTCACGCAGACGGGCTGGAAGCAAGGTGCGGAGTGGGACGCGGCGTTCTCCTATCTCGCCGGCGGCAACGCCGAGCTGCTCGAAGCGCTCTACCACCGCTTCGCTGTCGGACCGATGCGCTGGAAGTGAGCGGCCGGGCGCGGCCTTGCTGCCACCCCTGTGCGGGAGGGGCGATTTCGCGCCCTTAGAAACGGAGTGCGTTTTGGAGAAACGCCGCGTCGTCATCACGGGATTGGGCGCGATCACCCCGCTCGGCAACTCGCACACCACCTTTTGGGAGGGGCTGGTCAGCGGCCGCAGCGGGGTCGGTCCGACCACCGCCTTCGATCCCGCCAAGCTGACCACGCGCATCGCGGCCGAGGTGAAAGACTTCGACCCCGACGCGCTGTTCGGCCGCCGCGAGGCGCGCCGGATGGATCGCTATGCCCAGTTCGCGCTGGCGGCGGCGCGCGAGGCGCTCGAGGATGCGAAGTTCCCCGACGATCCCGATCTGCGCGAGCGGACCGGGGCGATCATCGCGACCGGGATCGGCGGGATCATCACCGTCGAGAACACGACCTTCGAGGTCGGCCCGACGCAGCGCTGGGATCGCATCTCA
>Ga0182024_10009082_pt1 | contig 20696 bp, 20 predicted proteins | sample P32metaG_FD_120480 | JGI IMG/M metagenome (GOLD analysis project Ga0182024, IMG submission 120480) | Permafrost microbial communities from Stordalen Mire, Sweden - P3-2 metaG (Illumina Assembly) | ecosystem: Environmental > Terrestrial > Soil > Wetlands > Permafrost | place: Sweden: Stordalen...
AGCAGCAAACGCAAGCTGAGGCTTGGCGTTTATTTTTGTTCCGGCTCTTTAACGTGGCTCCGGAGACCACGGCTCGCTTCTTTCACCTCAACGACTAACGTCGAAACCAATCACCCCCTCGTGTGCTTCATGACCATCCTGGTCACGACACCATTGTACAGGGTTCAGTTTTGGGCCATTTCGGCGACGTTGTGATTACAGGAATTTTTCATTATTGCGCACGCTGCGTGCTATTTCGAGCGCGGCGTCGCGTTTCTTGATCGCTTCGCGGCGGTCCTGCATCTGTCGACCCTTGGCCAGCGCCACTTCCACCTTGGCGCGCCCGTCCTTGAAGTACACCCGTAAGGGGACCAGGGTGAGAGGCTCCATTCGGATTTTGTGGTGTAAGCGATCGATCTCGTGACGGTGCACCAGAAGCTTGCGCTTTCGATCGGGTTCGTGGCTGCCGTAGCCCACGGCGTAGCTCCATGGCGGAATGTGCATCTGGAAGAGCCAAAGTTCGCCGTCGTCAATTCGTGCGTAACTGTCGACGATCTGGGCCTTGCCTTCGCGAAGTGACTTCACCTCCGAGCCGCTCAGCACGATACCGCATTCCAGGGTGTCAATGATCTCGTAGTCGTGGCGGGCGCGGCGATTAGAGGCGACCACCCGGTCGCCGGGAACCGCCTCGGCTTTAGCTTTGGCGCGACGCTCCTGTATCTGTTTTGCTCGAGCCACGTCTCCAGCGTACTGATCGGGCTCTCTGAACCACTTGGTGGTCGTTATGGTGGCGGGATGCTTACTCTCACAGCGGCGCAGCGTGACGCGATGATGGCCACGTGCATTCGCGCGCTGCCCAACGAGGGCTGTGGGTTGTTGCTGGGCACCGCCGAGGGCGTCGTGACTGACGTGGTGGCGAGTGACAACGTTGCTGACTCGGCGAAGCGCTACGAGATTGACAGTCGTGTATTACTTCGTGCCACTCGCAGAGCCGACGATGATGGCGTGACCGTGATGGGTGTGTTTCACTCGCACACGCATTCCGAGGCGTATCCGAGTGCGACTGACATCGATCTGGCCCCTGACCCTCAGTGGCACTACGTACTAGTGTCGCTGCGAGATCTGCCGACAGTGGTGAAGAGCTTTCATATTGAGGGTGGCGTCGTCGAAGCGGAGCCCGTTGTTGTGCTCTAGGCGACGTTCGCGTGCTCGGGTCACGGAGCGAACGCATTGAACATCGCCCTCGTTGCCAAGTTCTCTCTCCCGACAACTATCAACGTGGTGCTGCTCATAGTGCGTTTATTTCTGGGCCCAGTGATCTTCACTCACGGCTACCGCAAGTTTTTTCGTGGCGGCAAACTCGCGGGCGCGGCCGGTTGGTTCAAAAAATTGGTATGAAGCCGGGCCGGCTCAATGCGGTGGCGGCCGCGTCCACCGAAACCGGCGTGGGTGTCCCGCTCACTTTTGGACTTCTGACATCGCTCTTTAGCGCGGGACTGCTCGCGTTGAACAGTGGCGATCGTGAGCGTGCACCGCAAGAACGGGTTCATGATTAGCAATAAGGGCCAAGGAGTTGAGTACTGCCTGGAACTGTCGGTGATGGCGCTCGCTCTGGGAACCTGGGGTCCGGGCAAATTCTCGCTCGATTATTCAATGAGGATTTTTTCTCAATGGACCTTTTCGACCGATTTTTACGTCACGTTGGCGGTTGGTCGTGGCGGCGCGTTGCTCCATCTGCTGGCCTGTTATCGGTCACCAAAACCGGCTTAGGGTCACGTTCCCGGACGGTGGTGCTAAATTTGACCAAAGTGGTCATGAATTGGTCACCGTAGTCGAAAGGTCTGTGATGACGGCAACCGTGCGAATCCCGACCGTGCTTCGCCCATCCATGAACGGAGCGACCACTGTGGCCGTTGAGGGCGCCACCGTCGGTGACGTACTCGACCATCTGACCAGCACCTACCCGTTGGCGAAGGGTCAACTCCTTAACGCCGACGGTACCCTGCACCGATTCCTTAACGTGTACGTCAACGACGACGACGTACGGTATCTTGGCGGCGTCGACGCCCCCGTGCTCAACGACGACGAGATCACCCTGCTGCCCGCGGTCGCCGGTGGAGCTGGTTAGTGGCGCGTTACGCGTCGATACTTGACCTCATTGGCAACACACCGATTATTGACGTCAGCCAGCTGTCACCGAAACCGAACGTCACGATCCTTGCCAAGCTCGAGGGCCGCAATCCCGCGGGATCGGTAAAGGACCGGATCGCGCTCAGCCTCATCGAAGCGGCCGAACGCGAGGGACGCTTGATTCCGGGAAAACCCGACCAGGTGTTGCTCGAACCCTCGTCGGGCAACACCGGCATTGCGCTCGCCATGGTCTGTCGACTGCGCGGCTACCACCTCAAGGTCGTGCTACCCACCAACGTGTCGCCCGAGCGCAGGCAGCTGCTCCAGGTGTGGAACGCGGAGATCATCGACTCGCCGGGCGCCGAGGGCTCCAACGGCGCGGTGCGAATGGCCCAGCAGTTAAGCGCAGAACACCCCGAATGGATTTTTCTCTACCAGTACGCCAATCCCGCCAATCCGCGCGCGCACTTCACGACCACTGGTCCCGAGATCCTCAACGACGTACCCGAAATCACGCACTTCGTGGCGGGACTCGGAACGTCGGGCACCTTGATGGGCGTTGGTCGGTACTTAAGACAGCACAAGCCGGACGTTCAGATTTGGGCTGTGGAGCCGCCGAGTGGCGAGATGGTGGACGGCCTGCGCAACCTGGACGACGGCTACGTCCCGCCGATCTTCATTGATAACGCCGGTACGGAGTTGTTGGACCGCCGGGTGGTCGTTCGACCGCGCGAATCAATCGAGTGGACGCGGCGCATGACCGAGGCCGGACTATTCGTTGGCATTTCGTCAGGCGCCATCATGGCCGGTGCGGTCAAGTGTGCCGCGACGATTGCGCCGGACGACAGTGCCACCATCGTCACTGTGGCGCCCGATGACGGGTGGAAATATCTGTCGACGGGGGCCTGGAGCGACGACATTGAAGTGGTTGTCGAACGGGCGAAGAACACGATTTACTTCTAGAGGGCCGCCGAGAAAATCTCCGCTACCGTTAGACCGCAACGTTGCGTTGCTTAAGGAGATTCATGTCTGAATTACGAACCGACGGTCGAACTCCCGAGCAGGCGCGTCCGCTCACCTTCGTGCGCGACTACACCGAAATGGCGAACGGTTCGGTACTCGTGAGCTTCGGGCGTACCCGAGTGCTCTGCACCGCATCGGTCGAAGAAGAGGTGCCGCGCTGGCTCAAGGGCAAGGGCCGCGGATGGGTCACGGCGGAGTACTCCATGCTGCCCGGCTCAACGTCCGAACGCGCCAGCCGCGAAGCGGCGCGGGGCAAGCAGTCCGGTCGCACCCAGGAGATCCAGCGTCTTATTGGCCGGTCGCTGCGCACCGTCACGCGCCTCGAGATTCTGGCCGACGTTCAGATCACCGTTGACTGCGACGTCCTCCAGGCCGACGGCGGCACGCGCACCGCCGCGATCTGCGGCGGGTACGTGGCGCTGCACGACGCCATCTCGCGCCTCGTTCAGTCGGGCACCATCAAGGAACACGCGCTCAGTGATCTTGTCGCCGCGGTGTCGGTGGGCATCATTGGCGGCGTGCCGATGCTGGATCTGCCCTACGAAGAAGACTCACGGGCCGACACCGACATGAATGTCGTCATGACTGGCGCGGGACGATTTGTTGAGGTCCAGGGTACGGCCGAGAAGGAAGCGTTCTCTCGCGAGGAGTTGAACCAACTACTTGACTTGGCGGCCTCGGGCATCGCGGAGATTCACGCGGCGCAGCGCGCGGTCTTGGCGACGGCGCCCGTACCACGCGCGTAGTGCGACGGTTCGTCCTCGCGACGGCCAACCCTGACAAGTCCGCCCAGATGCGTTCCATTTTGGAACCGCTCGGTGTGGTGGTCGAGGAACGGCCCGCGAACATCCCCGACGTTCATGAGAGCGAAGACACGCTCGAGGGCAATTCGCATTTGAAGGCCGCGGCGATTGCCAACGCCACGGGTCTGGCCGCGATTGCTGACGATACGGGACTCTTTGTGGACGCCCTCGATGGTCGCCCCGGTGTCTACAGTGCTCGTTACGCCGGCGAACGCGCGAGTTACCAGGAGAATGTCGCGAAACTGCTCGACGAGTTACGCTCCGTGCCCGAGCCGCGACTCGCGCACTTTCGCAGCGTCATTGTCGTGGCCTACCCCGACGGCGATTGGTTCGGTGTCGAGGGCGTGCTCGAGGGTGCCATTTCGTTGCGAGCCAGGGGAGAGGGCGGCTTTGGCTACGACCCCGTATTCGAACTGCAAGGGAATGACCGACGAACCCTCGCCGAACTGAGTGTCGACGAGAAAAACGCGGTATCGCATCGCGGGATCGCCCTGCGTGCGCTCGTCCAAGAACTTGGAACGAGATAGGTCTGTTCACACAACGTTCACCTTTAGGCTATGGACGTGACCAGTCGTGAACTACCGATGTTCCCTCTCGGAATGGTGGTCTTCCCTCATCAGCAACTGGGTCTGTACGTGTTTGAAGCCCGCTACCAGCAGATGCTGGCCGATCTCGATACCGAAAGTCGCTTTGGCACGTGCCTCATTGCGCGCGGATCCGAAGTCGGCGGTGGCGACGAACGGCTCTCGATTGGCACGGTCGTCGAGGTGTTGGCCGCCCAGCCCTTCGATGATGGCCGCACGTTGATCCTCATAGAAGGCGTGCACTGCTGTGAAGTGACAACCTGGCTCGAGGACGCACCCTATCCGCGAGCCATAGTGCGCGAACGGCTCTGCGTGGATTGCGGCATCGACCCGGTGCTGCTTAAATCCACTGAGTCAACGGTGCGCGCGCTGCGCGCGTTGCAGAGTGAAGTCAATGCGGACGAGTGCATTCAGTCCAACTGTTCCATGGACGCTGATCCCAAGGTGCGCAGCTGGCAGCTGTGCTCCATGACCCCAATGTCGATGCTCGACCAGTTCAAGGTCTTGAGCCTCAGCGACCCGAGTGACCGGCTACGCCTACTTGCCGAGATCTGCTGCGAGCGATACGGCGACTACCAACGCATGCTCGCTGTGGATTCTTCCCACCGCTCGTTGAACTAGCGCAACTCAATTAGGTCGACCACAAAGATCAACGTCTCGCCGGGCGCAATGACGCCGCCCGCACCGCGCTCACCGTAACCGAGGCGGGCCGGGATGACCAGGCGTCGGCGGCCACCAACTTTCATTCCCACGACACCCTGATCCCAACCGGCGATGACGTGCCCGGCGCCGAGTGGAAACGAGAAGGTGTCACCGCGATCCCACGACGCGTCAAACTGTTCGCCGTTGGACGCCGCGACACCGACGTAGTGGACGACGGCGGTTTGACCGACGTCGGCCGCGTCTCCGTCGCCGATGAAGATCTCCTCTAAGACGAGGTCGTCGGGTGCGGGACCCAGGTACGGCTCAACAAATGGTTTTTCTGGCATGAGTTGAGATTACTAGTTGACATATAAATCTCGATGTGCAGACTCTAAGTTTTTTGTGAGGGCCAACCGAATGTCGCCCATGCGTGGTAGTGCTCGCCGAAATCCCTGAGATACGTTCTAATAATCGAAGTCCCGACCAACGCACTCGTTGATCGGGGCTTCCGTATTCAAAGAACATCGTCACTACATTGACGAATCTCCTCGCGAGCGCAAATTATCGGCGCTGGCGACCGCCGCCGACAACACGGACGTTGCGAGCCTCGCGGCCCTTAGGCCCCGTGGCCTCCTCGAAGGTGATGGTCTGACCCTGGGTGAGTGACTTGAAGCCATCACCCTGGATGCTCGAGAAGTGGATGAATAGATCGTCACCCTTGTCGTCGCTCGCGAATCCGAAACCCTTGGAATCGTTGAAGAAGCTGACGACGGCCTCTTTGTCCTTTTGCCCCCGAGGCGTCGTGCCACGGTCATTGAATCGTGGTGCTTGACGGTCGTTGGTACGTTCAGGGCGAACGGTGCGGTCGTTAAAGCCACGCTCGGGACGAGTAGCACGCTCGAACGCCCGTTCGGGTCGCGCTGTTCGGTCGCTGAATCCGCGGTCGCTGCGTATGGGGCGTTCTGCATTGGCGCCGCGTGCGCCCACGGGCCGGTCGCTACGCGTGCGGTCGTCGGAACCGCGAGCGGGACGGGATCCGCGCTCGGCAAACGGACGGTCACTGCGTACGGGGCGACTCTCGCGCTCGAACGACGAACGCTCACGCGGTTCGCGGCGCTCAAAGCTGCGTGGTCCGCGGTCGTGGTCGCGCGGCGTCGAACGCTCGGAGCGGCCCTTGCCGCCGCGATCGTCCAGACGCTCGGAGGCGATGACGTCGTCGACGGCGCCCAGTCGAATGGCGGGAGCGTCTTCGCGAGTTTCCAAGGACATCGGAATACCCAGCGCCTTCTGCAGTCGCTTCACCTGACCAATGACGTCCTCACCCACCAGGGAGATGACGGCACCAGTCGCGCCGGCGCGGCCAGTGCGGCCCGAACGGTGCAAGTAGTCGGTTGCCTGCGCGGGTGGATCGTAGTGAACAACGACCGGCAAGAGCTCAATATGGATACCTCGGGCGGCGACATCGGTCGCGACGAGGACGCGGATCTGTCCATTTTTGACGCTACGAAGTGCCCGTTCGCGCTGGGCCTGGGTGCGGTCTCCGTGCAGGGGAACCGCCGAGATGCCACGCTCTTCGAGTTGACGTGCCAGACGGTCGGCACCGTGCTTGGTGCGAGTGAAAATAATCGCGCGCTCGTACTCTTCGACGATGTCGGCGGTGATTTGGGGACGCTGGTCGCGCGGCACACGCCAGAAGAAGTGGTCAACGTCATTGGGTGCTTCGTCGCCCACCACGTCGTGGATGGCGGCATCGTGGGTGAACTCCTTGATGAGTGACTTGATGTCGGGCGCCATGGTCGCGGAGAACAACATGACGTGACGGTCGCGGGCCGTCGCACTAATGATGCGGCGCACGGCGGGAAGGAATCCCATGTCGGCCATGCGGTCGGCTTCGTCAACGACCACTGTCGTGGTGGATGACAAGTCAAGGGCACCTTGTTCGAGCATGTCCTCAAGACGTCCGGGACAGGCCACGACGACGTCGACACCAAAGTTGAGTGCCTTGCGCGCGACGCTGTAGGACGTGCCACCGTAGATGCAGATGACGCGGCGACCACGATCGTCGGTGAGCTGCGCCAATTCCTTTTGCACCTGGGCGGCGAGTTCACGGGTGGGCACGAGCACCAGGGCGACGGGCTTGCGGGGGCGGGCTTTGGTGAGGCGCGCGATGAGCGGTAGGCCGAAGGCGAGGGTCTTGCCCGAACCAGTGATGGCCTTTCCCACGACGTCTCGCCCGGCGAGCGCGTCGGGAATAGCCGCCTCTTGAATGGGGAAGGCTTCAGTGATACCACGAGCCGCGAGGCGTTCTACGAGGTTCGGTGGCACGCCGAGGTCGGCAAAGGGCACAGACATATGACTCCTACGAGTTGAGATGAGCCCAACTCGATATGTCACAGTCGAATCGGTCTCCACCGCATTATGCGGCAAAACAGCAAATACCACGCTAGCAGACGAGGGGGCCAATAGCCAGACACTCGTTGAAACGTGGTGCGGGCGGAGGGACTCGAACCCACACTCCGAAGAACTGGTACCTAAAACCAGCGCGTCTGCCAATTCCGCCACGCCCGCAAGACCTTTCATTCTACGTGTTCGTGAGCGGAGTTCTGGAACTCACACGTTAGATTGGTTTGCATGAATAACTACTCCAGGGCCGAAGGATACGGCGCAAATGATCTCACCCAGCGACTCATTCGTGAGCGCATTGTCTTCTTGGGAACCGAAGTTGACCAGGAATCCGCCAACCGAATCTGTGCCGAACTCTTGTTGCTCGAAGCCGAGGATCCCGACAAGGACATCAGCCTGTACATCAACTCGCCCGGCGGCATTGTCTTTAGCGGACTGGCGATCTATGACACCATGCAGTACGTCAATTGCGATATCCGCACCATCTGTCTGGGCATCGCCGCGTCGATGGGTCAGTTCCTGCTCTGCGCGGGCACGCCGGGCAAGCGTTTCTCCTTGCCACACAGTCGCATCCTGATGCACCAGCCCTCGATGGGCGGCATGCAGGGACAGGCGTCGGATATCGCAATTCAGGCCGAACAGATTGGTTATTCCAAGAACGTGTTGGCCGAGCGCATCGCCTTTCACACTGGCCAGACGGTCGAGCGGATCGAAGCTGATTCGGACCGCGACCGCTGGTTCACCGCCCAAGAGGCGTTGGAGTACGGCTTCATTGACGCGGTGATTGAGCGTTCGGCGATTCGCCAAGGGGTCTAGTGGATAACGCCTCGTCGGCGGGGATCCCGCGACGCTCGATTGAGGACGCCCCCGTGCGCGTCTTGAGCGCGCGACCGAATCTGTGGACGCGGTTGAGGAATCTGGCCAACCGGCGCGAATTGCTCACGAGTCTGATCACGTCGGACATCCGCATCAAATACAAGAGTTCGGTCCTGGGCATCTTCTGGTCGATGCTCGCGCCCGCAATGACTTTAGGTATTTACTTCTTGGTCTTCTTCTTGTTCCTGAAGAACGGCATTCCCAACTTCTACATCTATCTGTTTGCGGGCCTCGTCGTCTGGAACCTTTTCCAGACCGCGATCAATACGGCGACCGGCGTCATCGTCGACCGGGCGTCGCTCGTCAAAAAGGTCTCCTTTCCGCGTGAGATCCTGGCGCTGGCCAACGTGGGCGCCTCGGTGGTCTATTTCTTCATCCAGCTCGGCGTGCTGGCGCTGGTACTGCTGATCGTGGGTCACGCCCCGGCCTGGAACTACATGTGGATACTGCCCATCTCCTTCGCGGCGCTCTACCTGTTCACCGCGTCAGTGGCCATGGTCACCTCGGCGCTCAATGTCTACTTGCGCGACATCAAGCACCTGATGGAAGTGTCGTTGATGCTGTGGTTCTACTTGACGCCCATTGTCTACAGCTATGAGAACACGATCTCGCTCAAACTTCATCAGCACGGGATTGCCCCGCTCTATTTCTTGAATCCCATCACCTTGATCGTGCTCACCTTCCAACGGGTGTTTTACGTCGCGACGACGGTCAGCTCAACAGTGGCCCCCCACCCATTACTTCGGATCTTGCCCACGTGGTCGGTCTCACACTTCTTCTTCCTCAACCTCGCCCTGCTCGCCATCATGATCGTGCTGTTCTTGGTGTCGTTGACAATTTTCGGTCGACTCGAGGGCAATTTTGAGTCGGAGTTGTAGTGACGACGGTCATTGAGGTATCCAACATCTCCAAGCAGTTCAAGATTCACCACGAACGACACAAGTCCTTAAAAGAGCGCCTGCTGCACCCCAAGTCAGGGACCACCGAACTCTTCAGCGCGCTCGTTGACATTGATTTCAAGATCTCCGACAACGAGACCGTGGGCATCGTAGGACGGAACGGCTCGGGCAAGTCCACGCTGCTCAAGTGCATCTGCGGCGTCTTGCAGCCCACGTCCGGTGAGATTCGTTTACGCGGGAGTTTGGCGGCCCTGCTGGAGTTGGGCGCCGGCTTTCAACACGAACTCTCGGGTCGTGAGAACGTCTACCTCTATGGCGCCATGCTCGGTTTTTCTCGCAAGATGGTCGACAACATTTTTGACGACATCGTGGCCTTCAGTGAGCTCGAACAGTTCATCGACACGCAGGTGAAGTTCTATTCGAGCGGCATGTACGTGCGCCTGGCCTTTGCGGTTGCCGTGAACGTCGATCCCGACATCTTGGTGGTCGACGAGGTCTTAGCGGTCGGCGACGAACGTTTTCAGGCCAAGTGTCTCGACCGCATTGGCCGATTCCAGGAAGAGGGACGCTCCATCCTGCTGGTGACCCACCAGGCCGATCAGGTTCGCGCGGTGTGCGACCGCGCCTTGGTGCTCGACGACGGGCAACTCATCGCCGATGGACCGGTGCAGGAGTCGCTGCGCATCTTTCGTGAGCATTTGTTAGACGACGCCATTGAACACGACCTCGCCGGCGTGCAGTCCAACGTCGTCATTGACGCCGTCACCACGCCCTCGGGAACATTTGACGTGCGTAGCGGCGCGGGCATGCACTTTGACGTGGAGATCACGTCGGAGACCGCCTACAGCGGAAACTTTGTGTTGGAGGTCTTTACGCGCAGCGGTCTGCTGGTGAGTCGTAGCGACGCCCAGGGTTCGCCCGTCAATTTGAAGCCCGGCCACAACCGGGTGGGGGTGGACCTCGCGCAGATTCCACTACTTGATGGCATTTACGACCTCAACGTCGGCATCGTCGACAGCCACGGCAACACGGTCATTGCCTGGAAGGAGCAGGGCGCGACGATCCAGGTTATTTACGACGGCCGCGAGGGCGGTATCGTGGAACTAGGTGCCTCCATTCAGCAGCAGTAGCGGGCCTTACTCGCGCGGCAGGCGTGGGAACCGGCGCAGGGCACCGAGGTAGCCCAGTCGACCGGCGTTGAAGGGAAACGTCGCGCCGCTGAGCATTCGCCGGTCGCCCCTCGAATTGCCGTAGGCGTAGATCTCCGGTTCGCCCGCGTAGTGGCGCTCATCGATCCATTCCGAGAGTCGGCGCAGTTTCTCGCGACCGCGACAGTTCTTGCCTAAATAGCCGCCGGTCAATTTTCCCATCGGGTCAACCGCGAGACGGGTGCCGACGGCGCCCACAACATCAAGCGACTGCGCGACGACGTCCACGTACAGCTGGGGCGAGGCCGACACAATGACCACGTCGTGGCCCTTTTCCAGATGCCAGTTCAAACGCGCGAGCGTGTGCGGGCGTGCCTTATCTGCGAGATGCTCTAGCGCGAAGTGGCGTGAGATCTCTCGCACCTCTTCAAAGTCGCGTCCGGCCAGCAGCGCGCGAAAAAGTCGTTCCTTGGCGGCGTCGGCGCTCGCCCCGCTGCGAACGCCACCCACGAGCAGGGGCACTGCGAGAGTGGACGCTGCTCGAAATAGGGCGGACGAGCCACTGACGTGACGTAGCCAGGGAAAGACACTCCCACCATCGGTCAACGTGCCGTCCAGATCGAACGCCGCAACCGTCGGCGTGAGCGGGTCAAGCATGTCTCCAGTTTCGCAGGCTTTGTCGGGCGAACTGAAATATCAACAAATCAACTGGATATTGTTGTCATTCGAAATTTGGCCACTACAGTGGTGAAGTTCAGTCGAGTGACTGGCATTTTTCACGCAAGGAGCACAGACATGGCAATCCGCCTTGGAGACGTGGCGCCCGACTTTACGGCGGAGACCACTGAAGGAACTGTCAATTTCCACGAGTGGCTCGGCGACAGCTGGGGCATTCTTTTTTCGCACCCGAAGGACTTCACGCCAGTGTGCACGACGGAACTCGGTGCCTTCGCGGCGCGCAAGGGAGAGTTCGACAAGCGCAATACCAAGATCATCGGTGTCTCGGTCGACGACGTGGCGTCGCACGAGAAGTGGAAGGCCGACATCGCCGAAACCCAGGGTTCGACGCTTAACTTTCCCTTGATTGGTGACGAAGGCCGCAAGGTGGCCGACCTGTACGACATGATCCACCCCAACGCCAATGACACCCTGACCGTGCGGAGTGTCTTCATCGTGGCGCCCGACAAGAAGGTCAAACTCACGTTGACGTACCCCGCATCGACGGGTCGCAACATCGACGAGATCGTCCGCGTGCTGGACTCGCTCCAGCTCACCGCGAACTATTCGGTCGCGACCCCGGTCAACTGGACTGACGGCGACGACGTCATCATCGTCAACTCCATCAGCGACGAGGACGCCGTTACCAAGTTCCCCAAGGGCTTCAAGAAAGTGAAGGACTACCTGCGCGTCACCCCGCAGCCCAACAAGTAATCCTTAATTTTGCACGAAGCGGCCGCCACAGGGCGGCCGCTTCGTGACGTAAACGTTGACGGGTCAGGACGGTCGAGCCAATAGTTCTTCGAGCGACGCACGCAGTTCGCGTTTGAGGACCTTGCCTTGGGGATTGCGGGGCAGCGCCTCGGAGCGAAAGAAAATGCGTGTCGGTACCGAAAACTTGGCAATGCGCGATCCCACGTGATGGGCGACCTCTTCCGCGTCAATCACCCGTCCCGGTCGCAGCACGATGACGGCCGCCACCTCTTCTCCCATGACGGGGTGAGGTATGCCCACGACGGCGCAGTCGGCGACCTCAGGAATTTCGAAGATGGCCGCTTCAACAATCACTGAGTAGACGTTCTCGCCACCACGAATGATCATGTCCTTGGCTCGATCGACGATATAGATGTAGCCCTCGTCGTCGATGCGCGCGATGTCACCGCTGTGCAGCCAGCCTTTAGTGAAGGTCTTTTCGGTGGCCTCCGGCTTGTTCCAGTAGCCGCGCACGACGTTCGGCCCCTTGATCCACAGCTCGCCCAACACCTCGGACCCTCGCGCCAGGTCCGGCGTTGGTTCGTCGCCCTCATAATCTTCGGGAACAATTGCGACGTCGTTGACGGGCAGCGCCGGACCACAACTCTCCGGTCGCGCGATGTAGTCGGCCCCCAGGTTGAGTGAGACCGCGGCCGAGGTCTCGGTCAGCCCGTAGCCGTTGCCGGGCGTTCCGAGCGCGAACGCGGCTCGGATTCTTTTGACCAACTCCGGCGGCGCCGGGGCGCCTCCGTACGACACGCCGCGAATGCTCGACGTGTCGTACTGGCTGAAATCGGGGTGATCGAGTATTTGCATGGGGATCGTGGGCACGCCGCCGATATTGGTGAGGTGCTCGGACGCGATGAGTTCGAGGGCCTGGCGAGCGTCAAAGTGGTGGGTCATGACGATCTTTCCGCCGGCCACGGTGTTGGGAATCATCACCGAGAGACATCCGGTCGCGTGAAAGAGCGGCACGTTGAGCAAGGTCGCGCTGGGCAGCGACTCCTTACTTTCGTCGGGGTCCGGGGGATAGCGCAACGTATCTCGTTGGCTCGCGTAAAACAGGTTCATTATGTTGGTGATGGCGTTGCGGTGCGTGCCGACCGCACCTTTGGGCCGTCCGGTAGTTCCCGAGGTGTAGAACATCGTGGCGTCGTCGTCGGCCCCGATTGCGACGTCCGGGAGCGTCACCTCGGGATCGATGGCTCCAAGGACGTCGTCGTAACTCATGATACGGATCCGCGAATGTGCGTGGCCCAACTGAGGCGCACGATTCACGTCATCGCTGATGACCACGACTGTCGAGAGTTCACTGAGTTCGTCCAATGTCGGCTGCAGGCGCTCGAGCCGCTCCTCGTCGACGAACACGACGGTCGTGCCCGAGTCGGCCAAACCGTAGGCCAGCTCGTCGCTCGACCACCACGCGTTGAGCGGCACCACGACCGCACCACATATTGCCGCGGCCCAAAAGGATGTGATCCACTGCGGCAGATTGCGCGAGACAATCGCGACTCGGTCGCCTTTCTTGATGCCCATCTCGACGAGACGGTGGCTCAGCGTCGAGGCAATTCGGTAGTGCTGTTCGAAGGTGAAGCGCTGGTCTTCGTAGACCAAGAATTCCTTGTCAGCATGGTTGAGTGAAAGCTCGAGCACCTGACGCAACGTGGCGGGCGCGAATTTCCATACTTTCATCTCGACGCCGTGGACAGTGACGACGTCAATCTCAAACATCTGTCCGGCGCTCGTCAACTGCCTATCGGCCTCTTCGAGCGAAAGTGACGCTTCACTCACGATTGTTCAGGGGCGGCGGTCGCGGGAAGAAAGAGCCGGGCCCGGTAGAACTGCAGTTCGGCTATCGATTCTCGGATATCGTCGAGCGCTCGGTGGGCGCTGTCCTTTTCCGGCAGTTCGGCGAGTATTTCTGGGTACCACCGGCGCGCCAGCTCCTTGATCGTCGAGACGTCAACGTTGCGATAGTGGAAGAAGGCTTCGAGGGTCGGCATGTAGTCCTGCAGAAAACGGCGATCGGTCCCAATGGAGTTACCGCAGAGCGGAACAGTACGAACCTCGGTGATGTGCGTCTTGAGAAAGTTCAACGTTGCTTCTTCCGCCGCGGCAACGGACACGGTTGACGCTTCGATCAGCCCCAACAGCCCAGACTTCGTGTGCATCTCGGTCACGAAGTCACCCATATGGGTGAGTTGCTCGCTCGTCGCGTGAATGACGAGGTCAGGTCCCTCGCCAATCACGTTGAGTTCGTCGTCAGTAACGAGGGTCGCAATCTCGACGATGACGTGTCGCTCCGGTTCGAGACCCGTCATCTCCAGATCCATCCATACCAGCACGCTGGAACAATAGTAAACGGCCCCTGATGTTGGGTGGAGACCAGACCGGTAGCCTTCGGGCAATGGAAATTCTGGCCAAAGTACTCCATGAAGATGCCATACTGCCGAGTTATGCAAATGAAGGAGACGCCGGCTGCGATTTGGTGGCGGTCGAATCGTGCACACTAAAGGCCGGAGGTGGAAGAGCGTTAGTCGGTACGGGACTCAGCATTGCGATTCCCCAAGGCCACGCCGGATTGGTACTGCCACGAAGTGGGCTCGCGGCCAAGCACGGCGTGACGTGCATCAATTCGCCGGGACTCATTGACGCCGGATACCGAGGTGAACTTCGCGTGGCCCTGGTGAACCTGGATCCGAACACCGACTACGTGGTCAGCGTGGGAGACCGCATCGCCCAACTGGTTATTGCGCCCGTGAGTTCGGTCGCCTTTCGGGCCGTTGACGACTTACCTCCCGCGACGCGCGGCGAGGGCGGATTTGGCAGTACGGGTCGATGACGCAATTCCTTGACCCACTCGATAGCGCGTTCGTCCTGCTGGAGGTGGCGGGATCGGCGATGAACATCGGGGCGGTGATTGAACTCGAACCGGGCCGAATCACGGACCCGCAACAGCGTTTCGAATTGATTCGCACCAACATTGCCGCTCGAATCCACGAAATTCCAATATTTTCGCAACGCATTGTGCGCGCACCATTCGATATGACGTGGCCCATACTCGTGCCCGAGGAAAAATTCGATATTGATCGGCACGTGGTGCGGGTCGCCCTCCCGACGCCCGGCACGTCAGCGCAATTCGACGCACTGGTCTCGGATTTCTTTTCACGCACCCTGACGCCGAATCGTCCGCTCTGGCAACTGCTGGTCTTTGAAGGTCTCGAGGATGGCCGCGCCGCCATAGCGCTCAAGGTGCACCACGCGCTCGCCGATGGCGTATCGGGAGCTGAAGCGTTTGCCAACCTTTTCGATATTTCACCCGACGTCCGGGCTCCGGCGGCGAAGGTGGAATCACTGGTAGATGAAGGACCGACCATCACTACCTCAATGGGTCTATTGCGTGAGGGTCTCAATAAGATTCGCCGGCATCCTCAATTGATCGTCGACAGCGTTGGATCGTGGGTTAACCGATTGTTCGAAACGGTCCGGGCCATCGTGCGCGTCGCGGTGATTCACGGACGCCGTCAGGCCAACCCTGATCAGCCGTCTATATTTGAAGCGAGACGAACGTCGCTCAATGGCGCCGCGGGAGTAGAAAAAGAGTTCCACCGTCTTCGCGTGCCGCTGGCCGACGTGAAGCGTGTGGCGAAGAGTCGCGGCGCCTCGGTGACCGATTTCGTCATGGCAACGTCGAGCGGCGCGCTGCGGCGCCTGCTCGATGACCGCGGCGAAGTATTGCGCAAAGACCTCGTGGCCTTCGTGCCCATCAACGTGCGAGAAGAGGGCAGTGGAGGGGACTTCGGCAATCAGATCTCCGGCATGCTGGTTCGCCTGCACACGGACATCGCCAGTCCGGAAGAACGGTTGGAGGCCATTGCCAAGGACTCGGCCGCTGCGGTCGGGGTGCAACGACTGAAGAACGCGAAAGTGCTGCAGAACATTCCCCGCGTGCTCGGGCCAATGGCGCTCTCCTTCGGCGGGAAAATGATCTCGGCATTGGAACTCATCGACCGAATGCCCCCGGTGGCCAACCTCATGGTGTCCTCCGTACCGGGCCCGCCAATCCCGCTCTGGCTCAGCGGATATCGAGTGGTATCGGCGGCCCCCGTTGGTCCCCTTATTGGCAGCTTCTCGCTCAACATCACCGTACTGGGGTTTGGCGAGTACTTGGAGTTTGGTCTTTTGGGTTGCGCCGAACAGATGTCCGATCTCGCGACGTTGCGTGACTATATCTTTGAGGAAGCGGCCAACTTCATTTCGACTCCGCCCAGCTAAGTCACGGACGGCCATTCGAATGGTCTCGAAGACGTTTATTTGACGTTGGTCGCGCACAGCGGTTGGGCTACAATGTTCGCTACGCGGACGTAGCTCAGTTGGTAGAGCGCGACCTTGCCAAGGTCGAGGTCGCCGGTTCGAGCCCGGTCGTCCGCTCCAATATTTCTTGACACTTGGGGCGACCCTGTCTTCGGCTATCTACTTTGTTCGTGGTGATGATTCATCAACCGGATTTTTTCACTGATGGCTTCTGCGTCGGGACCACCGTGCAGTAGTTCGTCGCGTTGAATCGCTGCTTCATCCACGCCGTCCGCTTCTACGAACGGCGCTTGCGCCAGAAACGCGTCAACCGGATCAGGTCCAGTCACCCGGGTCGTTTCATCCTTCTTCTTGTGGTGCCTCACAAACGTGATCGTACCGTGTCGAACCTCACGTGCCGGAAAAAACTCGACGTTGCCTACCGTCGCGATGTGCTTGTTGCAGTTAGCGCGTCGCGGGATCGAGCAGGGCGGTCTGCGCGACATCAACGAAAGGACCCAGGTCAAGCACAATTTCGTCATCGTTGTCGCTGAAACTCGGCTGGGGACTAAGGACAATCAGACGTAGTCCATCGAAAATTGCGGCCTGATCGTCAGTGTCGATAGCGGACTGGACGAGCGCGTCGACGTCGGTGTCCTCGGGAAGTTCGGCCACAAAGACGGTGAAAGAACCACTGCCGTCGACTTCGTCCGCGACGAAGCTCAAACAGCCAGCGGTCAGCAGGTAGGAGCCCGATGCGGTCAATGAGAACAACGTCGCGGCCAGCTGATCCTGGGTGATTGGATTGGTGAGCACGGCGCCGGACGTGTCGAGCGCGTCAGCAACGTTCACCGTCAACTGGGCCAGGTTGCTCGTCGGGTGAAAGTCAATCCGGTTGTCGGCCAACGTTGGCCTGTTGTAGCGGCCCCGGACCCTGGTGTCGCGGAATACGAGAATTTCGACGAAGCCAATACCGTGCGTGGTCGACACCTCGACCATGCGGCACTGCTCGAACACCTCGATGCGGTTCATCGCTTCGACGGCGACGTAGTAGCGATTCGAGACGTCACCGCTGGCGACGTCCTCAAATCGAGAACCAAGGGTATCGAGATTGATCCCTAGCGTTCGCGCAACGAACAGCGTGGCCTTGAACCAGGAATCCCACGGCACGTCGTCATCTTCGGGCAAGAGTGCGAAACCATCGAGCGCGTCGTAGATCAGACCCAGCGACGACTGGCGGCGACCTTGGAGGGTGCGGCGCATCGCGAAGAGGCGCAGACTGTCGGACTCGCTGGCGCTGAGGCCGCGGCGAAATCCATCACAGCCCTCGGAGCCTTCCGCGCAGACCGCGTGCACGACTCCCGCGACGGTCTCATCATTAGCGTCAGCGCGAAAGCGGACGAATTCTCCCGCGCCAATGTCGTACGGATGACTCGCGAGTTGATCTCGAAGCGAGGCAATGCGGTCGATGGAACTCATGACGGGCGCGCAGCCGCTGGTGTTAGCTTGACGTTGGGCGTAAACACACCAGGTACTGTACGACCTTCTGTTGACTGAATCGAAGTCCGATGTTCGGCGTACCCGAAGATTTTGCGCTGATAATACGTGATTATTTCCGGGCGATGAAGTCTCGCGAGAACACGCCGTATAAGTTGCGCACCTTCGGGTATTCAGCAAGACTCACTGAAATGGGTTACCGGAGGCGGTAGAGGAAAAGGGGAGGACTTGTGAAACAGGTTCGTTTAGTGAAGTGGCTTCGATTGAGTGTGGCGTTGTGCGCCCTAAGTTCCGTGGGCTTGGTGGTCTCGTCCGCCGGCGCTGCGAGTTCTCCAGTGTTTGTATACCAACCGTCGCACGCGGGTGGCACCCTTCACCTTCTAGCTACCGGCGCCGGTGGCACGCTGGACCCACAGGTCAACTACACCCTGCAGTACTGGCAGCTCTACCAGGCCACGTACGACGGACTGGTCGCCTTCGAAAAAGTGAGCGGCGAGGACTCCTTTAACGTGGTGCCCGACTTGGCGACCAAGATGCCGACGGTTACCAATGGCGGTAAGACGTACACGTTCACGTTGCGCTCGGGTATCAAGTTCTCCAATGGTCAGACGGTCACGGTGAAGGACGTACAGGCGAGCTTCCAGCGACTCTTTAAGGTCTCGAACCCGAATGCGGGCTCGTGGTACAACGACATCGTCGGCGGACCGGCGTGCGTGACCACACCCAAGACCTGCACCTTGACGGGCGGCGTCAGCGTGAACGCGGCGACTAGTTCCATCGTTATCAACCTCATCGCGCCGGACTCGGAGTTCCTTGACCAGTTGGCCGTGCCGTTCGGCTCGATCCTGCCCGCGGACACTCCGCCAACGGACCAAGGTGACACGCCGATTCCCGGTACCGGGGCGTACGAATTCAAGTCGTACAACCCGAACTCCGCCCTGGTGATGGTGAAGAACCCGTACTTCAAGGTGTGGTCGGCGGCGGCGCAGCCCGAGGGTTACCCCAAAGAAATCGAACAGACCTTCGGAGAGCCGGTTGAGTCTGAGGTGACGTCGGTCGAGAACAATCAGGCCGACTGGATCTTCGATCCGATCCCGGCGGACCGCCTCTCGGAGATCTCCACGAAGTACGCGTCACAGGTGCACGTGCACACGTTGACGGCGGACTGGTACGCGCCGCTCAATGTCAACATCGCGCCCTTCAACAACCTGAAGGCCCGTCAGGCCATCAACTACGCCATCAACAAGAACTCGGTGGTGTCGCTCTACGGTGGCAAGGAGTTGGGCGTGCCGACCTGCACCATCCTGCCTCCGAGTTTCCCGGGTTACTCGCCGTACTGCGCCTATAACAGCTCTAGCGGTGCCACGTACTCTGGTCCGGACCTCGCCAAGGCGAAGGCGCTCGTGCAGGCGTCGGGCACTGCTGGTGACAAGGTGGCGGTCGTCGCTCAAAACGACCCCGTGGACGAGGCCGTGGGTGAGTACATCCAGAGCGTGCTCAACTCAATTGGTTACAAGGCGTCGATCAAGCCGTTGTCCCAGAACATTGAGTTCAACTACATCCAGAACACCAACAACAAGGTACAAATCAGCGTCACTCAGTGGTACCAGGACTACCCGGCGGCGTCAGACTTCCTCAAGGTGCTGCTCGGCTGCGCGAACTTCCACCCTGGCTCGGACAACAGCATCAACATTGCTGGTCTGTGCGATAAGCCGCTCGACGCGAAGATGGCCACGGCCGAAACACTGGAACTTACCAATCAAGCTGCGGCGAACAAGCTGTGGGGTCAGATCGACGAGCAACTGATGACGAAGGATGCGCCGTGGGTTCCACTGTTCAACCCGAAGCTGCTGGACTTCACTAGTTCGACCGTGGGCAACTACCAGTTCTCGCTGCAGTTTTACATGTACGTGGACCAGCTTTGGCTGAAGTAAATAGTGTCGGCCTCTCACTTGAATCTTCGGCATTATTAGACGACACGACGACCACTAGGGGATCCGAAAGCCCCTGGCGGTCGTCGCTGCGTCAACTGCGTCGCAACCGCCCCGCGATGGCGGCGCTGGGCGTGTTGATCTTCATGGTGACGGCCTGTCTCCTGGCGCCGGTGTACGCCCACGATATTGCGCACGTCAACGCCTTTAGCTCTAACCTGCAGGGCCGAATCCGATTGCACGGCAAGATGATCAGCGTCCTGCAGGCCAACCATCAAGGCCTCGGTCTGGGTGTCACGCCCATCGGTCCGACGTGGAATTTCTCGACGTATTTTCTGGGTGCCGATGCGCAAGGTCGAGACGTCTTCGCCCGACTTCTCTACGGTGGGCGCATCAGTCTGATGATGGGCACGGTGTCCGCGATTATTTGCTGCGTCGTCGCCACCATCTTGGGCATGACGGCGGGTTATTTCGGGGGCGCCGTCGATTGGGTCGTGTCACGACTGTTCGACATCATCTGGGCCTTTCCGATCTACCTGCTGGCTATTTCGCTCTCTGTCATCCTGTTGACGAGCGGCATTGACCTTGGCATCGTGCACATTGGCGCCGGCTCTTTGCTCATACCAATTCTCATCATCTCATCGGTCTTCGTGCCCTACGTGGGTCGGCCGATTCGCGGCATCGTTTTTTCGCTGAAAGAGCGTGAGTTCATTCAGGCCGCGATTGGCTCGGGCGCGTCGGATTGGCACATCCTGCGCACGGAAATATTTCCCAACGTGGCGCCGAGTGTGATTGTGTTCTTCCCGCTCATGGTCGCGTTCAACATGCTGACCGAGTCGGCGCTCTCCTTTCTCTCCATTGGCGTGCAGCCACCCAACGCGAGCTGGGGCACGATCATCAACGATGGGCTGAATCTCTTGTACACCCGGCCGTGGGTCGCCATCGCTCCGGGCATTTGCATCGTCATCACCGCTGGTGCGCTCAACGTCTTGGGTGACGGTGCTCGCGACGCATTTGA
>Ga0182024_10009083_pt1 | contig 20695 bp, 10 predicted proteins | sample P32metaG_FD_120480 | JGI IMG/M metagenome (GOLD analysis project Ga0182024, IMG submission 120480) | Permafrost microbial communities from Stordalen Mire, Sweden - P3-2 metaG (Illumina Assembly) | ecosystem: Environmental > Terrestrial > Soil > Wetlands > Permafrost | place: Sweden: Stordalen...
AGCCAGTTCGAAACACAAGTCCATCCGCTTGGCGCGGATGTGAAACGCCGCGTCAGCAGGAGTAGACACGGCCTGGCGTTCCCCCGACCGGATCTCGCGAAACGGATGGAGTTCAGCCGGCCGAGGTGCTCCGAAGAGCTTGTCCCATGCATCCGATCCGAACCCCGCGACACACGAGAGCCCCGCTTCTATGCGGCGAAAATCGACCGCGCGAAAGATCCCCGGCAAATCCGCACAGAACGACCGCACGGTTGCGTAGCTCTGGCTGTCCGGCTTGATGCAGACGACCAGGAATATCGCGGCGCTGGTGAGCGGCGCCAGAACAGGCTGAGGGATCGGTGCTGGACCTTCTTCTCTGGTTACGCTCATGCGAGCATTTTGGCTTGGCCTCCGACCGATGCAAGTAGCCAACCTTACGCAACGTCGAACCGATCCAGGTTCATGACCTTGTCCCACGCCGACACGAAATCGTGGACGAACTTCTTCTGGGCGTCGGAGCTGCCGTAGACTTCGGCCTGGGCCCGCAACTCGGCATTGGAGCCGAAGACGAGGTCGACGCGGGTGGCGGTCCACTTGATGGAGCCGGTGGCGCGGTCGCGGCCTTGGAAGAGGTCGGCGTCGCTGGACGCCGGCTTCCACTCCGTGGACATGTCGAGCAGGTTCACGAAGAAGTCGTTCGTCAGGCTCCCCGGCCGTTTGGTGAAGACGCCGTTCTGGGATTGGCCCTCGTTGGCGTTGAGAACGCGCAGGCCGCCCAGCAGCACCGTCATCTCCGGGGCGGTGAGGGTCAGCAGTTGCGCCTTGTCGATCAACAGGACCTCGGCGGGGACGGAGAACTTGTGCTTGAGGTAGTTGCGGAAACCGTCGGCGACAGGTTCGAGAAAGGCGACCGACGCGACGTCGGTCTGCTCCTGCGAGGCGTCCATCCGGCCCGGCGTGAAGGGAACGGACAGGTCATGCCCGGCGTTCTTCGCGGCTTGCTCGACGGCGGCGCAGCCGGCCAGGACGATCAGGTCGGCCAGCGAGATTCTCTTGCCGCCGGTTTGGGCGGCGTTGAATTCGCTCCGCATGCTCTCGAGGGTCTTGAGCACCTTGGCCAGTTGGGCCGGCTGGTTGACTGGCCAATCCTTCTGGGGCGCCAGGCGGATGCGCGCGCCGTTGGCGCCGCCGCGTTTGTCGGAGCCGCGGAAGGTGGAAGCCGACGCCCAGGCAGTCGAGACCAGTTGCGAAACGGTCAGGCCGGAGGCGAGGACCTTCTTTTTAAGTGCCGCGGCTTCGGTGTCGTCGATCAGTTGGTGATTGACGGCGGGAATCGGGTCTTGCCAGATGAGTTCCTCGGCTGGCACTTCCGGGCCGAGATAACGGGCGCGCGGGCCCATGTCGCGGTGCGTCAGCTTGAACCACGCGCGGGCGAAAGCGTCGGCAAGCTGGTCGGGGTTGGCGAGGAACCGCCGGGAGATCTTCTCGTAGACCGGATCGACGCTCAGGGCGATGTCGGTCGTCAGCATCGACGGGGCGATGCGCCTCGACTTGTCGTGGGCATGCGGCACGGTGCCGGCGCCGGCGTCGCCTTTGGGCTTCCACTGGTTGGCGCCGGCGGGGCTCTTGGTCAGTTCCCACTCGTACCCGAAGAGGTTCTCGAAGTAGTTGTTGCTCCACTGGGTGGGCGTGGTCGTCCAGGTGACTTCCAGGCCGCTGGTGATCGCGTGGGCGCCTTTGCCGGTGCCGTAGCTGTTCTTCCAGCCCAGGCCCTGTTCCTCGATGGCAGCCCCTTCAGGCTCGGGCGCTACGTGCGACGTTGGCGCGGCGCCATGGGTTTTGCCGAAGGAGTGACCACCGGCAATGAGGGCGACGGTTTCCTCGTCGTTCATGGCCATGCGGGCGAAGGTTTCGCGGATGTCGTACGCCGCCTTGAGCGGATCGGGATTGCCGTCGGGACCTTCGGGGTTGACGTAGATCAGGCCCATCTGCACCGCGGCCAGCGGATTCTCCAACTTGCGGCTGTGGATGTCGCCGTCGGGGTTGTCGTCGGTCACGGTGACGCCGCCGGCTTTGTCGACACCCTCAGAGCCGTGAGCATATCGGATATCGCCGCCCAACCAGGTCTTTTCGGCGCCCCAGTAGACGTCGTGATCCGGCTCCCAGGTGTCCTCGCGGCCGCCGGCGAAGCCGAAGGTCTTGAAGCCCATTGATTCCAGGGCGACGTTGCCGGTGAGGATCATCAGATCGGCCCAGGAAATCTTGCGGCCGTACTTCTGCTTGATCGGCCAGAGCAGCCGGCGCGCCTTGTCCAGGCTGACGTTATCCGGCCAACTGTTCAGCGGCGCGAAGCGTTGCTGTCCCCGGCCGCCCCCGCCGCGGCCATCGCCGGTGCGGTAAGTACCCGCGCTGTGCCAGGCCATGCGAATGAACAAGGGGCCGTAATGGCCGAAGTCGGCGGGCCACCAGGACTGCGAGTCGGTCATGAGCGCCGCGAGGTCTTTCTTCACCGCCGCCAAGTCGAGGCTGTTGAACTCCCTGGCGTAGTCGAAGTCTTCGCCCATCGGGTTGGACCTGGCGGAATGCTGGTGCAGAAGATCGACGTTCAACCGTTTCGGCCACCAGTCGCGGTTCGTGGCGGCGCTGCTGGCGGTGGCGTTGAAGGGGCACTTGGATTCGGCGGGCATTGAGGTTACTCCTATTTGAAGTTGATGCTGAATCAGAACTTACGGGCCAAACTGGGGCCGGCTTCGATCGCCGGCGGTTCCCCTATTGTTGTCGATCCGGGAAAGGTCGTCCACCGGCGGTCATTGCGCCTGCCGAAAATTCGCGTTCGATTGCAGCAAACTGAACATTCCTCGTTTGTTACCCAGTCACCACCCACATCCTATAATCGAGCCCGTTGCGCCGGCTGGCGGCCGGCGCAGGAGGCGATTCAGGCACCTTAGTTGCAGAGGCATCACCCGCGCATGTGGAACGATCAACCAGCCGGCCAGCAGGGCGAAACCGAGGATGACGACGCTCTAATCGATCTGGATTCGGGCACCACATGGTCCCCCGACCAGTTGACCCGGCTGGAAGGGGAGTGGCGGCGGCTGCAACGCAGCTTCGCCTTCCATCCCCATGTGACGGTTCACCCCCTGCGCGGGGACCCGCCAACGGTGTACCAGGTGGATTTCCGGCTGAACACGCTGGTGATCGATGACGCGGGACAGTTGCAGTATGCCCCGGGCGCGTCGGTGCACATCGTGTTGCCGCCGCGGTTCCCGCACGACCCGCCGCTGGTGCGGCCGCTGTCGGGGCTGTTCCATCCCAATGTCTCGTGGGAGGGGTTCCACCTCCAGTCGGCGTGGCAGCCGGCGGAATCGCTGGCCAACCTGGTGCGGCGGATGGGCGACCTGCTGGCGTGGCGCATCTTCGACCCGGACTCGGTGGTGAACCCGTCGGCGATGGACTGGCTCAACGCCAACCCCGACAGCCTCCCGCTCGACGCCCAGGCGAACTTCGCCCCGTCGGCGGGCGGGGAGCCGCTGGCGAAAATCGTCCGCAACGGCGACCGCGCCATCGAGGCCATCCGCCAGTCCCTGCTGGCGATGCAGGCCCAGCTCTTCAGCCGCAATGCCCCGGACGTGGCGGCGGTCCGCGATTTTTCCCTGCGCACATGCCTCGGCCTGGACCTGTTCCTGGAGCGCGACATCCCCGATACCCTGCGCGTGGCCGCGGGGGAATTGCATGATGCCGCACGGGAGTTGCTGTCGTCGCTGCCGCTTTACGACTACCTGCGTGGCCGGCGCGTGCGGCTGGAGGCGCTGCGCGGCAGCGCCCGGGCAGCCCTGGAAGTCAAGAGCGCCCTGCTGTCGGAAGTGAAACGGGTGGCGGCGGTCGTCCCCGCCCCCGAAGAGCCCGAGGCCCTGGACTGGCAGGACACGACAGCGGTGCTGCGCCGCATCCCCGAGGCAACCATCCTCCAGCCGTTCCAGCTCCGGCTCCCCAAGGCCATCGGCGAAGCCGACCGCCCCCTGACGGCGGCGCGTTCGGGGCTGGCGGCGATGGAGCGGGAAGCGCCGCCGCGCGAAGTCCCTTCCGATTCGTTCCTGGGGCAGAAGCTCGAGCAGGAGATGGCGGCAGTGGATGCCGCCGCTGGCGAGGCCCGCGTGGAGGCGACCGACGCGGTGAAGGTCGTCGAGCCGGCGGTGGCCCGGGCCCGCGAGGAGGCGGCGGCACTCGAGCAGGCGGCGCGCTATCGCGAGTTTCTGGACATGGTCACCCGCGGCCGGGCCCTGGAGCGGCGGCTGGTCGACTGGGGCGCCCAAGGCGTGCAGGCCTACTTCATCAAGAGCGGCGAGGAGAAGTACGGCCCGTTCCAGTTCGAGCAGATGGTGCAGTTGGAGATGCAGAATGTGCTGGTCCGCAGCACCATGCGCGGGGCGATCCAGGTGTTCGACGCCGACAACGAGATGCCGCTGGGCAAGTCCGCCGACGGCCAGGTCACCGTGAGCATCGGCGGGAAGCGGCCGGAGATCCTCACCGACGGCGACGCCGACGCGCTGGACAAGGAATTGGAAGACGAGGCGGCGGCGGCAGGGAAAGAGGAAAACGCCGCCAAGGGCGAAGCGGGCAAAGGCGAGAAGAAACCCGCGACGCCGCCGCCGCTGCCGACGCCGCCGGAACCGGACGATGGGTCGCCCAAGCCATACCCGATGACCTTTGAGTTGTCGGAGCGGTGCGACGACCTGCTGGTGCAGCTCGACTTTCTCCGCCGGCAGACACAGGAGACGGTGGGAACGATCGATCCGGCGGCCGACGCGGCTACCTCGTGGGCCGGCCAGATCTGCCGGGCGCTTTCGACCGATGCGGCCAGCCGCCAGCTCCGCAAGGAACAAGCCAAGCTATCGCAGCGCTGGCGGTTCGCGATGCTCGACCTGGCGGGACTGGGACCGCTCAAGGAGCGGTTGGCGACCTACCATCTGCTTGCCCGGTCGTCGCAGAAGATGCCCGAGCTCCGCCGGGTCATCAAGGAATCGCGCCGGGGCATCAAAGCGTCGGAGCAGCGGCTGGCCGAGATCGTCCGGCGTTGCGGGCGGGACGTGGAAACCAACCAGCTCGTGGTCCCGCCCAAGTTCGCCCAGCCCTACGCCGACGAGGTGACCTACCGCAAGGATACGACCCGGCTGCTGCGTCAGAGCAGCACGCTGCTCAAGGCGATGGTGATCCGGCTGACCCGCCGCCTGCGCGACCCCAAGCTGCTCGGCCGCGGGGGGACGCCCTCGCTGCGCGTGCTCCCGCCGCTGCCTGAGACCATTGATATGCTGCCCATGTCCGACGACGACCTGGGCGAGCGGATCTTTGAGCTGGAGACGCTGCTCAAGGCGCCGCTAGGCGGCCCCCGGCAAAACCCGAACCGGGAGTTGACACCCCCACCGCCGCCGGTGGCAGAAGAGTCAGCGGCGGTGAACGAAGCGGGCGATTCAGTGGCGCATGAAGCTGGGTATGAACCCGTCACCGAGGCCCCGGTCGAGGAGGCATCGTTGGAGGGGGCACCTGCTGGGCACGAGGATTCAGCGGAACCCCAGCAGGCGGAGCACGCCGAAGGCGAACATCCGGGGCACAGTGAAGAATACTCCGAGACGGGGGGATCGGATGATTTCGTTGTTTTCGATGAGCCGGAGCAGGGGGAGGCGCAGGAGTAGTGGCGTCGTCGGCGTCGTTCGCTTCAAGTGCCGCCGGTGCCCTCACTGACCACTGACCGTCACTTCAAACGATCGAATTCATTTGGTGTCAGCGCCCGCCATATCAACCCGCTGCCTCGGCGCGAATGGCCCGCCCGGGGCACGGCCCGCGAGCTTGCCCAAGAACGCCCGCGTATGGCGGTATTTCCAGTAGATGTCCCGGCCCAATTCGTAGAGCCGATCGGCTAATCGCGGCTTAAGCTGGTTGTAGATCCGGCTCTCCACCTCGAGCTCAGGCGTGAATTTCGCGCCGGTGAAGCCCATGGCGGAGTTGAACCGGTAGCGCTCGCACAGGCACTTGAGCAGCCGAAGCCCTTCTATCACTTCGGGACTGGGATCGGGGTAGTCGTAGTCGATGTCGATGAGCACCGTCATCCGGCCGAGCCGGCGGACCATGTTGACGAACGGCACGATGTCTTTGGCTGTGCAGTTGTCTTCCTTCATGATGTACTTGACCGTCACGCTGCACCCGAGCCGCTTGAACTCCGCCAGGTTCTTCCACACCAGGTTGTAGAAGTCCTTCTTCTTCATCTTCAGGTAAGTCTCGCGGGTGCCGGCATCGACGGAACAGAGGATGTTGATCTTGTTGGCCGGCAGCCCCTTCTTGAGCGGCTTGGGCAGGCAGGTGCCGTTGGTGTGGACCCAGTGCCGGGCGCCGCGTCGGGTGGTCATCTCCAGGACCGGGTCGAACTCCTTGTAGATGGTCGGCTCGCCGCCGCCCCAGTCAATGAGCGAATCAGGGGCCATTAGCCCATCGCGGATCATCTGCTCGAACGCCGGCATGACCTTGTAAGGATCAGCGCCGGCGGCGTAGCTGGCCGGGTCCTGCGTCTGGAGGTAGCAATAGTTGCAATAAATGTTGCAGTGGGTGAACTGCGCGATGCCGATCGTGTCGAACTGGTACTTGGGTTCCGGCCACTGCTTGGTGACCAGGTGGGGGCACCCCCGGCAGGCTTCGTGGCCTTCGTTCTGGTTCTGCCGGATGATTTCATGGCGAGCCGCGAGGACCTTGTTGACGGGAATTTCTCCGCCGTTGAAATCGACCAGGTGCGGGAAGCCGCGGCCATGGTGGACAATCAGGCAGGCATGCAGGCTCCGCCGGTTGAACGCCAGCCCGCCCTCGAGCCATTCGCAACTGCGGTAGGGCTTGCTCCGATCCACCGGCGGAACGACGACCGGACCGTCGGCGTCGGGGCTGGTGGAGGATGAGAGAACAGGCAGCGAAAGGGTCATGGATACCTCAACGTCTTCGAGCAAGGGATTACCGCAGCGTAATGCATCCGTGCAATCACGGGCTGGTCCCGAACTCAGTTAATACTCGACGGTACGGCGGATGTGTAGGGGGCGTTCGAGGCGAACCACGGCTCGATGTCATCGCGGAGATCCCCTCCTTCTCCCTCGCCCGGTACTCCGGGAGAGGGTTGGGGTGAGGGTTCGTTCTTGCCTGTTCTGTTTAGCGGCCCCCGCTTGCCTTACGGGGCGTGGACGACTGGAATCGTGCCGAACGAAGGAGGTCCACGCCTCGCAAGCGAGGCCGCTAAACAAATAAGCGCGACTACTAATGAGCTGAGTACAACGAAGGACCTCTTCGTACCACGACAAAAGAGATCCTTCGCTTCGCTCAGAGCCTGTGATTTAATTCGTGGCACGGGCGTCCCGCCTGTGTTTTCGTGCGGAAATCACAGCCGGGACGGCCGTGCTACGAAAAGCTCACACGCTCTCAGGATGACGGCCTGAAGCCGTCGATTCACCTTTGAGCAGTACAGAGCGACCGAGAAGGAACCGGCGGTTCGGGGCTTGTCACGTCAAACTGCCGCTCCTGCCATGCCTCGCGGCACCCGCGCGCATGATGCGTTCCTCGATCCGCGACTCCTTCATGAGCCGGGCTATTACAATCCGTCGGAATTCTCCCTCAGTTGCGCGCGGATATTCGCTTCGCAGCGAAGCGAGCCAGCGACGGCGGAATTCTTCCGACAACTTACCGGCGATCTCTGAGCGCTGGGCCGCTGTCATCGACTGCAGCGCAGCAAGCTTCTCCTTCTTCGGCAGGTTCAGGGGAAATGGCAAGGGAACCCGCTCTTGTATGACCGCTCGTTCGCGATCTAGTTTGGCGACCGCTCGCTTTATCGATTCGATCATTGAACCTCCTGGGACGGCGCTACCCTCATCCCCTCCGGATCGATCCCATTCTTCCGGCACCAATCCCGGTACGCAAACGGCGAGATCTCACTTGGCTTGATCTCGCTTCTTCCGCCCCAGAAGACGTTGGTATAGCTCACGGGGATGCCCACTTCCTCCAGGTGCTGGTCGATGGCGGCCTTGTGGGCCAGGACGACCTGCTTGTCGGTGCCGTGGGCGACGCCCATGACGTTGACGTTCCCGAATTCCGGCCCGCCCTCACGCCAGTAGGCGTGGGTCATGATGTGGAACCGGCCGACCTGCCGCCCGGCGTCGATCTGCCGGCCGGGCGGGACCGCCCAGTGGAACAGGGCGTTGAACTTGGTGACGCGCTCGCCGGTGCTGAGCGGCTTGACGTGCTCCAGGAACGTGCTGAAACGCCCGATCACGCCACGCTGGTTCAGATCGTCGGCCACGCGGTAGAACTCCTCGAGCGACACGCCGGCCTCGGTGGCCCGGGCCTGCCAGAGGTCGGGGCGGATTTCGTCCGGCTCGAACTCGCGCTTCAGCGACATCAGCACGCGCCAATCCAGGTCCGATAGCTGGACGATTTCCGTATCGGTCACCACGGCCAGCTCATCGCTCTTGCTGCCCGGTTCCATGCCGCGGCGGCGGACGTGCCCGACGCCCAGGGCGAAGAGCCGTTTGGCCGGCATCATGCGGTAGCTGGTCGCGCCGGTCTTGCTGGCCAGGAAATCGCCGTGCTTGGCCATCGAGTAGCCCTGCGGCACCTTGAGCGTCGTCCACAGGCGGTAGCGTGACCCGGTAATGGCCGCATCGGTGGAGCGGATGACGATGTGGCCGGAGAAGGGGTCTTCCTTCCACATGTATTCGAAGGCGGCGTTGAGCTTTTCCTCCGGGAGCGCCCAGGCGATCAGCGCCCCCTGGGCGAGGTTGGTGGCCATGAGCGTCTGCCGGACCCGCCGGATGGTCCCGCCGCGCACCATGGCGGCAATTCGCTCGACGACGGTGGGCAGGTCCACGCCCGAGAGGCGGGAAATCTCACCGAAAGGGTCGGGGAGGAAGCCCTGAATCTTGTCTTCGGCGATCGACAGAATGCGGGCGTTGATCGGGTCCTGGATGTCGACGGGAATGCTGGTGACGGTGCTCATGGTTGGTTGCCGGGTTCGTTGTCGTTCCGTTGCCAGCCGCATGGATTTGTCGGCCGCATCGCTTATGATCGCGGGCGAATCGCTCGGCGAGCAAGGCGGTTGGCTGGCAGGGGACGCACAAGCTGTTCCGGAGGACCGATTGTAGTCGATGGCGGCGTTCACGCCAAAGGGACTGAAATGGAGGGTTGTTCATGGCTGACGAAGACTTCGAATACTGGAAGCATTTGTGACGGCGCCCATGGCTGGAGCAACAGCGCGCGGACCATGGCGCCGTCTGGCGGACGTCGCCCCGCTGGCGTTTCTGCTGCTGGCGACGGTCGCCGCGCTCTGGCCCGTCTGCCGCAACCAGTTCGTGGAGTGGGACGACCAGGCAATCCTCTACCAGAACCGCACGCTCAATCCGCCCCATCTGATTTATCTGACGATCTGGTGGACGACCCCGCATCAGCGCCTGTATACGCCGGTGGCCTATACAATTTGGGGCCTGCTGGCATGGCTCGCGCGCACTTCCCCCGACCCGACAACGGCCATCGCCCTCAACCCGCACGTCTTTCACACCGCCAACCTGATCGTGCACTTGCTGACGGCGACGGTGGCCTACTACCTGCTGAAGCGATTGCTCTCCTGTCGCTGGCCGGCGGCGGCGGGGGCGATGCTGTTTGCCATTCATCCGGTGCAGGTCGAGTCGGTCGCCCACGCGTCGGGGATCCAAGGTCTGCTGTGCGGATTGTTCGGACTGACGGCGGTGTTGCTGTACTTGCGAGCGGTATCGTCGAAGGACGCTTCGAGCCCCACCCACGTCTTCAACCCCCGAATCTATACCCTGGCAACGCTTGCCTTCGTCCTGGCCCTGCTCTCCAAGCCCGCCGCCATGACCGTGCCCATTCTGGCTGCCGTTCTGCATGTGGTTTACTTACGGCGGCGGCCCATCGAAGCGATCCGGTTCCTCTGGCCGTGGTTATTGCTGGCATTGCCGTGCGCGATTATCGTGCGCGTCATCCAGAAACCGCCGCGGTTTGACGTGCTGATCCCTTTTTACGACCGGCCGCTCATCGCCGGCTACACCCTCGCCTTTTACGTCTGGAAGCTGGTGTTCCCATGGCGGCTCGGCATCGTTTACCCCCGGGCCACGCCGGCGAGGCTGATCTCGGGCGACGCGATCTACTACACCTGGCTGGTGCCCGCCGCGATCGCCATCTTCCTGTGGGAACGGCGCCGCAAGTGGCGCCCGTTGGCGGCAGCGGCTCTCTGGTTCGTTGCCGGCCTCCTGCCGGTCCTGGGTTTCACGCGATTTGATTTCCAGATCTACTCGACGGTTGCCGACCGCTATCTCTATCTGCCGATGTTCGGCGTGGCGCTGGCTGCCGGGTGGGTATTGTCCCGGCCATGGTCCCTGGGCCGGCCAAAGTTGATGGCGCTGGCATGCGCAGCCCTGCTCACGGTGCTTGGCGTCCGAACGTGGTTCCAGACGCTCGTGTGGCACGATACCGTCTCCCTCTTCCGCAACGCCCACACCGTCAACGGCGCGGGGGCTCTGGTTTCGTCGGAAGGCAAGCGCCGTTAGCGGTTAGCGGTTGGTTATCAACCGCGCACTTTTTCGCTTTGTGGCTACAATCCCGCGTCGCTTGCGCCACAGCAACGCCTGGGTTGAGCCCTATGACCTCCGTCCGCCTCGAACAAATCTCCAAACGTTTCGGCGACACCGTCGCCCTGGAAGCCATTGACCTGACCATCTCCTCCGGCGAGCTGTTTTTCCTGCTCGGCCCCAGCGGCTGCGGCAAAAGCACGCTGCTGCGACTGCTGGCCGGCCTGCACGACCCCGATGCCGGGCGGATATGGTTCAACGATCGCGACGTGACCCGGCTGGGGACCGAGAAACGCAACGCTGTGATGTGCTTCCAGAGCTACGCTTTGTGGCCGCACATGACGGTCCGGGAGAACATCGCGTTTGGGCCCGCGGTGCGCAAGATGCCGCGGGACCGGATCGATGCCCGTGTGGAGCAGGTCTTACAGACGGTGCGGATGGGTGATTTCGCCGCGCGCAAGCCCGGCCAGCTTTCCGGCGGGCAGCAGCAGCGCGTCGCCCTGGCCAGGGCACTGGCCGTCGAGCCGGCCTGCCTGCTGCTCGATGAGCCGCTGTCGAACCTCGATGCCAAGCTCCGCCAGGAGATGCGCTCCGAGATCCGCCGCATCTGCAAGTCGTCCGGGTTCACAACCATCTACGTGACCCACGACCAGAAGGAGGCGCTCAGTGTAGCCGACCGCATCGCGGTCATGCAGGCGGGTCGGATCGTGCAGGTTGGCACGCCCGCCGAGATGTACCGCAGGCCCGTCAACAGCTTCGTGGCCGATTTCATCGGCAGCACGAACCTGATCCGGGGAAAGCTGGCGGAGATAAACGGGGAGTCGGTCAGCGTCGACACGCAGGCGGGAAGATTATTTGGAGTACCGGTCGATGGCCGCTTGCCGATTGGGGCACAGTCCAATGTTATCGTGAGCATCCGGCCCGAATTCATGCGCATTGTGTCGGGTGAGAACGGGGCGTCTGCATTACCCCCGGACCACAACCGGCTGACAGGCCGCGTTGTGGAGACGAGCTTTCTAGGTGAATCGAGCGAGCACTTGCTCGACATTAACGGGCAAAGCATCAAGGTAATCAGCGCGCCGCCGATGCTTGACCCGCGCGACCAGATGACCGTGGAATTTGATGCCCGTGAGACGGTCGTGCTGACAAACTAACACCATGAACGGTGACTGCCATGCCACATCCATTCGATGCCACCAGCAAGCACATGGTCGATGCCCGGCCGCGTGAGTGGCTCGCCGCGGGAGGCCTGCCGCCGGGCGTGTCGCTGGAAATCCTCGACGCCGACCTCTCGGCCGTCAGCAGGGCGGCGGACAAGCTCGTTCGCGTTTTGTGCGATAAGGCTTACATCGCTCACTTCGAGTTCCAGTCAGGCTATGATCCCGGGTTGGACCGCCGTGTCCTGGTGTATAATGTCCTGGCCGAGGATCGGTTTGGCCTGGAGGTCATCAGCGTGGTATTCCTGCTCCGCCCCGAGGCGATGGGCCCGGGCGTGACCGGCCGGGTCCTGCGGGAGCGCGGCAACGACCACCGGCTTGAATTTACATACAAGCTGGTGAGGGTGTGGGAGATCCCCGTCGCGTCGCTGCTTGCCGGCGGGCTGGAAACGCTGCCGTTGGCGCCAATTAGTCAAGTAAGTGAGGCGCAACTGCCCGGCATTATCGAAGCGATGAAGCGCCGGCTCGACACTGAGGCGGCGGTCGAAGAAGGCAAAGAGTTATGGGCGGCCACCCGTATCCTGATGGGGCTGCGCTGGTCGCCGGACTTCGTGGGTCAACTGCTTCGAGGAGTACACGGTATGAAAGAGTCATCGACGTATCAGGAAATTGTCCAGGAAGGTTACGAGAAGGGTGAGGAGAAGGGCATGGAGAAGGGCATGGAGAAGGGCATGGAGAAGGGCCGTACCGCCGAGGCGCGGAAATTCGTCCTGCGCCTTGGTTCAAAGGTGCTTGGGACGCCGGATGCAGACACTTTGCGTGCGTTGGAAGCGATCACCGATCCGAGCAAGCTGGAGGAGATTACGGATCGAGTTTTCGACAGGCAGGCCGTCAGTTGGGCGCAGCTCCTGAGCTCAAGTACGTGAGCTGGCTCCGACCAAAGTCAACATTTTGGCCTTCCCATAGCTGCCGATCCTGCGCTGATTGGCAACATCGCTCAGTTCTCATCGACACCCCAGGAGGAGAGGACCGCAGTCAATGCGGGTCCGGTCCGCCGGGATAGGCGTCTTCTCCGGATTGTCACATGGCGCTTCCCCCGCAAAACATCGATGAGTTGCTCAAGCTCGGCAAGACTGCCGACGCAATTGCGGTGCTTGGCGGAATGGTCCGCGACAACCCCACCGACGCGCAAGCCTTGCGGAAACTGGCGGGCTTGTTCCTCAAGACGGGCCGCACGACCGAGGCAGCCGGGATTCATTCCCGGCTTGTGGCGTCCGGAGCGGCGGTGGCCCGCGACCACCAGGAGCTGGGCCTTTACTATGCCGGACGGGGAGAGTTGGGGCTGGCCGTCGAACAATTTCGGGCGGCCCTGGCGAAAGACTCCCACTACGCTCCCGCCCACTGCAATCTTGGTTTGGTGCTGGAGGACCTGGGCCGGCCTGCCGAGGCGGTTGAAGCCTTGCGGCAGGCGCGGACGCTGGCGGGGGAGCAGCCGTTCATCGAGTACCATCTGGCGGCGCTGGGCGGCACGGCGCCCCCGCCTGCCTGCCCCGCCGAGTACCTCGTTCAGCTTTTCGACGCGTACGCGCCGCGGTTCGAGCAGCACCTGGTCCACAAGCTCGGATACCGGGGACCACAGCTTCTTCTCGACGCTGCCCGCCCGTTCCTGCCTGACCGGACCATCGACGTGATCGACCTCGGCTGCGGGACCGGCCTGTGCGGCCGATTGTTCCGGCGCCTGGCGCGGCGCATGGTTGGCGTGGATTTGTCTGGGGTCATGTTGGATCTCGCCCGGCAGACTGGCTCGTATGACGAGTTGCTTCGTTGCGACCTGGTCAGCGCGCTTTCGGCGCGCCCGCAATCGGCCGAACTGATTCTCGCCGCCGATGTCTTCATCTATGTGGGCGAGCTGTCACGGGTGTTTAACGCGGCATTCAAAGCACTTCGGCCTGGCGGCCTGTTTGCATTCACTCTCGAAACAACCAACCAAAGTGACTACGTCCTGGGGCGCTCGCGACGGTACGCTCATTCATCGGCTTATATCCGGCGTTTGGCAGGGGAGGCGGGGTTTGTCGAACGCAGTATGGCGTCATCTTTCCTGCGCGCCGGCGAGGATGGGCCCGTGACCGGCAGCGTTGCCGTCCTAACGAGGGCATGAGCTGGATGCCGGTGCGTCATCGATTGACGATCTTCTTCGCCGGCTTGGTCGGCGTGGGCTTGTGGACCTTCGGCACTTTCGGCGGCTTGGGGGCCTTGGGGGTCTTGAAGCTGAGCTTCTTCGAATCAGCCGTTTCGGAATTGTCGGTGAAGAAGGCGAAGACGCGGTAGGTGTACTTGTGGTTGGCCTTGAGGCCGGTGTTGGCGAAGCTGCCAGTGAAGGCGTAGTTGCCGCTGCCCGGGTTGGTGCCGGCGAAGCCGATGGTGACCCAGCCGTTGCCGCTTTGCCGCTGGATGGCAAAGCCGGAGATTTCGCCCCAGGGGTCGCCCCAGGTGAGGTCGATTTCGTAGGGGTTGGGAGCGGTGGCGGCCAAGCCGGTGGGGACGCCCACCGGGCCGCTGCTGTAGCCGGTGCCGGTGGGGTTGGGCGTCGTTCCCTGGACGAATTCGTGGGCGCCGATGTCCGGGGCTTTACCCTGGGGCCGCGGGACGTCGTAGTAATCGACGGTCACGCCCGAGACCGTGATCGCGGCATCGATGTCGGGGGAAGTAGCTTGCAGCTTGTAGGCGGCGGGGTCGATGACGCCGGGATCGGCCAGGAGGGGGTCGGTATAGACGTCGCCGGTGCCGGCGCCGATGCCCGCCCCGCCCTGGGAAACGATCGATTGTTGGCTCTGGAACCAGTTGTTGAATTCGAAGACGAACCCGGTCAGGCCGCTAGCGGCGGCGTTCCCGCCGCCCAGGACGGCCTGCGTGCCGGTCGGCTGGTCGAAGATGTTGTCGGCCACCAGGTTGCCGACGTGGCCAGCCGATGCGTCGATCGAAATGTTGGTCCCGGTCGGTCCGGCAGCGGCGTAGAAATCGTTGTTGGCGATCACCGTGTACTGCATCCCCGCCCCCGAGCCCACGTTGCTGTATTGCAGGTTGATGCTCCCGGACACGACGATGTTGTTCTGGACGCGGTCCTGGTCCAGCGGGTTGGAAAGCGTGTACTGGCCGTTGGTCAACTCGATGGAGACGGCGGGGACCCCGTTGGTGAAGAACTGGGTCTCAGAGGTGTTGTAGATGAAGTTCTGCTCGATGGTCACGCCGGTGGTGTTGTCCAGGGCCACCTGGACGCCGGTATTGTCGTGGATGACGTTGGCGCTGACGTCGCCGCCGTTGAGGAGGAGCAGGTCCAGGCCCGCGCCGTAGTTGTCGTGGATGAAGTTGTCGGCGAAGCGCACTCCGCCGGCGCCGTCGGTTTGTGCCGCGGCAAGGGGCGCCCCCGTGGCCCCGGCGGGGCCGATGTTAGCAACGCCGGATGCGGCTGAGAGATCGTCGTTGTAAATGTCGTTGGTTTCGACGAAGACGTTGCCGGTGGTGGTGAGTGAAGTGCCCGAGCCGATGAGGATGCCCTGCCGCTGGGCGCCGTCGAGGGTGTTGTTGATGACCTGGATGTTCTGCCCGGTGACCTGGAGGTCGGCGCCGGTGGAGTTGCGGACCTCGAAGTTCTCGAAATCGATGTAGGAGCCAGTGATGTCGACCGCAGAGCTGCCGCCGGGCAGTCCGGCGCCGTCGATGATGGCGGTCTGGCCGGGGTACGGCTCGAAGGTCACGTGGCCGTCCGCCGCGCCGATCGAGGCAAGCACCTGGGTCGTGCTCACGGGGTAGACGCCGGCCATGACGTAGACGACGTCGCCCGCGCGAGCCGCCGACGCCGCCCCGGCCAGCGAGCCGAACGGCGCGCTTTGGGTGCCCGGGTTGACATCGAGCCCGGTCGGCGCGACGTACCACGTGGTGAGGCAAATCCGCTGTTCCAAGCCCTCAACGCAAGGGATGGACCGGCGGGACAAGCGGGCGGGCATTTATCCATCCTCCGTAACCGCAGAGTGGTCGTAAGACTGCGTCTGGCGACACTAGACCCTATTCGTTGCCGAAACTCAAATGATTTCCGATTGGAAAGCCGCCGGGCGCCGCGGGCCCTTTCGCGACAAACTCGTGCAAATGGCCGGCAGGGAAGCTGATGCATCTGCTTTGAACGAGTGGCCAGGAAGAGCGGACGTGGACCATCGTCTGCCCCACGCAGCCTTCGCTCCCGTCGGCGTCGCGATAGCAGGAATCAGGTCTCCGTGACTCAGGCGTGTTCGGACTCTGGAACGAAACCGTAAGTCTTCCAGCACCATGTCGATCCATACTTTCCGCACGGCTACCATGACGATCCGCGCATCGCGGGTAACGACGGCTCGGGCCGCTTGTCCGAGCCGATTCTATGGAAATATGAAAACAATTGTGACTTTTCTCTTCAAACATTTCCGCCGGATGATCGTATCCATCATCGGCAGAGCGATTCCGGCAGGATGTTTACGCGGCTGTTTCGCGTGCTGTTGTTAGCCTCGCCTTTTCAAAAGCCGGGATTACTCCATTACATCCGAGGCAGGGAGATTTGATGCAGCCGTACCGACTGGCAGCGCGCTCGCGCCGCTCGTTCAATCGTGTCTTTTTCGCCGCCAGTTCTGTATGCGAGGCCCTTGAGCCGCGCCAATTGCTGAGCGCGGTTACCATGTTTCCGACGGATGGTTCAACCAACAGCCCGCAGGTCCAATGTTCGGAGGAGCGCGAACTGGTCGTCACCCTGGCGACGCCCGAGAGCGGATTCAACGCCAGCGATCTGACCCTGAGCCTGTCGAACAGCAACGGGAGCGGGAACAACGACGGCAGTGCGCCCGCGACGCTTTCCGGGATCCTTGGAACGCCCACGAATCCCTCGGGCGACGAGGTGACCTGGATCGTGCCGGTTATCGCCGGCACGAGCTATACGACCTCGACGGGAAGCCTGGACAACGGCATCTATCAACTCTCGGTCAACAACTCAGGCACGAACAGCGTAAGTCAATTCTTCCGCCTCTTCGGATCGCTGGACGGCCAATTGCAGTTGTCCGGCACCGGCACCGGCGCCGATACCACCTCTTTCGACAATGCCTACGGCACCAGCAGCGGCGACCCCGGTTACCAGCCCGACCTCGACGATACCGGCTCCGGATCCATCAACAACACGGACTCGCGTCGGTACTCGGCTGCCGAAGCTCTCGCCTTCACGACCCCCGCGGCCGCGTACCCCACGGACGGTTCGGCCAGCTCGCCGCAAGTCCAGCGCTCCGAGGAGCGCGAGTTGGTGGTGACTCTCGGCACCGCCGAGGCGCTGATGGCCGGCGACCTGTCACTATTCCTGGCCAACGGCGACGGCAGCGGCGCGGGCGACAGCAGCGCCAGCACGAACATCTCGAGCGTCCTGGGCACGCCCACCAACCCGTCCGGCGACGGCGTCACCTGGATCGTCCCCATCGCGGCCTCCACGAGCTATACCACCTCCACCGGCAGCCTGGACAACGGCGTCTACGAGCTGTCGGTGAGCGACGGCAGCACCCCACCCGCCTCCTTCTTCCGACTGTTCGGCTCGCTCGACGGCTCCCAGCCCCTGACAAGCAGTGAGTCCACTGATTTCAGCGATGCATATGGAAGCAGCAGCGGCGACCCCGGCTTCCAGCCTGACTTTGACGACACGGGGTCCGGCACCATCAACACCACCGATGCTCGCCGTTTCGGCGCCGACTACGGCCTCGACTTCGCCGCCCCCGTCGCCTCCGCGTCCGCGTCCGCCTCGACGGTCGCCGGCACGACCGTCGGCCTGACCGGCAGCGCTTCAGGCTCGACCTACTCCAGCAGCGGCCTGATATACGATTGGACGGTCGTGAGCGCGCCGTCCGGGGCGCCCGCCCCGACGTTCAGCGCCAATGGCAGCAACGCCGCCGCGAGCAGCACCGCGACTTTCGGTGCGGCCGGCGCGTATGCCTTCCAGGTGACCGTCACCGACCCCAGCGGCCAGTCCTCCACGAGTTCCGTGGACGTGACCGTCGATCAGACACTCACGTCCATCGCCGTCACGCCGGGTACGGCAACCGTCGGCTTGGCCGGCACGCAGCAGTTCGCCGCGACCGCGCTCGACCAGTTCGGCGACGCCCTGGCGAGCCAGCCGGCATTCACCTGGACCAACTCCGGCGCTGGCTCGGTAAATAGTTCCGGCCTCTACACCGCAGCCGCAACCGCCGGTTCCGACCTCGCCACCGCGGCCAGCGGAGGGGTCAGCGGTGCCGCCTCGGTAACGGTAGCCGTCGCCGCCGCGCCGACAGGGCTCACCGCTACCGCCGCGTCCGCGTCACAGGTCAACTTGTCGTGGACGAACCTGTCATCGACAACCGGGGTCGAGATAAAGCGCTCGACGGACGGCGCTGCTTATCAGCTCATTGCCGCGGGCGGCGCCGGAATGAGCACCTACGCCGACACGACCGTCCTGGGCGACCAGACCTACGAATACCAGGTGGCGGACGTGGAGACGGGCGGCTCGGTCTCGGGCCCATCGAATAGTGCCAGCGTCTCCACGCCAACGGCGGCGCCGTCGAACCTTAGCGCGGTTGCCGCGTCCGCTGGAGAGATCGACCTCGCCTGGACCGATGGAGCGAACCCCGACGCAACAGGGTTCACGATCGAGCGATCGTTGGACGGCACTCATTTCACCACCATCGCTATCCTAGCCGACCCGACAGCCGCCAGCTACGCCGACACCGGCCTCGCCGAGGCAACGCACTACTGGTATCAGGTCGTGGCGACCACAGCCTCGGGCAGCGCCTCAGCGTCCGCCGACGCCTGGACGACGCCCGCCGCGCCGAGCGGCTTGACCGCCGCGGCCGGCGGCCCGCAGGAGGTTGATCTCTCCTGGACGAACAACAGCGCGAGCGCGACCGGCGTCGAAATCGACGCATCGGCCGATGGCGGGGCGACCTTCACGGACGTGGCCACGGTGGGTCCGACCGTTACCAGCTATGCCGACATGTCGGCGTCCGCGGGCACCGCATATCTCTATCAGGTGACCGCAATCGGCGCCAACAGTGGTTCGAGCCCCTCTGCCACCGCGGCGGTAACCACGCCCGCGGATGCCATTTCGAACCTGGCCCTGACCCCGGTCTCGTCCGGCGAGATCGATCTGACCTGGACGCTGAACGCGACTGGCGGAACGTCCATCTCGGTGAGCCGGTCCACCGACGGCACTGATTTCACCGCCGTCGGCTCCGGGCTGGCTGCCTCCGCGACCGGCTATAATGACACGGGACTGGCCCAGGACACCCACTACTGGTATCGCGTGACGTTGAACGGCTCATCGCAAACCTATACCACCGGGACGGCCGACGCGTGGACCCTCCCCGCCGCCGCGTCGAATCTCGTGGCGACCGCTGTTGGGTCGTCCGAGATTGATCTCGCGTGGACAAACAACGGCAATTCCGCGACGACGTTCGAAATCGAAAGTTCGACCGACGGGGTCAATTTCAGCCCGGTCGCCACCACCGCCGCGGGGGCGACGAGCTTCGCCGACACAAGCGACGACAGCAGCACCACGTACACCTATCAGGTGATTGCCATAGGCGTTGGCGGCGGTCAGGCCGCCGCCGCCACCGCGACGGCCGCCACCGAGCAAGCGTCCTTCTCGGGCCTCGCCGCCACGGCGGCTTCCCCGACCGAAATCGACCTGAGCTGGACCGACAACACCTCCGACAGCGACCAGGCCCAGGTCTGGCGCACCATCGGCCTTTCCACGTGGACCTTGGTGGCAACGGTGCCCGCCGGCGTCACTGCATACGCCGACACCGGCCTGACCGCCGACACGGTCTATACGTATTATCTGACCGCCGTCGGCGCTGCGTCGTCCGTGGCCACCAGCGACATGGCCTTCGCGTCGACGCTGCCGGCGACGCCGACCGGCGTGACGGCCGCCGCCGACGGCGGGGACGTGCTCGTCTCGTGGAGCCCATCGACAGACTCGAACCTCCTCGGCTACGAAATCCTTGGCTCCAGCGACGGCGTCACTTTTACCGATGTGGCTGATGTCGACGCCTCCACCACGAGCTACGACGACTCCACCGCAGGCGACGGCGTTCAGGACTATTACGAGGTTAGCGCCGAAGGCAGCCTCGATAATTCCGCGCCGAGCGCGGTGGTTTCCGCGACGCCGATCGGCGCTATCCAGGTGAATGACGCCACCCCGGCAAACGGGGTCAACTACCAGGTGGTCCACGGCCAGGCACTGACCATCGCGGCCTCCGCTCTGCTCGCCAGTGCCTACGACCCGAACAACAGCGCTTCGATAACAATCGCGAACTTCACGCAGCCCTCGCATGGCACGGTTGCTTTCAGCGACGGGATGTTCACCTATACGGCAAACATGGGGTACACCGGCGCCGATTCCTTTACATACACCGCCGCCGATCAATATAACGCGGTGAGCAACACCGCGACCGTCGCCGTTCAGGTGACCGATATCCCGCCGCAGGCGCAGAGCACGATTCTGCATGTGTCCGGGGGCGTTCCGTTCGAGAGCTCGCTGTCCGGGGACGACGGCGACGGAGACTCCCTGACCTTCGCCTTGGTCGCGGGCCCGCAGAACGGCTCGCTCACCCTCGATTCCTCCACGGGCGCGTTCACGTACACGCCCTCCTCTGGCTATCAGGGAATCGACACCTTCACCTACACCGCCAACGACGGCGCGGAAACGTCCAATATCGCCAGCGTCACCTTCGTCGTCACCGGCGCGTCGTGTGTGTCGCCGACGACCACCGTGACGTCCGCTCCGTCCCTGGACTTCTCGATCCTGGAAAACCAGGCGATGGACGTCGGCGGCCCGTCCGATCCGAATAACCTGGTGCAGCAGGGCCTGGACACGGGCGATACCGCGCCGCTGACGGCCCAGCAGGTGACCGACGGCAACCC
>Ga0182024_10009084_pt1 | contig 20694 bp, 9 predicted proteins | sample P32metaG_FD_120480 | JGI IMG/M metagenome (GOLD analysis project Ga0182024, IMG submission 120480) | Permafrost microbial communities from Stordalen Mire, Sweden - P3-2 metaG (Illumina Assembly) | ecosystem: Environmental > Terrestrial > Soil > Wetlands > Permafrost | place: Sweden: Stordalen...
ACCGGTGAGCGCGGTCCGAATTACGGCTTCTTCCAGTATCCTGCCATTGCCGGATGCCTTGCCACAATCTGCGCGATCACGGGCGAGAGCTTCGGGGAGGCCTGCGACCGGCTGCACATTGCTTCGGCTCATCGCACCGAGATGTTGAAACTCACCACTCCGGTCGGCGCGCACATCCGCACTCTCGCGATGCGAGCCGCGCCCACAGCGATGACGATGTCGCCGGGACATTTTGCGAAAGGCAGAGCAAACTGTGCTTACCATGCTCGCGCACATTGATCAGGGTCCGCCGCAATACGGCGGCGTCTACGCCGCCATCTTTGCATACCCTGTGATCGCCGGTCGCCTTGCCACCATCTGCGAAATCACCAGCGAGAGCTTCGGGGAGGCCTGCGACCGGCTACACATTGCACCGGTTCATCGCACCAAGATACTGAACCTCGACACTCCGGCCATCGCGCGCATCCGCGCTCTCGCGACCCCAAAAGGGTCGACAGCGATGACGACGTCGCCGGGACCACTGCAGCGAGCCGAGCAATCGGTGCTTGGAATGATCGCGCGCATTGAAAGCGGCGAACGTGGCCCGAACTACGGTTTCTTCCAGTATCCTACCGTTGCTGGATGCCTTGCCACCGTCTGCGAAATTACTGGCGAGAGCTTCCAGACGGCCTGTGCGCGGCTCCACATTGCGCCAGTTCATCGCAGCGAGATGTTGAAGCTCACTACTCCGATCGGCCCGCGCATCCGCGCCTTCGCGGCCCGGGATGAGGTATCCGAGGCGGTGGGATAAGAACGATCGGACGCTTATGCCCACTGGAAGGGAGAACGGTCGCCAAAACCGACGAGATCGCTCCGCCTAGAGCGCTACCGACTTCTTGATTGCTGCCTATCCCAGTTCTGTCACCATACGCGCGCGCGAGCAAGGTGCTTCCGAGCCGAGAGCTACGGGGTCGAGTCGGTCGAGCGGCGGCAATCGCAAAATACGATGGGGGCTACGCTCTTCGCGCTTGTCCAAAAAAACAGAAAAAGAAATCCTGAAGTCATACGGTCTTATATTTTTTCCGATGAAACCGGAAGAGAAAAGATCCGACAACAATCAACGTATTTCAAATCCGTATCGTCGAGCCTGCGACCCGCGGCCCGCTGGAAGGAATCACCTGCTCAATTGGTATGCGAGTTCATCATTGCTGCGCGAAACATTTGCGCGGTCCAACAAAAGCCATCGGCAGTGGTGCGGATTTCGGTCAGGCCCGGTACGCGCGTCTAACTGCAGTCTGGATGCTGTCATGCCTGAGCAAGAAGTCCTTCCGTTGCTGGGGCGGCAGCGCATCGAATTTTTGCTTCGCTTTTGGGCTAAGTGTAAGCACCATTGCGGCCGCGGCCCCCTCCCACAATATACCGGTGTCCGGTCGGCCAGCGTCGCGCCAGCCCTTCAAAACCTCTTCTGTTTTCCGGTTAAACGATGCAACGGATCGAAAGCCTTCCCAAGGAAACTCTTGCGGATCGTCGACATGTTTTACAACCCATTCCGCATCCGCTCGCCACACTCGCAGTCTGGCACGGTCTGACAGGATAGCAAGCTTTGTCTCTGTAAGATCACTCGTGTAAACGATCTCGATGACGTCGGAGATCATACCTTTGTGCTGTATCGCGATGTCCACGACAGCGAGCGGCGGAGCGCCCGCGCGTGCAAGTTCACTGCGGGTTGGGATAATTCCCTGTTTCACGATTACCGGAGGCCTCATAGGCCAAGCCGGATATTCATCCCAGACGGGTACGCACCCGTAACACATGCACTCGATAATCGGATATTCATCAAAAACACCCCATTTCGGCTCTGGTCGATTGACGCTCCAACTTAGCGGCCCGAATGTGGCGCATCCGTCACGGCCGGCGCGCGCGGCCGCTCCGCGCAGCCATTCCAGCATGATGTGTCGGGCCGCCGCGTGCAGGCCGGTCTCTCCTTTTTCTTTTCTCACGGACTAACTCCGTCCTCCTCCGACAGCCAGTGTTAGTGTTCTGACACCCGCACTTGCTAAAAGCCTGCTCGACGCTACGTCCATGCAAAGAACGGCATAAAACAAACTCGTTGCTTATCAGTGTATGGATAGAAGGGTTCGGATAATTGAAATTATTTTCTTAACGATGGCACTCACCAACCGGCATTCTGGATGCCTCCTAGTCTTGAAGTGGCCCTTGGTAAATGACAGCTACCCCATGCGAACAGCCTTAGTGCAGCGGCAACCGAGGTCGTCAACCAACTGAGAAGTTGCGCGCGGAACCGACATGAGTTTCCCGTTCCGAAATGTTTATGCTTGATTGAATGGCGGCGTCGAATGTCCCCTTGCGGTGATCAGCGGCAGCTCTTCGGACAGTCGCCACGGATCGCCGTGTTGCTGCAATCCGCGCGTAAACAAGAGCGCCTCTTTGCCTAAGCCGATCATGGTGCCGCGTAAGGCCGTAAATTATTCGGCAGTGTCTTTCTGAAGGCGAGCGTTGCACGGCAACCTGTACAATGGACTATGCTGCGCTTCATTCCTTTATGTATTGTGTGCAATTTTCGCTTATCACACGCTGGCAGACCTTGCCTGATCCCTTGCCGGTCCCCTTTGGTTGGTTGAGCCATCCGATGCCCCCACAATTCGAACTCTTCCGGTAGGCGCGAAGTTTTCCCTATTTGGATTGGCCGCGCGCACATCGAGCGCAGCCTGGCAGAAACGCCAATCTCGGCGAGTCACTTGAACCGCGATGCCCGCTCATGCCGCTTTAGGAGCTAACCACCGAATAGCAGGCGACCCCGACAGCACCGTATCGGCGACGCCAAGCGCCGCGCGGTCCACTGCGTCGTTCGGTTCAAAATACCCGATCACGTCTGGCACTCCCACCATCCGCCCGGTTTAATCCTCAAAGCCTGTCGACTCGGCCCTGAATTTGAGCTCGCGAGCGTTGTCACGAACTACGCCGACATCGCCTTCAGAGAAACCTTTGGGGGCTTCAGCTTCGACTTCGAGCGTGAGCTTCACCGTCGCACCGTGCGTGCGCTGTAGCTCCATGACTACCGCATTCAGGATCGCATCGAACGCCTTCATAGGGCGGTCCATGTCGATTTCAACTGACCCGTAGAAGCGTCGTGGCTGCGCCGGGCCTGCGGGCCTGGTTGTACCGCCAGTGGCGGTTGGGGGCTCGCCGGCTGGCGTTCCTGTTCCACCGGTAGGGACAGCGTCCACCACCGCACCTGGGTCCTTCCGTCGTAGGTGGTCCACCGACACGTCTGGTCGCACGAGGAGTGCGGTTGTCGGCATCATCTCGGGTGGTGCCTTGGCCCAAATCAATCCCAAATAGGTTCCTGTGGCTTGGTCAAAGCTGTCGGCATAGCCGAACGATGGGTCCAGTTTCGCTACCGCTTCTCGGATCGCGGTGTCGAGTACCACGCGATCACGTATCTTCGGCAGATAAACGTACGTGGCGAACCACTCCGCAATCTCGCTGACGGGGATGTGCGGGCGGTCTTGCGGCCATAGCGGCTTGAGATGAAGACTCAAAGCATCGGGGCCGAGCTTCTCTCTCACCGTCCCGTCGCCCTTGGGGCCGACTTTGTCGTATGTACTCACGGGAATGGCAAGACGATCCTTGGACGCGATCGACGATTGCTGAAGATCGAACGCGACGCCCGCCGCCGTGGCCTCGCTCTTGACCGGATAAAGAATTTGACTCCAGGCATGACGGACGGCCTTCGATGCTCCTTCGCGCCCACTCTTTGCCTTCTCTTCGGCATCTCTAATCTGGCCACTGGGAAGCTGATCCCGCAGTCGCCTGTCGCCGACGATTTCTCCCCATGCTTTCGCCTTCCGCATCGCTTCGCGGGCAGTCGCAAGCAGAGCTTCGTCCGCCGCAACAAAGACTAGCGTATTGCGGAAGCGTCGCTGCGAGGTGCGACAGCGCAATAATGTCTCCGTCACGGCATCGGTGGCCGCCGACTTTTGCGCGGCCCTGCCGGAATGCGGCGTGGAGGGGCCTAGGATAACGAGGGACAGGACTCTCGCCTCGTCGATACCCGTGGGATCGTCGGGCGCAGCGAACACGCCATAGAAGCCCCCTTTGCTACGGGCGTCGTCTCGAAGCACTTCGATTATTGCCGTGTCTACCTCATGGTTTTGATACGCCTTGGCACGATTTTCGGCCTCGCGGTTGAGCGTAGGTTGCGTCGAGAACCAATAGCGCCCGCCCTCTTCGTAGAGATAACTAGCGCGCTCGGTGAGTTCGCGCAGGGCCTCACCAAAAATCGCAAGCTGATCTCCGGGCTCCGCACAGGCGAGTCGTAGGCCCTGTCCGGTTAGACCCGAATTGGGCTGACCTACAAGCGGCGCAGTACACAAAAAGACCGCTCGCGCCGCGCGTGTTGCAGCGCGAGCCTGTGAAATGCGCCGCGATGGGTTGGCTTCCATCCGCATCGGCAACGAGCCTTCGCCATCCACCTCTCTGTCAATAACGGCACTGAACGCAGGATCGAGGGGATAGAGCACGCTTGCGCGAACTCGCTCATGTGCAATTGGCACACGCGCCGGTGTGATTAAGGGATCGCGCGTCTGCGCGTGCCAGAGCACTCCGACCACATTCGCCATGAACCGCAGCACGCCGCGAGTGCGTTGAAATTTATCGAGGCTTGCCCAGTCTTTGGATAAGCGGTCAAACAACTCGGGATGAATTGGATAGGAAAGGCGCAACAATTCGGCATAACGCGTCTCCCGAGCCTCGGGGGGAAATTCCGCTGGGTTTTTCCGATAGAGGTCACAGAAGGCTTTGATCGTTTCGTCCCGCGCTCGCTCGCCCTCCGAATCCAATGCTTGAAACAGGCGGCGGCGGATGATTTCGTAGGTTTCGTCGCCGGATGCCGGCATCCATGGTGACTGGACACGCCCAAAGGTCTTCTCAAGCCGCAGCAAGGCGGCCTTGCCTTTTTCACCACCGACCTCGGAGTCGCTTTCTGGAAGCGAGCCGACAACCAGTGCACCGGGTGACATTTTCGCTGCTTCCGTCAGCGACTGTATGAAAGACAGGAACGCCTCAAAACGTTCGTCGGGGAGTTGGCGGGCGAATGCAACAAGCTCGTCCAACAGGACAACGCTCGGCCCCGCCAGTTTAAAGACCTCGACCATAAGTTCGGAGCCGGGGCTCGTGCGCGCGGCCTCGGCTTCCGCAACGAGCTTTAGGCCAGCATCTCCGGCGAGCCTCCACGCGATATAACCCCACAGCGTGTGAACCTTCGGTCCATCCTTCAGGTTTAGCGATACGTCCGTTCCTTTGGACGAGCCGACGAACACCGTCACCTTTGGCCGCTTCCAAGCATTCACGCCCACTTTCTCCACGAGGGGCGCAATGCCGTCCAGTAGCTTGAGGTCGGAAGCCTTTGCGAGATGATAGACGGCAAGCATGGTGTGAGTCTTGCCGCCGCCGAATGCGGTTTGCAGTCCAATTACCGGGTCGCCACCGGGCGCACCTGAGAGCCTCTGGAGCGCAGTGGTGAGCACCCTTTTGAGCCCCTCGGTCAGAAACGTGATCCGAAAGAAATTCTCCGGCGTCGCGTAGTCTTCGGTGGCGTGGCCGGCATCTACAGCAAAGAGGTCTGCTGCGAACTCCGCCTCCTTAAAACGGTTGGCGAGCACGTCGGGATGCGGCGGAGCGACATCGATCCACGACTTGAGAACTTTGCCTGCCTCGGTTTGCGGAAGAACCTCTGGCGGCAGTTCGAGTGTGCCCTGCGGCGGTGCAGCGGGCTTTTCCGGAACCGGAGCGGTCGCTAGGCCCGATCGTCTCTGATCGTCATATAGCCGTTTGAGTTCTGCGACTTCCGACGTTGGGGCTCTGATCGCGCGAAGAAGTTGGTGCAAGGCGTCCAGAAAACGCAGCGCCTCGTCGTCCTGTAATGGAATAGTGAGGTGCGATGTCGCGTTGCGGGCCTCAAATGAAACCGACGTAAAATTGCGAACCCGATGCTTGTCATTGCGAGCAAACGCTTCGTCGAACACGTCGCGCCAATTGTCGAGCATTGTCTTAAGGAGACCGTAGGCATCGAGTGCCGAGTTTGGCGGCGAGCCCTGCGCCCGGCTAGCGTATTGCAGCCAGCGTTCGCCGTGCTCCTTGCGCATACGCGCTTCGACAAAAGGCGTCAGGCCCTCCGCCAGATGGAAAAGTCCGTCCTGTACTCTGCGCAGCGTTTCTTTCTCGGCGGACATGGTCCCTCCCGCCATCAAAGAAGCCTAGGCTCTGCTAACTCAGTAAATCCGTCGCGCGCCGTCACATTCTGAGCAAATTCTTCGAGCGTCGGCCATTCCTGGGCCAGCTCATTGTAGACCAAAGCCTCCTGCTGCCATCCCTTTTGCGCTGCGATCTGGTAGAGCCGCTCAGCGAGCAGACGCACCTCGGTAGCCTTCGGCCCCATTTGGGCAACGAGCCGCCCAGCCGCATCCGCTCCGCCACCTTCGGCTTTGAGCACGCGGATCGTATGCTGGAGGTACTCCCAGACGGTCAGCGAACTATTGGAATTAGGCTCCCAATTGTCCGGAAGTTTACCGCGCGGCGTGAGGCCCGCCTTGCCGTGATGGTCCTGAAACACCTTGGAGGAGAACAAAGCATTGAGCGGAATGTTTTTGGCGTTGGCAAGCATGATGAGTTCTCCGGACGGCTTTGTATCAAAGCCGTAGGTCGAAAACCATGCCAATGCTACTTGTGTCTCGGCGTCGAAATTGGCCTCAAGTTCGTTCTCGATCTCCTCCCAGGCGCGGTTGATCAGCGCGAGTGCGGTCTTCACACCCATGGCACTGTCGTCGTCTTCAAGCACCTGGGCATAGCGCGTGAAGACCCCCATGCCCGGACCGATTACCGATTGCTGCATATCAACTGGGCCGACGCCCGCCTTGCGAATATCGTCAATAGCGTCAGGCATATCGCGCTTCAGTGCACGAATAAACTCGGCACGCGTGACAACTGGTGCTTTGGCGTCAGACTTTCGGCAGACGAGAATAATCGACGAGGCGAGAGCATTCGCACCAATTTCTACGGATCGCCCTCTCTTTTCAGTGTCGAGTGGCCAAGTTCCGTCTACATCTAATCCCGCATCGACGATCGCTTGAAGGAAAGACGCCCACCCCGCAGACGTTACGCCTTCTTCGGCTACTTCCGATTGCTTGAACGCGTAATAGACTAAGAGTGGCTCACTATCGGTCGCCGCCTTACGCATTGCAGTTAGAGTCTCGCTCATGCCGGTCATGAAAAATAGCTCGGCCTGTGCTTTGCCGCCATGGTGATAAGGAGTGGCGACCAGTTCCTCCGTCTTCGGCGTGATGAGTCGACGGAACAAATCTGGCCAAATTGTACCGAGCGTGCGCCTTAGCCAGACGTAGAAGAAATCAGAAAGGTCGGCGTAGCCAATATTATCGTAGTAGGGCGGATCAGTCGAAACTAGGATCGGATGAATCGGAAAATTGTTCTTAGTTGCGTCCAAATTTGAAATCGATTGAACTGGTTGGCCTGAGGTATGGGGCAGTCCGGAAAATGCCTTTCTCATGCGATCGAATAAACTGGAAAAGCTACCGCTACTCTTTGAAAAGATGTTCACTTCAGCAAAATCCCACACCATTGGGAATGCTTGCCTTGCGAACACAGAGCGCATCTGGGTGTTAGCACTATTCCAACCGCATATACTTGAAGAGTGGTTCGCAAGTTGCGTCACCATAAATGAGAGATAAGTCGATACTGCATCCGCATACGCGGCCACACCCATGCCGCCCGCATGGAGTGGGCTCGTGTCTTGCCGGACGTCAGCTGCGCGGGCGTCACGCATAACGGCATCATGCGCTTCAATTACAAGATCGGAGAATGTTGTTAGTGCCACTATTTGGCGCGCAGTGAAGAGGTGCCCCCAGGTACGTAAACCGTAAGCCGAACAGACGCCACCAGTGATCATTGCGCGGGTTGGAGTGGAAAGCGATAAGAATGTGGCCCGCGCTTCCGCAACGATAGGGGCGTCATCTACCGATCCTGCCACAGATTCTTGCACTCTCTCGGGCGCAACAAAGTGCCGGCGGCGCTCGCCCTCTGCGACAATCGCCATCAAGCGTGTGCCAAGACGGTCTGCTTTGCCCTCCGCTTGAATGTAAGTTCGCTCGATGGATGAGCCTGTCAACAGACAGATGAACGCCTGCCCTTTCGCCGATTTTGTCCCCTTCTTGAGTCGCTCTTCGTCCGCATTCGCTAGTGCCCCTGTCTTCACCTCGAAGCGATAGCCGTCGGGCGCAGTGGGATCGATTAACGGCTCGACCCATGCTTTCTTGTTCTCCTTGGTTGCAAGCATAAAGGATGAAACAAGCGGCACCATCGCGCCTTTCGCTGACGGATCGGGTGAGCGTACCGTGCGTGCCCAAATCCAAGCGATAACGGTTGCCTCCGACCCATCGGGAATCTTGGCCTTTGGATAGAGATGGCCGATACGCCTTTCTGCTTCGTCGCGTATCCACTGACCGTAGTACCGCACGTCTTCGGCAAGCCCTTCCGCGCCCTTGCCGTTCCAGCACCCGCCGCGCCCGAGTTCCTCCTGCGCCTTCGGATTGACCGGCGGCAGGTTGGCAAATTTCGGCGGCATTTCCACCAGCGCCTTAGAGATCAGCACGGCGACGGGATTGAGATCAGAACCGAAAGCGCGCAAGCCCAACCGCTGCGCTTCGAGTGGGATCGAGCCTCCGCCGCAGAATGGATCGTATACCGGGGGTGCTCTGGTCTGCAGAAAGTCGAGGATCGCTTTGCCGTCATCTTTCGACGGCGGTTCTTCGCCAAGCCCCCAGGCGACCGAGCGGGCGATCTCCCAGCGGGCCTCGTTCAGAATGGGCTCGTCGTTCGAGGCTTCCCACGGCACCATCCGCTTGATGATGTCGTGCAGCCGTCTGCGCTCGGTGTCCTGTGCCGTTTCGGTCGGGAAGCGCTCCGGCCAGGACGAGGGATCATCGACGAGCTGCGCGAATAGCACTGCGCGGCATGCCGCCAAAGGCCGCCGTGCCCACCACAAATGCAGCGCGAAGGGATGCCCGTGCCGAATCGATTTCTCCCGCGCCGAAGCTGCGTTGATCGCTTCAAGCGGGATCGAGACTTCAATGAGCTTCTTGCGAATGGACGTTTTCATTCTGGCGAGCGATCCAGAAGAGCTGGCGAAAGGTGAAGGCGACGGAGTGTCGGATGAGGTTGTCCGTTTCTCTGCGCGCTTTGCCTCCGAACTCTGAATGGTCTCAATTGGGCGGCCAAACAAGAGGAAGTCGGGAATGTCCACCGGTAAGACCTCTCGCAGCTGCCGCGCCTCAAACTCGCGAAGTTCCTTTCTAAGCTCCATCAATAGCCGCCCCAAAACATTCTTGCCGACCAGCCTTCCACCATCGACAGGTTTCGCACCCCAGAAGTCGTCCTTACTTGACTCCTCGACTATGGGACGCTCGCCAGTCGACAGAAGCAGCTGCGAAAAGTCCGAATAGTTCTGTGCTAATTTTACCCGCAGACACCAGCGCATGATTTTGGTTCGAACGCGCTCCCAATCGGGGCGCGTATCATTGCGATAGGGCTTGGTCTTCATCTTGGCCGTCATCGGGCTGGTTTGCTCGATGACGAGACGCTGCACTTCTGGTCGGTGCGGGAAACGGCATGCTTGATAGAGCGCCTCAGAGGTGGCTATTCGCACCCCATTTACGCGCAGCGGAAAACCCCCGGCCATATTGGAGAGACCCCCGAAAGCTTCTTTGGTTCGGAGAAAAACAACTGCTTCGTCTCTCGCGTAGGTTCTTGTCTCGCCTTGAGCACCCATTAATTCGTCTTCCTCGCAAATAAGGGAACCCAAGGGTCCCCAGCCCACAGCGCCAAAGGAGCGTTGTTCGGACAGTTCCGAAAGGTGACGATCATCGATCCAAATCCGAGCGTTTCAAGCACCATATTACCCAGCGGCCGCTGGTAAACTCCAAGGTGCGGACAAATCGATCGGACACGACAGCCCGCTTTCAAAAACTCTTGTTCCAGTAAACTTCGACCCTCATCAGATGAAAAGAAGGCGAGGCCGCCAACATTGCCCGGCGTCCGAAGGATTGGCGCGTGTTGCATCGCCGCTACGTAAGCTTCGGTCAGCGCGTCTTCGGGTATCTTGGTGGGGCGCAGAACGTCCGACACATTTGTTTCCGATCTACGGTCCTCAATTTCCACCGCACGCCACCAATGTACCTTGATCGTCTTACCCGCGGCCTGAGCGGCCGCCGTAATGCGACCATTAGCGTAGTGTTGGCCGCCGCTATGAAGGCCGATCGTGATAACGTACACATCTGCCGATGCCGGTGCGTCGTTGTTGATCCAAGGCACCAGATCGTTCCTGATGCGGTTCCCCGTAAACAACACGTCGTCGAGGTAGATGAAGCGCGCGGCATTAGCGCCGCATTCGCCTGTCTTAAAGCCGCATTTCTGCTTAAGTTGCCGACCGAACAACTCGAGCATTTCGTGCTGGCTGTTGCCGCCGCCCTGTATGTCGAGGAACTTCGCCGATTTCCAAAACGCACACGGGTCGTCACCGGCTAACTTTTTATCCGTCAGAACAGCGCTCAGGAATTCCAGGACTTTGTCCTTTGTGAAGTACGTCTTTCCAAGAACATGGAGCAACTCAGTAAGCATCGGCTTGCGCACACCCACATCGAATTGGTTGACCCACCTCTCCACACGCTGTGCATCAACGGTCGCGATTTCCCCCTTGCGATAATCCGCAATGAGTGTAGCGACAGATTCCAGTAGGTCCTTAATCTCGGGCATTGTCGAGTCTCGATCCGTCAACGTGGCGGCGCACCTTGGGCTGCTAAAGCTTTGAAGTCGAAGACAACGGCTGTCTCGGCAAATCCGAGCTCACGGTTGAAAAACTGCCGCACATATATGGGCTCACGTGTGAACCCGTCATCGACCTGGACAAGCGCCAATACGAAGGCCTCCGGCGCGTTGAGCGAGGCGAGAATCTCATTCTTTGTCACGATCACCTCGCGGCCCTCGACATGCCGACCCTTGACCTCGATGAAGCGCAGGTGCCCAGCCTTTAGGTCGCGGCTCTCGATGTCGTATCCCTTGTTTTCGGCGGAGACATCGCGGGGCGTATTGCCAAGTCGCCGTTCGGCGGCCATCACTGCCTCCATTGCGAGCCGTTCAATTTCCGCTCGCGCGACAGGGTCTTCCGAAAATCCGGTCGGGCTCATTCCGTCATCCGGTTTCTTACGTGCATCAATAAGGCCTAGTGGAATTACGAGAGCAGCCCCTTTCAAGACCGGCGGCAATGCACTGATCTGTCGCTCTCGGCCGAGTTCAGCCTGCCGTTTGTGCAGGCGCTCAACAAGGCGCTGAGCGGTCGCCTCTGCGTTCTGTGCGTTGATCCGCTGCTCCTTACCAGCTCGCTCCTCTTCACGGAGCCGCGCGGCACGAGCATCCCAATAGTTGATTTCGCGCGTGAGCCTAGCACGAACCTCGCGCTCAACCTTGTCGATCTCGATCAGCCGTCGCTCTTTGACTTCTGCGAGGTGAGCTGGAACCAACTGAGCTACGGCATAGCCGAGGGCAAGGTTCTCGACACCGCGGGACAACCATGACGCGGTGATTGCTTCGACAACGGACGCCTTCTCGTCAGCGGTGATTGGCCGGCAATCCAGATAGGGAGCAGGTCCGCCATCGACCGCGCTGTCATCCTCTTTCAGAAATATGAATTGCAGCCGCTGCGAGATTACGCGCGGCTCACCGGATTTGGCGCTTTGTCCATCGCGTATTGCGTGTTCGAGATAGACGAGAAGACGGGGCTCCGTACTCTGGTCGGCTTCGTCCACCAAGACGCCGCCTTGCTGCAGCAACGGTTGAAAACGCTCCAGGATCACATCCACTTCCGCATCGAGCAGCGGGTGGCCGGGAGCAACAAGCTCTGCTTGCGGCTGCCCGGGAATTAGATTTTTCTCGAAGGTGATACGCGCATAGCGGTCAAGCACCGGATCAGTACGACCGATAAGCCGGTCACGCTCCTTCAGGATTGACGGCACTCGAAGGACTTCAAATCGCCCTTTTTCACGTTCGGCAATCCTTCCGCCGAGCATTGCAAAAGCCTCTCGAAAGAACGCGCTGATGAAATGGGGTTGCAGCCGGCGTGCCTGTGCGCGCTCCATCTGTTCGCGTATTTCGCCGACGGAGTGTGGGTTCATCCCCTCTGACGTTAGCTTGCGTTCCGCAACCAGCTTTTCGATGGCGTCAACATCAACTACGCCGTCGACCTTCTTCAACAGCTCGGCCTTTTTTTCGGGCCGGTCACCGTAACGGATGGCCTCCACAAGAAGATCACGAAGGGCGTGGCCTTCAAACAATTCTCCCAACACGTCATAGACTTTGCCCCCGAGCGCAGCCCTTGCCTCCTCAAGCTTCTCCAGCAAGCGTCGGTAGACCTCGCCCTCGCGCGTGTTGGCAGCGCAAAGATTCCAGAGATGGCAGACCTCTGTTTGGCCGATGCGGTGAATGCGCCCGAAGCGTTGCTCCAACCGGTTTGGGTTCCATGGTAGATCGTAGTTCACCATGAGGTGTGCGCCGCGCTGCAAGTTGACGCCTTCGCCTGCCGCGTCATTGGCGATCATCACGCGCACCGCCGGATCGGAATTGAATGCGGCTATGGCGGCGCGGCGAGCCTCACGGGCTACGCCACCGTGGATCACGACGATCGACGCGGGATCGCCGAGACAAGAGCCAATCTTTTGAGTGAGATAATCAAGTGTATCCCTCGGTTCAGTGAAAATTAGAATTTTTCGCCGCAGGCCGGTGGCCGGATCGTGCATGATCGGATGGTCGAGGATCGACTCCAGCTCACGCCATTTAGCGTCCTGGCCTGAAAGTTTAAGTCGAAGCGCGCGGGCTTCGAGGTCTGTTAGAATACCGATCTCCGTTTCAAGTTCTACAAGTGTCTGCGCTGCGGTTGCTTGATCGAGGATTTGTTCTTCGGCGGCCTCGGCCTCCGCGCCTGGCACCTCGTCACCATCCTCGGGGTCGTAGGGCGGAAATGTTGGTCCTTGGGCAAGGGGAATTCCCGTCCCCTGCCGCATTAGCTTCTCCTCGCGAAGCCGCTCCTCAAGGCGCTTACGTCGGCGTTCAAGCGAGCGGTGAATTGCAGCCGGCGAAGATGCTAGGCGGCGCTGCAATATTTGTAGCGCGAAGCCGACGTTTATTCGCCGCTTGTCGTCGCCGGTTCGGTCGGCACGATTCATCTCCTCTCGGACGTAGGTAGTGACCGCCTGATAAAGGTCGGTTTCTGCGGGGGAGAGAGCGTAGCTTGCGGTATATGCAAGCCGTTCTGGAAACAGCCGTGTGCCGTCGAAGCGGTAAAGTTCTTCTTTCGTGAGCCTTCGCATCATGTCCGACACGTCAGCTTTATGGATTCCTTCACGGAAGCGCCCCTCAAAGCGGTCGGCGTCCAGTAGGCCCATGAACAATTGGAAGTCCGCTTCCTTGCCGTTGTGCGGGGTCGCCGACATCAGCAGCAAATTGCGCGTTCGCGTGCCGAGGAGTTTGCCGAGCTTGTAACGTTGCGTCTCCTTGACCTCACCACCGAAATAGGACGCGGCCATGCGATGCGCTTCGTCGCACACGATCAAGTCCCAATCCAGTGCTGCCTCTATTTTTGCCCTCAGCTCATCGGAACGCGCCGCCATATCGAGGCGAACAATGAGACGATTACGTTCAACGAATGGGTTGCCCGTGATCGACGCTTCGATCTGATCTCGGGTTAGCAGCTCGAACGCGAGGCTAAATTTGTCGATCAGTTCCTCTTGCCATTGCTCGACGAGGCCGCCCGGCGCAACTATTAAGCACCGTTCGAGGTCGCCTCGGATCAACAGCTCCTTAATTAAAAGCCCAGCCATGATTGTCTTGCCGGCCCCGGGATCGTCCGCGAGCAAGAATCTCAAGGGCTGGCGCGTCAGCATCTCGCCATAGACGGCCGTAATCTGATGAGGCAGCGCCTCGATTTGGGACGCGCTCACCGCGAGATACGGATCGAACAGGTACGCAAGGCGAATGCGATATGCCTCAGAGGCTAAACGCAGCAGGCCACCGTCAGCATCGAAGGCATACGCGCGTCCAGCATCGATCTGCTCGAAAGCCGTCTCTTCACCGCGATAGACGAGACGTTCTCCGACCCGACCATTCACGCGGAAAACCAGGTTCAGGGCGTCGGCTCCGAATCGCGCGACCTGAACGACCTCGGCGACCCCTTCGGGATCGAGCCCCTGCAGGCGTGAACCGGGCTGGATGTCTTCGAGCGCAACCATTCCCAATCTTTCGCCCGGCCGACGATTGTTTCGGCGGCGAGCCGCGAGAGCCCGGGGGCGTTTCTACCGCGTCGGTTGCGTCCCGACCACTGAATTTCCAAGAGAGGTCAGCGGGGGCAGGGTCGACACGCGACCGCCTCGCGACCACTCTATCCAGCGCCCGTAGGGTCTAGATGCGTCTCGTCCGGATACTCCGCCAATTCGGCAAAAGTGACGAAGCTGTTGCTAACAACAGTTCGTGGGGCTATTCCTAGCCGAATGCCGGCGACATTTACGCAGGTGCAGGTTCGCAAAGTCCTGGACCTCCTACCTGAGACTATCCGCCATTGGCGGAAGGTCCTGCCGCCGCTCTCGCGCCGCCCACGCCGCGTGCGGTTCTCGCAGGGCGACCTTGTCGCGTTGGCTGTAGTTCGGGAACTCGTTCGTAACTTAGGCTTGAACAGTTCGGCGCTTGCTCCCAGCGCCACTGCTATTTTTTCCCTTTGCAATGAAAAACCTTGGCCAGCACTTGCGCAATGCCGTCTGGAAATTGAGGGGCAGACAGCAAGCCTTGCACACGCCCGCTCGCCTGAAATGGCCAGGCGTAATCCCGTTATCCTCGTTCCGCTTAGGCCATTGGTCGAGGGACTTAGCCGAGAACTTTCGGTCAGAGAAACTGCGCAGTCGGAATTAAGATTTCCTCCAACGGCTCTGCGAAGGCAGCGACGATGAATACGCCTTCTGTACTCCGTAACGTTCTTCGCGCGACCGGCTTCTTCATCGGAGACGAGCCAGCACCGGGCCTTGTAGTCAGTGAACTTAAGTCTGGAGCAGCTGCCCGGTTTGAGCCTGATGCAGCGTGGCGTGATCGTTCAAACTTGGAGGTTCTCTTCAAGTTCGCACCATCCACACCTACCGATGGACAAGTAGCTTCCTGGCACAGGGCCGCATGGAACTTCGGTGTTGCTCCGTTGCTGTGGATCGTCTCGCCTCAAGAGATTGAACTTTACAATACGTTCCAACGCCCCGATTCGACGACCGACGCAAGGTCCCATCGGCTCAAGGTCTTCCAACTCCTGGACGAGGAGTTGGCTCGGCTTGACTCATATGCCGGTCGACTTTCGATGGTGAGCGGACAATTCTGGGCACATGAGACAAGAGTAAGACGAGAGGGACGCGTCGATCAGCAATTATTGCTGGACCTGCAAGGGTTGGAGAATCAACTGTGCTCGAACGATTACCGATTACTTCGCAGTGTTGCTCAGGGACTATTGGGTCGCAGCATTTTCATCCGATATTTGACAGACCGGAAAATTGTCAGGTCCGAAGTTCTGAAGCAGTTTGGATCGGAGCAACTAGTTTCCATTTTGAGCACGCGCGAGCACGCCTATCAGCTTTTTGACTGGATTCGGACAACTTTCAATGGCGATCTTTTTCCCGTCACCGCGGCTGAACGCAAGAGTGTGAAAAGTAAGCATCTCCGTCTAGTCGCAGAGACTTTAGCAGGAGTTAGTCCAACGACGGGACAAGGTTCTTTATGGCCATACAAATTCGATGTGATTCCGATTGAATTAATCAGTTCGATCTATGAGCAGTTTGCGCACTCCGAGAATACGGATAAAGCCGCGACCGACGGGCTTCATTACACGCCCGTGTCAGTCGTAAATCTGATAATGCATGAAGTTACGCGAAACTTGAAACCTGACGCCCGCGTTCTAGACCTGACGTGCGGGTCGGGCGTGTTTCTTGTCGAGGCGTTGCGGCGTTTGGTTGCTCTTAAATCGAACGGCCGGCGGCCCTCGCGTCAGCTTATTCGTAAGACGATGAAAGAGCAGATATTCGGTGTCGACAAAAGTGAAGCAGCTATTCGCGTTGCTTCTTTCAGTCTTTACCTAACCGCTCTGGAACTCGATCCCGATCCGCGACCGCCCACAGCACTGCGATTCGAGCCGCTGATCGGGCGGAACCTGTTTGCGGCAAATGCCTTCGACCTGGAACGACATACCGACGCGCACCGCTTGTGCTCAATGAAATTCGACGCAATCGTCGGAAATCCCCCTTGGACTTATGCTGGAAGAGTAGCAAGGCCAACTGGCACTGAGGGTAACGAACCTCCACTTCCTCCGCGAAGCCAGGACTTTGCGTTCGTCTGGCGTTCGATTGATTTTGCGCATGCGACGACTCGCTTCGGTATTGTGATGCGCGCAACGCCATTTTTCTCATCGGCAAGCTCCAGCCGGCGGGCCCGAAACGCACTTTTTGAGAAGCTGTCGCCAATCGCTCTGGTGAATCTTTCGGCGTTGCGGGATGAGCTTTTTCCTACCGCGGACTACCCCGCGGTCGTGCTGCTCGCCCGACTGCACAACCAGCCTGACAAATCCAGCGTCCCCATCATTTCAGTGCCATGGACTTCTGCCTTCTCTCGATCCGGCGCTTTCGAAATCTCCCCGAGCGATGTTCGATTTGCCTCCGTGCGGGACCTGAATGAATATCCGCACGCGCTGAAGGCCTTTGCACTGGGCAGCCCACGCGACCGATTATTACTCAGGCGGATTACAGACGAAACTCTGACGCTGGCGGCGACACTTGAAAAACTGAATCTAAGGCTTGCTACAGGGGTGCAGACGCTCGCAGGGGATCAAAACGATGCCTCACACCTCGTAGGCTTGCCTTTGCTAGGTTCCCGAGAATTAGGACCTCGCGTCAATACTGCATCTCTACCACGCTTTTCGAACAGCAAAATTCATCGTCCGCGAGACCGGTCAGTGTTCCTCGCGCCCATTCTTTTACTGGGAGAAGGTGTTCGCGGCGGTCGTGTAGCCGTCGGGTTCAGCGAAAGTGACGTGGTATATACAGAATCGTTCTACGGGATTTCATTCGCCGGAAAGAGCGCGGCGGAGACAAAAATGGTTCCGTGCTTGGCCGCGGTTCTGCAATCCGCAGTCGCATCGTGGTATCTGCTCCTGACAGCTTCGGAATTTGGCATCCATAAAAGGAAACTTCTGCTGCAGGACCTTTTGCAGTTGCCAATACCGGACTTATCTCGTGTCGACTCCTCCAAAGCGCGAACTGCTGCGGAAGCCGCGCGTACGGTAGACACGCAGAGCCGCCACACATTGGAACAGAGCCTAAGTCGCCTTGATGAAGCGGTTTTTGATTTGTTTGGCTTTGATGGACACTCCCGGTTGGTAGCAAAAGAGGGATTGGCACGCGCTCAACGGGAATATGTTGAACCTCGCTTGATGGCGGATCAGCCCATTTCGGTTTCCGACCTCTACGAATATTCCAAGGCGTTCCTTGATGTTCTTAACGCTTGGAGTGGTGCGCTAGGCCGAGAAGACTATGGTGCCGAAATCCTGAATGTGCGGTCCGACGCTGCACTCAGGATTATCCATTTTATGGAACGTGGGAATGGCAATGTTCGCTGGACCAATTTGAGCCAAAGTCTCAACGAGGTGATTGCAAGCATTGGCTCACGGATGCGTCTTCCAATTGCTGAACGGCTTGCCGCAGTTCGTGAACTGCGGGTCCACGCCGATGGTGAGCTCTTTGTGATTAAACCCTCGGCTAGACGGTATTGGACACCGGCTTGCGGGTTGAATGACGCCGACGCGTCTCTAGGCGACGGGTTGAGAGCCCCCTCGGCATGATCCCGTTTCGAGATGGCGCGAGCCTCGGTGCACCAAGGCTGCTTTCGCGCCAAGACCTCATCTTTGTCATCCTTCGTTTAGAGTTTGAAGGGTGGCGCGCCGCACTTACAGCAGATGCGAACCTAACCAGTGCTGCGACAGAGCCATATATGAATGGCCGTCTTTATCGGGGCATGGTGACGATAAGAAACGCACTTGGGTTGACGAACATCTATATCGTCGAGACGCCGGGTGTTCGTCCACACCCCGAGCCTGCCCACCCGCAGGGCGAGCCTGATCTAATTTTGTTGTTCGCAGAATTTGGTGCGAATGAGCCGCATGCCGTGATTGAATGCAAGAGGCTGGACCCCTTCGAGCAGCCGCGAAACTTGAGGGGGGAATACGTGCGTTCGGGCATGGATCGGTTCATAGATGGCGCGTACGGCGGGGGTCATGACCTAGATTTTATGGCCGCCTACACTCTACGAGGCGACGGCGATGCGGCACTCAATGACGTCAACGAATACCTGACCAACGTGCGCCGACCGGATTGTCACTTAAGGCTCGCACCGGGTTATGCACCCATTGGTTTCGTCGCAGAAAGCAATCATGTTAGGAGGACCGATCAATCAAACTTTCGCCTTCTGCATGGTTTCTTGACTTTTCCAACCAAGCCCTGACGTAACGCCCCCGCCCCATAAGCTAATAGGTCTCGGTGTATTTGCTTTGACGCACCAATTTAGCTTTTTATTGCGAGTCTCCAACATGAATTCCATGTGTGACGGGGTTCTCGCCCCAAGTGCCTTGAAATTGGACCCAGCAGACTTTTTTGCTCGTCGCCATCAACGGTATCGTAGTTGGCGCTTTCGCCCTCTACGACGATTTTCAATCGAATCTTCTTGATCAAGAAATTGATCTTTGCCTTTGTATCTTGGTCTTTACGATCTACAAACAAAAAATAGCTAGCGTCTGCGCAAGACTTACTTATCGCTCGCATCGTTGGTATTGAGTGCTCAAGATTGAATATTTCTGAAATCATATAATTGAAAATGAACAAGTCCTTCTTTTTGAACAATGACGGCAGATTCCCAAAGGCTTTGATGTCTGTCATATCAAGCACATGCGCGAACACACTGAAACGAGCTGGCCATTTATGACGAGCAACAGAACCATTTTTGTATACCCGATCTATTTCTTCTTGCACCAATGTGATATTTTCGCTCCAAGCGCTGATGCGGTCCACAATTGTCAGCCGGACATCGACTTGATTATAATCTTTGCCTTTGTTCTGATCTTTTAGAAATGCGAAATGTTTCGCCAGCGCCATAAGCTCAGTTCCGGGACCGCCGCCGAACGTCAAGATTGACAGTTCATCCCGTCTAATTCTTTTGGAGAATTTGGCGCTGGCTGATTCGCATTTCCGTATAACAGCTTCAAGGCAGTTCGCATGTACTGCCACATGGGCGAATATGTAGGCCCACCGACATAACGGATCATCATAAGCAATTGTCGGTGCTTTTCCCTTGAACCATTCTGTACTCATCGTCGCTAAATATTTTGAAGCGACTTGAAGTGCCTGCTTTCCATTCAGTTTGCGCGATTCGGCGATTTCTTGAATGGACAAGCCAAGGAGTCTCTTTACGATTTCATAGTACATGGGCGTACCCGATCTTGGAATTAGAAACCCATAATGCCGCACAACCTTGGCCCGCAAATTGAAAAGCCGCAAATCATCGCTTGAATGGTTCAAGATTAAGGCGGCGGCGACCAAAGTTAGCATCTCGCATCGCGGGCGCGGTCTCTCGGGACCCGATTCGGATGGCTACGCGTCAAGTGTCATCAAATTCGAAGGAGAATTGGACCATCTTGTGCCGAAGCGGGATACGGCAGTTGCGTACGTATTCTGCGGTGCGGCAATCGGGGACAATCCCGGCAGCGCCGTTGGCGCAACAACGGCGTGGTAGCTCGTTCTCGTCTGCCCCGCGAACCTGCTGACGATCGTTGCGGCGCAGCGGCTCACCGAAGTAGACCTGCCGCTGCTGGACGGGCTCAGGTACGGAAAAGGCGCAGTGCGGTCGGCGAGTTTCTACACCGAGCCTTTGCCAAGTGAGCAAGACGAAGACACCGAACCCGCGGGCGCATGACCAGCGGACGCCGTATCGTAGGCTTATTTGTAGGTAGGAAAGAAAACAGCGTCATTATGGCTGAAAAGGCACTTGAATTGGCGGAGAGGGAGGGATGGAACGCCTAGAGAGCCTGATCTCTTAGTAACCATTGCAACACAACGACTTTCGTAGCCTCTTGCATGTCGCTAATGACTGTCGCTAATCTCTGTCGCCATGACACGCAAAACCGATTACCTTTTTCAGCGGGCGGGCAGTAGCAATTGGTGGATCAAGCTACAGTCGCCCGGCAAACGCGTCGAGAAGTCCCTGGGGACGCGCGACAAAAAAGAGGCGGAGATTATTGCCCTCCCGATGGTAGCGCATCATAAGGCCGCGCTATTAGCTGCAAGGCCCCGGCTGGAAACGGTCTGGCGGTACGAATTCGAGCCGAGCGCTGACATGCAGAACGCCCCCAACCGGGAACGCGTGTTGGCGTCCGCAATCGAGCTCAAATTCTATGGCCCCAATGGCAAACTCTTGCGAACGACGCCTAACGGCGGCCCCGCGGTCCGGATTGTGAACCTCCAACATCGGCTTGGGATACCCTTCGTTGACGAACGCATGATTGGAGTA
>Ga0182024_10009085_pt1 | contig 20693 bp, 14 predicted proteins | sample P32metaG_FD_120480 | JGI IMG/M metagenome (GOLD analysis project Ga0182024, IMG submission 120480) | Permafrost microbial communities from Stordalen Mire, Sweden - P3-2 metaG (Illumina Assembly) | ecosystem: Environmental > Terrestrial > Soil > Wetlands > Permafrost | place: Sweden: Stordalen...
AGCGATATTGAGGGACTGCTGGACGAGCTGGCTCCAGACCAGCCGGCGAACGAATTCAGGAATGAAGAAGTCGACGCTGAAAGCCTGATTCCGCCGGGAGGCGCGTACACCACAGTGCTTCCCTCCGAGATGGTGCCGCTCGCGGCTCCCGAAGCGTAGGAGTAGGATATCACCATGTTGGCTGCCGTCGATATGGTCAGACCGGGGTAGAACACGGCAGTGTCGTTGACCGGGCTGTTGACCTCCAAAGATATCGAGCCGTTGGCGCTCAGCGTCGGAGAGGCCAGCGGGGTCGCGGAGGTCCAGGTCGCCAGCTTCCACCCGCTGTTGGCGGTCGCCGTCACCTGGAGTTTCGTCCCTGCATCGTACCATCCTCCTGAGACCGACACTGTACCCGCCGCGGCTGAGCTGGGCTGCAGGGCCACCAGATACTGGTTCTGGTACTGAGGGTTTATTCCCAGCCCTTCCGTCACCGTCCCGCCGGTCGAGTTTGTTATCCACCTCTCCGCCTCCGCATAGAATCCCGCGCCGCCCCCGTCCGAGAACGGCTCCGTAGAGCTCACATTCTGCGTGACGCCGTAGGCGGAACCTGCGTCGAGCCATAGCGACTGGGCGTTCGGCGTCAGCACGGTGGTTCCCTCGCTTCCGAAAGACGGGGCGGAGAGGTAGATCTCGCCCGCCGACGCGGGATCCCCGCCGCCTATGGTAGAGTACTTGGCACTGACCAGGAACTGCTGATAGTAGGTGGGTGCTAGGCTGAACGGCCCCGCAGCCGTCCCGTTCAGGCTGTCCGTCGTCCCCCACCTCTCCTGAGCGTTCGAGCCCGTCAGAGTGCCTGACATTCCATACTGCGTACCGGCGTCTGCCCAGACTCCGATCGCCGGAAGGGCCGTAATGGCGCTGTGTACCGCGCCGAATGTGGTGTATGTGAAGTCAGGACCCGTGGTCTCTGCTCCCCGTATCATAAAGGAGACCGTTGCCGCGTATTGGTGGTAGTAGCTCAGCGCAATGGTCTGAGCAACGGTCGCGTTGCCGGCGGTCTGCTGTCCGGTCGCCCATCTCTCGTCTGTCGTGGAGCCTCCAAGCGTAGTCGTCACGCTCCAGGCGCTTCCTTCGTCCAGGTTGTACTGCGTGGGGGTGGTGCTGACCGTAGAGTTGGCCGGAATCCCTCCGGACACATATGAGAGCACCGGAGCGGAATATCCTCCGCCTCCGCCGAGGACGGCGTAGCTCAACGTCAGCGGTACCAGAGCGGTCGCGTTCATGGCTCCGGTGATGAACTCGTGGGCGTCCATGTGCTCGGTGGCGCCGTGAGAAGAGAACTCCTGGAGCTTGGTCGGGTCGCTGGTGAACGAGATCGGCGCCAAAGTCGCATTGGAGAAGACGGTCTGGCCGCGGCCGTTCGGGTTGTATTCGTCCATCCACATCCACGCAGACGTTATCCCGAGTCCGCCTTCCAGATAGATGACCTCCTTCTCGTTCGAGAGATACGGCTGGGTGTGGTACCACTCTGTCATCAACCCGGTGAAGAAGCCGTTGGTGTTCGAGTTTGCCTGCGTGTCTCCCTGGAACGAGGTGGCGCCATCTGCAGTGTAGTTCTCCGACGCCGACGCTCCAGTGTTCCAATCGTGCGCCACCATCATGACGTCGCCCGAGCTGAAGTAGAGGTTCAGAAGGACGCTGTCTCCCTGGTTCACCGTCCCGGAGAAATCCAGGAGACCCCCGCTTCCGTCGGCGGGAAAGACCGAGGCGCCCTGCCCGTTAAACGTCTCGTAGCTCATGGCGAAGCCCGTCCCAGGTTTGGTCCCCGGGTTCCAGTTCCAGGACAGGCCGACCTGATACCAGAGCCCCTCGTTGGAAAGGCCGTTCAGCAGGTACGCCGGGCCCTCCCCGGAGGTAGAGTCAATCTGTTCTACAGCGGTGACGTTGTACGCGAGTGCGATAAAGCTCTGCGTGAACGTTGCACCCAGCTGTTCGTCGTAGACTGCGGGTGGTGCCAGCGGATTTGCCGGCCGGAAGACCGCGGGGGTCGCCGAGCCTCCCTGGACCGTCGCTTGACATACGCAGGCCTGGGTTGGGACCTCCTTGAACGCCGGCGCCGCCGAGACCGACGAAGGATGCGCTCCCGCTATAGCTGGGGCTGCTCCTGCGAGGAGCAGCGCGAGCAGGATGAATGCGAGGGTTCTCCTGGTTTTCATCGGTCTGAGGCGGTTTCCTCCGCTAACGGGTTGTTTACTAAGCCTTGCTCCATTTCTAAGCCTTGCTCCATTTCCTCTAGAACTGAGCCATGAAGCGAGCCCGTCTCAATACACGCTTAAGTGCGGACGTCGAAAGACGGCAGGCTCTATGGTCTCCTTTTTTAGACGGAACGAAGGAGGTCGTGACGTTTGAAGACCGATTATGATGTGATAATAGCGGGCGGCGGGATGGCGGGCCTGATCACCGCATCTGCCATAGGCTATTATTCGAAGAAAGGCGCGAGCATCCTGGTCGTCGACAGGAACCCGCCGGAGGACGCCGGGAAGAAGACGAACAACGGGTGGACCTGTGGCGACGCGACCAGCCTGAACAGCCTGAGATTCCTGGAGAAGAACATAGGCATCAAGTACGGGTCGCCGGAGCTGGAGCATCCTGTGAAGGGGGTGCTGGTCTACTCGCCGGACCACAAGACGAAGGTCCGCTTCGAAGGGGAAGGGTACATACTGAACAGGAAGCTCCTGCCGCAGAGGCAGGTCAGCGACGCAAAGGGGTTCGACGTCGAGTTCAAGTTCAACACGAGCGCGGAGAGGCTACTCTCAGAGAACGGGTACGTCACGGGGATAACCGGTCGGGCGGGGGACGGCGGAGCCTTCAGGGCAACGGCCAAGATTGTGATCGATGCCACAGGTTCATCCTCCGTCCTCAGGAAGTTCCTCCCGATAGAGAGCAACATCGAGAAGGAGATCGACATGGACGACATCGAGGCGACGGGCAGGTACATCGTCGACTTCGACCAGGGGAAGGAGGACGAGACATACTTCACGCCCGACTACTGCCTGATCCACCTCGACCAGTTCATCGCGCCGGCTGGCTACGCATGGGTGTTCCCGAAGGGGAAGAGCCGCGTCAACATCGGGCTCGGGGTCTCCAAGTCGGGCCTGACCCGTCGCAACAAGAAGTTCAAGCTCAGCGACAACCTCCAGAACCTGATCGACAAGTACATGAAGGACAACCCCTCAATAAAGAACCCGCGGCTCTCTACGGGTCCCGAATTTGACGGGAACTCGAAGGGTAACTGGCAGGTCCCGGTCAGGAGGCACAACGACTGTATGGTCGCCAACGGTTTCGCCCTTGTCGGAGACGCAGCGTGGCTCCCCAGGCCGCTCGACGCAGGCGGGATAGGGCCTTCGATGTACGCCAGCGTGATACTCGGGAAGGTGGTGGCGCAGTCCCTGCAGGCGAACGACTTCAGCCAGGAGGCGCTCTGGGGCTACAACGTCGAATACATGACCACGCACGGGTACCAGATGGCGAGCTTCGAGGTCCTCCGGAGGTACCTCCAGACCCTGACGAACGAGCAGATCAACTACGGCATGAAGCACTTCCTTTCGGAGGACGATGTCAGGGCGATAGGCGAGAGGCGCCATCCCGAGTTCAACAGGGTCCAGATGATGAACCCCATACTCCTGCTGAGGGCGCTCAGCGAGTACGAGCTCGCCAAGGGGCTCAGGTATACGGCCAAGAAGAGCCAGACGCTGGTCGAGCACAACCTCAACTATCCCAAGTCGCCCAAGGGTTTCGCAGACTGGCGGAAGATGCTTCTCAAGGAGATAGACGAGACCACCGAGCGGTTCAAGCCAATCGAGGTGGCCGAGTAGGTGCCGAGGCTCGACGACGACATAGTCGCCCTCTGGAAGGAGCTCAGCCCGTCGTCGGCCTATCTTCTCGGCTGGGACGAATTCGCGGGGATGCTTTTCATCCCCGGCGAGCAGAACATCAAAGACGCGCTGGAGAGGGTGCGCGCCCTGAGGAGGCGGGCCGAGAACGACGTCCAGGCGAAGGTCCTGGACAGCATAGAGATCGGACTTCTGCTCCCGGAACCCCAGCCGGTCCTCGACGACATCGTCGGAGCGATATTCACTCACCTTACGAAGGAGGGAGTGAACGAGAAGCACCTCACGTCGCTCATATCGGGCGCATCGAAGGCGCTGGATGCCACCCAGAAGAGGTTCAGGGGGATGAAGGTGCCGTCCGCTGTCAAGGCGCTGACGCTCTACAGGCTGGACGGGGTCCTCGAGATCCTCGCGTCCGTGAAACGTGCCACCAAGAGCAAGAAGCTGAAGGAGGACTGCGACCGTCTCGCCGAGAAGGTCAAGAAGTTTGTCGCGCAGTACGAGCTGGAAGGTTTCGGAAAGGGTACCTTCGAAGAGGTGGAGAAGGTCTTCCAGACGCACAAGTTCGCGCTCGGGAGAGAGAAGTTCTATCGCGCCGCCCTTGAGGGAGGCTTCGACTACAACGAGACTCCCGACGAGCTCGAGCAGAAAGCCCTGAAATGGATAGACGAGGAGCTGCCGAGGTACCTGGACGTCGTCAAGAGGCTGGCGAAGCACTACAGGTGCGAGGCGACTCCGGAGGCAGTGGAGCGCAAGGTCGTCGAGAGGCAGGAGCTGAAACCTCAGCAGCTGCTGAGGATTACCAACTCGATCCGGAAGGTGATCCAGGATTTCACGGACGAATCGGTAGTCAGGATAAACAAGAAGTACAAGACGAAGGTGATAGAGACGCCGTTGTACCTGAGCGGCACCATGCCGACCGGTGCCGCGAGCTTCTTCGACACGTTCACCAAGAAACCCTTCCAGGTGTACTTCCTCACGACCGACCCCAGGCGCGACCCCCCCAAGTCGGTCTCCCAGCTCATAGACCTCCTGGTCCACGAGGAGTACGGCCACTGCGTCAACCACTCCAACAGCGTGCTCGGCTTTGGAGGGGGCAAGCCCTCCCAGATAGAGCTGATCAGCACGCTGCTGATCGGACCCGTGAGCGAGGGATTGTCATTCAACAGGGAGAGGGAGTTCATGGAGGCCTCGCTCGCCCTCAAGGGCAAGGAGCCGTTGAGCAGGGCCGAGAAGAGCTACATCGCGCTCCTCGACAAGTACGGCGGGTTCGACCTGCTCAACATGGAGCTGGAGTTCGAGATCAGGAAGTGGAGGCTGATCAGGTTCCTCCGCGTCATAGGAGACGTCCGGATCAATACGAACAAGCAGGGTCTGTTCGAGTTCATCGACTGGGCCCACAAGTACACGGGCGTACCGAGGAGCAACGTCTACTATCAGCTCTTCCCCGCGCACGAGGGGATATTCCCGGGCTACGCGACCTGCTATGCCGTCGTCGGCGAGGAGATACACGCCATAGAGGACAGAATAAAGGACCCCAAAAAGAGGATAAAGTTCTCCACCTATCTCACCGGGATAGGGTTCCCCCCTAGAAGCGTCTACAGGCAGAGGCTGGAGGATTTCGCCGCTTCCCTCGAGTAGGCGCGCGTTGCCGAGAAGAGAAGGTTCAAATAAATTGTGACTGCGGCGGGGCATCAGGGGCCTGATCGATGACAAAGACCATCGTGACGTTCAGGGGCTTCGTCAGGCACATCGTCTGGCTCGTCCTCTGGCTGGTGGTCATCGCAGCGGTCGCCTCGGTGCCTGCATACTTCATCCTCAACGTGTTCGGGATAAACCTGCTCAGCCTCCTCAAGCTCGTCCTCGCAAACCCGCAGGTGCTGCCGAACTTCATGATGTCCCTCATGCAGAACGAACCGACCAGGAGCCTCTTCCTGTTCACCACCTTCCCGGGATTCACATTCGCGGCGCTCTTCTCCAGCATCCTCATGATCTGGGTCGAGCGGAAGTTCGTGGCAAAGATACAGCTCAGGGTCGGCCCGCAGTACGCCGGTAAGTACGGCGGCATATTGCAGAACTTCGCGGACCTCTTCAAGTTGCTGTTCAAGGAGATAATAATCCCGGACAAGGCGGACAAGAAGGTCTTCCTCGCCGTGCCGCTGGCGCTCATGTTCGTGGCCGGGGCTCTCTTGGCGCTCGTCCCCGTCGGACCGGATTACTACATCGCCAACCCGTCGGTGGGTGTAGTGCTCGTGTTCGCCCTCATAGGGTTCTCCCCGATAATCGCCCTGCTCGCCGGTTGGGCGAGCAACAGCAAGTATTCGTTCCTGGGCGGTCTCAGGGCGCTCCATCAGATGGTAGCCTACGAGATACCCATGATCCTGTCGGTGCTCGGAGTCGTGGTGCTGTCGGGCTCGCTCAGCCTCGTCAGTATCGTGCAGGCGCAGAGCGGCATCTGGTTCATCGTCCTGCAGCCGGTCGGCGCGCTGGTCTTCTTCGTCGCCGTGCTCGCAGAGCTGGAACGGATACCCTTCGACCTGCCCGAGGCAGACTCGGAGCTGGTCGCCGGATGGCAGACGGAGTACTCCGGGATGACCTTCGGGATATTCACCCTCGCGACCTACATCAAGTTCTACGCGCTCTCGGGCATCTTCACCGTCTTCTTCCTGGGAGGGTGGTACGGTCCCTCGCCGGTCCCGCCGGAGGTCTGGTTCGTCCTCAAGACCTTCTTCGTCATGCTCCTGATGATGCTCCCTCGGGCCGTGATGCCCAGGGTCCGGATAGACACGCTGCTCCGGGGCGGCTGGTCGAAGCTGATGCTTCTCACGTTCGTGAACCTGTTCCTGGCGCTCCTGATCGTCTCTCTGGGTCTCTACCATATAGGAGGCCTCTGAGGTGACCGGTGAGATGGCTCCTGAGCCGCGCTCCAAGAGGGGCATCCTATCATCCGTCAGGGCCGCGCTCGTCTCTACGTGGTCCGGGATACGCCACTTCTTCAAGCCGCGCCTGACCCTCAAATATCCCGACCAGAAGCTGGACCTCCAGGGTCCCGGATACCAGTTCGACGCGAAGGCCGGCGTCGGCAGACCCGGCTTCAAGGGGAGGCACCTGCTCATCGAGGACAAGTGCACCGGTTGCCAGCTCTGCGCCATCGCCTGCGACGGCATAGCCGTAGCGATAGAGATGCAGGACCTCTCCCTAAAGAGGCCTCACAACAAGAAGGACATCTGGCCGGCCGTTGACTATGGCAGGTGTGTTCCGCCATCGACCCCGATAATCACGCTAGATGGAATCAAGCCGATCTCCGACATCAAAGTAGGAGACTCTGTTCTCACTCACGCTGGCGTCTTCCGAAAGGTGACCCAACTATTTAGCAGGCACTACACTGGAAAATTGTACACTTTCAGGACGCTGGGCAATTTCGAGGCGCTAACCACCACTGAGGACCACCCAATTTTGGTCTATGAGAAGGAAGGGGTGTCTTGGAGATTCGCGAACGAGATTAGCAATCGGACATTATTGACTAGACCCATCATCCAAGAAGAGCTCCCCAAGGAAGAGATCCAATTCACATACGAGCTTTACCATCCTGGTGGAAAAGGCGGCTCATTTACAACCGAGTTAGTGTTACTGAAGTGCACTCCAGAGCTCATGAGGCTGATAGGATACTATCTAGCAGAGGGCGCATCCGACAGGTACCGAGTCTCGTTCGACATCAACAAGAATGAAGAGCTCTTGAAACAGGACATAGTGGCATCGGTCAGGAAAGTGTTCGGCGCCGACGTCTCTGAGAAACCTGATCCAGATTCACAGGGTCTGAAGTTATGCGTCGACTCAGTCAGAGTATCATCGTTCTTTTCGCAATTCGGCCACCATTGCGATACAAAAAAGCTCCCTTGGTGGATGGTCATGCTCCCGAAGGAAAATATTGCGGACATTGTTCGGGCGGAATTCTGGGGCGATGGCCATTACTGCAATAAACAATACCGGTACAAGACAGCCATTCACTCGAACTACTTTGTTATCCGGACGACGTCCAAGGTATTGGGTCAAGAAATTCAGTATATGCTCGGTCGTCTCGGAATAGTGGCCTCTGTTAGCACGAACCGACAGAAGGACAGGAAGCTATGTTACTCGGTAACAGTTCATTCCCCATACATGGAGACGATGGGGAATCTCGTCAAGGTCCCGGCAAAAAACAATGAGACCTCCCATAGTTACATCCACATCATCGACGGGATGATTGTCTCTCCTGTTGTGAGAATCGAATCCAGCGACGTGGAGGACTTTCTTGTCCATAATTTGGAGATAGAAGGAGATAATAGCTATATTGCTGCAAATATTGCAGTGCATAATTGCGTTTTTTGCGGGTTATGTGTGGACGCGTGTCCCTTCGACGCCCTCGTCATGACCAACGAGTACGAGCTCTCCGCCTACGACAGGGCCAGCCTGAAGTACACCCCGGAGATGCTCTTCGTCCCCCCCAAACCCACGGGGACTTTCAAGGTGAAGATAGACCCGGAACGAGGAACCGCGAAGCATGGTTGACCTGACCGACGTCGCGTTCGCGGGCATGGCGGTGGTCATCGTCGGCGGAGCGATATCGGCGCTCGAAGCGAGGGAGATCGTCTACGGGGCGATCGGGCTGGCCTTCAGCTTCTTCGGGGTGGCCGGTCTGTTCTTCCTGCTCGACGCTCCCTTCGTCGCAGTCTTCCAGATAACCGTCTACATAGGCGCCGTCGCCGTACTGATCCTCTTCACGGTGATGCTCGTGCGGGAGGGTCGCTGGATGCGCGATTCCCTCGGCTCCCTCGAAAGGCTCGTGGGGATCTTCACGGCGGTGGTGCTCGCCGCCTCGCTCGCACTCGCATTCGCGGCCTCACATCTGCTGAATTCGGTCGAGGCGTCGACCGCACCGAGCTTCGTCGGGATAGGGCAGTTCATCGCAGGGCCCTTCGCGCCGGCGCTCGAGCTCCTGGCGCTCGTCCTCGCCGCTGCGGTACTCGGGGCGATGATGTTAGCCAAGGTGGAGAGGAAGGACAATCCATGATAGCGCTGTACGACTATCTCGTCGTGTCTGCGGCGCTGTTCGCCGTGGGCGTCTACGGCCTCGTAACCAAGAGGAATGCGATGCGGCTCGTCTTCTCGGTCGAGATGCTCATCAATGCGGCGAACATCAACTTCATCGCCTTCAACAGGTACCTCTGGGCGACGGCGCCGTTCGGCCAGACGGTGGTCCTCTTCTCGATAGCCCTCGCCGCGGGCGAGGCTGCGGTCATCCTCGCGGTGGTGGTCGTGGCCTACCGGGTTCATGACGACGTCGACGTGAGCGAGCTCAAGAGCCTCGAGGGATGATGAAGATACAGGACATCGTAGCCGATCGTATTCGCAGCCAGCGTGCTTCGGAGCCGGCCTCGCGCGCATCGCCCCGTCTCCAGGGTGAAATCCACTGACCATCCCGTACGTCCTTCTCCAGATGGTCGCCGTCCCGCTCGTCTTTGCCGTTGTGGTCTTCGCCTTGGGAGGTCGGATGGGGAAGCGGGTCGGCTGGCTGGCCTTCGTGGCGTTGCTCTACACGACCATCCTGATGGTCTTGGTCGGTCTGGGGCTGTACAATGGCGGGTCGCTGGCGCCGGAGACCTATTCGTGGGGTCCCGTATCGATCCTGGGGTTTGGGTTCCTCGCAGACGACCTGAGCCTTCCAGTGGCCCTGGTGATGAACATCGTCTGCGCGGCGACGGCCGTGTACTCGATGGACTACATGAAGCACCGCCTCGAGGTGATGTACGGCGAGGAGAAGAAGGGGCAATACTCCCTCTACTTCCTCAACTTCATGCTGCTCGACGCGGGCCTGATTGGGACCGCCCTGGCGACCAACCTGATAGAGCTGTACCTGTTCGTCGAGCTTATGCTGATACCTTCTGCCTTCATGGTCGCGCTCTTCGGGTACACCAACAGGGAGAGGACGGCTATCATGTACTTCCTATGGAACCACCTCGGTGCCTTCATCTTCTTCGCCGGGATAATCCTCGCCTACGTCGGGACGGGGAGCTTTGAGATCTCCTCCCTAGGAAACCTTCACGTCGGGACGCTGGCGTATTGGGCGGCCGGCCTGATCCTCCTTGGTTGGCTGATCAAGATGGCCGTCTTCGGCGTCCACATCTGGCTTCCCACGGCCCACGCCGAGCACCCGACCTCCTTCGCCCCGTTCATCGTCACGATAGTGGGGGTCGGCAACTATGTGGTAGTCCGGCTTCTCGTCCAATATATGCCGTTAGCCTTCGCTCCGTTCGCCTTCCCGCTCATGGTCGTCGCGGTGGCGACCATGATCTACGGAGGGGCGATGACCATGATACAGAGCGACGTCAAGTATCTCTATGCCTGGTCGACCATCAGCCAGAACGCCTACTCTCTGCTCGGAATCGGCAGCCTGAGCCTCCTCGGGGTCTCCGGGGGATTGTTCTACTTCCTCAATCACATCATTGGGAAGACGATTCTGTTCTGCATCGCGGGCATCCTCATCTGCCAGGTAGGGACCAGGGACATGCGAAAGATGGGCGGCCTCGCCGGCAAGATGCCCATCACCGCGACGCTGTGCGTCATCGGGTCGATGATCCTCTCGGCCGTCCCGCCGACTGGGGGCTTCCAGGCGGAGTGGATTCTCTTCGCGGGGGTTCTCCGCCAGGGCGTGACCGGCGTCCCCGGCTGGGACCTTGCCGTGGGGATCGTGGGGCTGGCTTCGACGGTGCTGACGGTCGCCTACACCTTCTGGCCCGTCAGACGGATGTTCTTCGGGGCGCTCCCAGCGGAGCTCTCTCAGGTCAAGGAGGCGCCGCTTACGATGACCCTCCCGCTGCTCTTCCTGGCGGGTCTCTCGATCGTCATCGGGATATACCCGGACCTCATCTTCAAGTTCCTCTATCACTACGCCAGCATGCTGCCGTTGGGAGGCTCCTAGCATGAGCGCAGTGATGATACCATCCTATTACGTCTGGATGATATTCATCGTGCCGTTCGTCGGAGCTCTCGTCGCGCCGCTGACGGGCAAGACCCGCGCAAGGGACTACATCGCGGTGCTCTTCGCCCTGGTCTCGGCTCTCTTTACGCTGCTGCTCCTCCTCCCCATACTCGAGGGCAAGACGATCTCCCTCTACAACTCGTTGATCCCGACCTCCGTCCCTTGGATCCCGGAGCTCGGGGTCAACGTCGGGGTGCTCTCAGACCCCTACACCATCATCATATCCAGCCTGGTCGCCTGGATCAGCTTCCTCGTGATGGTCTACAGCCTGGACTACATGAAGGGCGACAGCGGGCTGACCAGGTACTGGTTCTTCATGAACTTCTTCATCGGGAGCATGCAGCTGATAGTGCTCTCTGACAACCTCCTCACCCTCTTCATCGGATTTGAGGGCGTGGGCCTCTGCAGCTACGCGCTCATCGGCTACTACTACCACGACGAGAAGGAGAACTGGGTCGGGACGCCCGGGTACAAGGTGCTCGGAGAGGAGCAGGCGTATCCGCCGTCGCACGCGGGGATGAAGGCCTTCTTCATGACGAGGGTCGGCGACATCGCGATGCTCGCGGGGCTCCTCATACTCTTCATCTACGCCGGCACCTTCAACTTCCAGCAGCTCGTCTCCTCTCCGAACTGGGCCACGGCGCTCGCCAAGAACGACCTTCTCGTCCCGGCGGCGCTCTTGATATTCGGAGGTGCAGTCGGCAAGTCGGCGCAATTCCCACTAGTCGAGTGGCTTCCCGACGCCATGGCGGGCCCCGCTCCGGTCTCGGCCCTGATTCACGCTGCGACCATGGTCAACGCTGGGGTGGTCCTCGTCGCGCGCATAGGCCCGGTCTTCTACTTCGCCCTGCTCGCGAACCCGTCGCTGATCCAGCCGTTCTTCATCACGGTCGCATGGATAGGCGCGTTCACCGCCTTCCTGGCCGCCACGCAGGCGACGGTCGGGTTCGAGCTCAAGAAGATACTCGCCTACTCCACGGTCTCCCAGATAGGCTACATGATGCTCGCCCTGGGTCTGGCGGGGCTGTCGACGAGCTTCGCGCAGGGCCTCTCCGCAGGTCTTTTCCAGCTGATGAGCCACGCGGTGTTCAAGGCCGCGCTCTTCCTCATGGCGGGGGTCCTGATCCACTCGGCCCACTCCAAGTACATCAACGAGATGGGCGGCATGAAGGACCGGCTGAAGCTCACTTTCGCCGTCTTCCTGATAGCGGTCGCGTCGCTCTCGGGGATTCCTCCCCTCAGCGGCTTCTGGGCCAAGGATGCCGTCCTCGGGATCGCATGGAGCTCCGGCCAGTTCGGCCTCTTCATCGTGGGCAGCCTGACCGCTGGCATCACGGCCTTCTACGCGTTCAGGATGCTCGGGATCGTCTTCTTCGGCCAGAAGAGTTCGCACCTGACGGAGGTCGAAGCAGGAGGCCACCCCGTCCACGAGGCGGGGCCTCTAAGCTGGGTTCCATACACCATTCTTGCGTCCGGCACGGTCGTCCTCGGGATCCTTGGCTTCTTCGACATAGAGGGCTTCTTGGATTCTGCCGCCAACACGTATCTGCGCAGCCTCCTCCCCTCGGGGTCCGGCGCGGTCCTTAGCGGGACGAGCTTGTCGTTCAACCTTACGGCTGCCGGGATAACTCTCGCATTGGTCGCGGTGGGCCTGCTCATCGCGAGCCAGCTCTATTTCCTGCGTCAGGGCTCGGCAGACCGGATCGTAGCAAGCTCGGCGTTCCTGCGCGGCCTACATACCTTCCTTGAAAACCGGTGGTACATCAACGCCGTCTACTACAAGGTCTTCGTCGACGCGCCGCTCGCCGCCGCGACCTGGACCCACATCCACTTTGAGTGGGGGGTCCTTCAGCGGGTCAACACGGGCGCCGAGGCGCTCGCCAAGGACCTTTCGGCCGGCGGGGGATGGCTCGACACAAGCGTGATCGATCGTCTTGCCAACCGCATCGCAGACGCTGGCCAGGCAGTCTCGCGCACCGCGAGGAAGATTCAGACAGGTATCGTCGAGAACTACGCGCTGGTGCTGATTCTGGGCCTCCTCGTCATGCTGCTGCTCTTCATACTTCTGACGGGGTTGTACACCAGCGTATGAACCCAATACTCGCGCTTCTGGTCCTGATACCGCTCGCGGGCTCGCCGCTCTCGTACCTGCTCGTGAAGCGTGACAGAGAGAGCGGGATCGCAGTGACCCTCGCGGTCGCGCTGGTGACGCTCGGCCTCGCCGTCTACTCGTTCTGGTATGTGTACGCGCACGTCCCGGCAATAGGAGACTATACCCTCATGGGGAGCTACCAGTGGGTGAGCACTCCTAACTTCGGCATCGACCTCCTCTTCGGGGTCGACGGACTGAGCTCCCCGCTAATTCTCGCGACAGCCGCGCTCACGGTCTTCGCGATCATCGGCTCCCGGAGGCTTATACACGGCGGTTCTCCGCCATACTTCGCCCTCCTGCTGCTCTTCGAAGGCGCGATCATGGGTGTCTTCACCTCGCTCAACCTGGTCGTGTTCTACGTCTTCTGGGAGCTCGTCATGATCCCGATGTTCTTCCTGATCGGGGTCTGGGGAGGCGACAAGAGAAGATACGCCGCGATGAAGTTCATGATCTTCATCTTCGTGGGGAGCACGGTGATGCTGCTCGCGTTCCTGGCGGCGTATCTGGACGTCAGCCCGTTCTCCTTTGACATCCCGACACTCGCTGGCAAGATTCCTGACGGGCTGCAGTACCTCCCGCTGCTCGCATCGTTCATTGGCTTCGCCGTGAAGCTGCCGGTCGTCCCGTTCCACAGCTGGCTCCCCGACGCATACTCGCAGGCCCCGGCTCCGGTGGCCGTGCTGCTCGCCGGCGTCCAGTCGGCGATGGGCGGGTACGGCATCATCAGGATTAGCATCGGGCTCTTCCCATACGCGGCTGCCCAGTGGGCGTGGGCGTTCCTGCTGCTTGGGATCGTCACCATGTTCTACGGAGCCATCGTCGCGCTCCTTGCGAAGGAGCTCAAGAGGATGTTCGCCTACACCAGCCTGAACCACATGGGGTTCGTCCTCTTCGGAGCCTTCGCCACCGTAATCTCGGGGAACGCCCTGGGAATGGAAGGGGCGATATTCCAGATGTTCGTCCACGCCTTCACCGCGGGCTCGCTCTTCATGGTGGCGGGCTACATCCAGCAGCAGGCCGGGACCACCGAGATCTCGCAGTTGAAGGGGCTTCGGAATACGATGCCCAGGACGGCGGGGCTGCTCGTGGCCGCCGCCGGCGCTGCGATGGCGCTCCCTCCGTTCGGGAGCTTCCTGGCGGAGATCGCAGTGATAGCGGGGGGCATCCAGGCAAACGCGTACACGGGGGTCACTGTGCTCGTGCCCGTCCTGACTGGCGGTTACCTGCTCTGGATGATCAGGAGGGTCGTCCTGACGCCCGCGGCGGAGCATTTCCAGGTCAGGGACATGCCATGGCTCGACGCCGCGACCCTGGCGATGTACCTCATCCCGCTGATACTTCTCATCGTCTTCTCCGCCCTGATACTCACTCCGGCCGCACCAGTCGCACAGTGGGTTGTCCACCTGACCGGAGGCCCATGAGATGGACTACATACTCTTCGCTGCGGTCGCCATGGCCGCAGCCGCTCTGGGCACACCATTCTTCCAGCTGAACAGAGCGCGGGGTCGTGCCCCCGGCTACCTTCTTGCAGTCGCGCTCACTGCCGCGATCATCCTCGTGGCGCTCAACACGCTCTCCCCGCAGCCCGTCCCGGAATTCGGGACTCTCCTCACTTCTGACGCTCTCGGGGGTCTGTTCGCCCTCGTAACGCTCTCGGTGACGCTCGCCGTGACGGTCTTCTCCCTCCCGACGATCTCGATCAGAGCCAACGGGCCGCTGTATTATTCACTCCTGGCCTTCTCGGCGCTCGGGATGCTCTTCCTGTCCTACGCCGCCGACCTGCTTATCCTCTTCGTAGCATGGGAGCTGATGAGCCTCCCCACGTATGCGCTGGCCGGTTTCGACAAGAACCGGAAGGAGTCCAACGAGGCCTCGGCAAAGTACGCCATACTAGGCGCGCTCTCCTCGGCGATCATTCTCTACGCGATCAGCCTCAGCTACGGGCTGGCCGGCAGCACGCAGATTTCGACCGTCGTAAGGGCGTTCGCCGCACAGTCCACCGACCCTCTATCCATGATTGCGATCCTGCTCTTCATAGTCGGTTTCGGGTTCAAGATGTCGATAGTCCCGTTCCACATGTGGGTGCCAGATGCATACGAGGGCGCGCCCATCACGATCAGCACGCTTTTTGCCGCCGCGACGAAGAAGGCCGGTTTCGTCGCCGCCATAAGGGTGGTCCTCGTCGCCTCCACGGTCTACGCAGTCACCCAGGGTTCGATCTTCACGATCCCGAACATCTTCGCGGTACTTGCCTTGCTGACGATGACGCTCGGAAACCTCGCGGCGCTGACGCAGAAGAGTATGACGCGACTCCTGGCTTATTCGAGCATCTCCCAGGCTGGGTACATACTGATCGGCTTTGTCATCTTCTCGTACGCTCAGGCGAACCCTGCTTACGCCCTGGACGGCACCATTGGGATGACGGGGGCGCTGTTCCACATCATCAACCACTCAATCATGGTTACCGCAGCGTTCCTCGCTGCCGGACTCGTCCTGATAGGTCTGAAACGTGTTGACCTCGGCGCCTTCGAGGGGCTGGCCAAGAGGGCTCCTATCACCTCCTTCACGCTCTCGGTCTCGCTGCTGGCGCTCGCGGGTGTCCCCCCGCTGAACGGCTTCTGGAGCAAGCTGCTCCTCTTCCTTTCGGTAGTAAACGGACCCTACGCGTGGCTCGCCGTCGCGGCCGTGCTGAACAGCGCCTTTAGCGTGGCGTATTATGTCTGGATAATCAAGAGGATGTACATGGACGAGCCGGAGAGCCACGAGAAAATGAACGAACCGCTCACCTACGTGCTGATCTTCGCGGTGCTCACGGCGCTGATAATCGGTCTCGGCCTATTCCCACAGCTCGGGATAAACTTCGCTCAGAGCGCGATACCCTAAGCCCCAGGTCGCGAACTAAAAGTCTCTCTGCACCGAGAAGTCAGTTAGTTCGAGCAGGAGCCTTCTCGCCTTGCCGTCGGCGATGAGTTCGAGCTGCTCCTTGGCCTTCTTCGCATAGCTGTCCGTCAGCGAGCTCAGCTTGGAGATGATCGAGCTCTCCTCGTTGCTCTGCTTCAGGGCCATCGTAACCTTGTCCTTCGCACCCCAGTCCAGCATGTCGTCGTGGACCTGGTAGGCTATCCCAAGGTACTTCCCATAGTTCGACAGGGCTTCGATCTGCTTGTTCGTCCCTCCACCGATGACGCCGCCCAGCTCCGTCGCGGTCTGGAACAGCGCCGCGGTCTTGTTGTAGATGATGTCGACGTATTCGTCCCAGTCGAGCTTGTAGGTCATCGGGTCTATGGTCAGCTCCATGTACTCTCCTTCGCACATCCTCAGGGCGGCCTTGCTTAGCGTGTGGGCGACCCTCTTGTCGCTGTATCTCGCGGCTATCGCAAGGATCATGGAGAAGACGAAATCGGCCGTCAGCAGAGAGGCGCTGTAGCCATACCTGACGTGAAACGCCGCCTTGCCCCTCCTCGAGACCTCCTGGTCTATGATGTCGTCGTGGATTATGGATTCGGCGTGGAGCAGTTCCACCGCGACGGCCGCGTCGAGAATCGAGTCGTCCTTCGAGCCCACCGACTCAGCTGAGAGCATCGCCGCCATGGGCCTGATCCTCTTTCCTCCTTCTAGGGCATACTTTAGTGGCCCGAAAAAGCGCGAGTTCGCATATCTCTCGAGCTCACGGTCTATCGCGATGCTCGTGCGGTCAAGGTAGTCCTTAGTCTTCAGCGTGATTTCTTCCAGGAACCTCGGGTCTCTTTCGACCAATAGTTGGAACCTTTTCCGCTCTCGTTGCCTCGGACGATATATAACGATTACCGGCGCGTGGACCGCTCTGTCCGGGCGCCCTGCGGTCCGGGACTATGCTTATCTTGGGTGCCGTGCTCTCTAATACGTGCTGAAGTATGAGGTCAGACAGCTTCGTCTGGAAGACAAGGGGATGTATTATCTTCCAATCCCGAAGCTGAACGCGGCGCAGTTTCGCTTCATCGGCGCCGACCTCCGTGCCCGCGGCTTCTCTGTTGCTCTTAATGAAAGACTGATGGCTCGGATGGGCGATAGCAGGATGGTGATGAGCCCGGAGGGATTGGCTTGGTCGTCCTCCGAACTCCTGGATGCCGTCGTTCCCTCCGTCGCCCGCGTCCTCGATTTCCCGAAGGCTCCATCCGTGGCAAATCCCTACTTTGTCCTGAAGAAGAGCCACGGAGGTTTCCAAATACAGTTCTTCCCCAGGCTGGAGGGGCTCGGCCGATGGAGTTCGCTCAGGCGCCAGGGGGAGTGCGGCCTCACCCCTGATGAGGCCGTTGTCCTGGAGGGTCTGCTGCGAGACTCAGAGGATGAAATCGCCTGCGTCACCGACTACCCGACGGAAGGTTGCTCCCCGATGCTGTTCGGCAGACACCAGTACTACTCCTCCGTCGTTCCAGCAGCGGAGTTCCTGTCCAACCTGCGGACGATCTCGAAGAGGTCCTCCAGGAACTGCTACATCCCCAGGACGTCGGTCCTAAAGACAAAGAACGGGCCAACCGTAGTGGAGACTTCGCTATGGGCGGAGCTCGGCCAGTGGTGCTTCCTCGAACTCGCCCCCCAAAACCTCTAATCCAGGAGATTGACGAGGGGAGGCCTAGGCCCCGGTAGTACAGAGTACCATACGTATAGCCCGGTCAAACTCGGAAGGGTATCGAAAGTATGTCGGCCTTTCGAGTCGATGAGCGCGGGTTCGAATCCCGCCCGGGGCACATTTCTCAATCGAGAGGGAATTTCGTACGAATGGAGGGAATTTGAACCGTAAAGTGGGGGATCCAAACCCAAGTTCCAAGTTTCGTTGGTAATGTCTTCATTTTGACCCACGAGACCCTCTCAGAGCTTGTTGATGGGCACGAGCGACCGAGCCATCCTATAGAAGGAGTAAGCGAAGAGGATTTCCGGTAGCACATCGACTATCTGGGTACTTGGCGCGACGATGAACAACACAAACCCCACGACAGCGATAGCGAACCACTTCGCATGATTTCGAAAGGTCAGGTCACGAGTCCTGATGCTTCCCACAACGAGTACGGCAAATGCGTATGCGAGGGCGACCAGAATGGGCACGATCGTTACTCCGTTTGTAGAAAACGTTGTGATGGAATCCACGATGCCAAATACGTAGTAGCCGGTACCGATGACGTAAAAGGCAAGCCCGAGAGCTACTCCCAGCCAGTAGAGAGGCCTGGCCCTCTTCCAACCGACGATATCCTTTCTAAGATAGTCAAGGCGAATGAGGGTGCCGGCGGTCCGGTCGACCCAGACGGCGAGGGCTGCGAAGGTTAAGAGGACGACTACGTCGTAGAAGAGAAACCGGGCGAGTTCCTCGTATGAGGGAAAGAGAACGTCGATGCGGTTGAAGCCCACGAAGGTTACGCCGAAGAGAATCGACAAGGTCCCCAGCCAGAGCGCCCTACTCTTGTACAGGGGTACAGCGAGCCCGTTGCGCACGTTGAATGAAAGGTAGGCCGCATAGAACAGAACGACCGCCGAGACAGCGGATACCGCAAAATCTGTCAGCTCAGCGATCGGGATTTCACTTGACATACGCGCTGGCCTCCATTCCGTTACGTGTAATCGAGAAATTATAGTAGCCCGCCTCGGGTGGCGCACCTCTCATCTTCTTCACGCGGAGGAGCGGGACCAGCCTGAGACCGTCTTCAAAGAACCTCAACTCTATGACTCCGTCGAAGAGCTGCTGCATCGCGGCGATGACCTGGGGCGCGTGCATCCCTTCTTCGATGGTCCCGAACAGGACCGCGTCGTACCGTTTCACCTCCAAGATGAGCTGAGCAAGGAACTTGTAGACCGTCTCAGGAGGGTTCAGCATCAGGAAGGGAGAGAACGAATCGATTACTAGCCTTATCCTTCGGTCCGCATTCTTCTTCAGGATTTCTTTCAGGTTGAAAGAGATGCTCGAGAGGTCGTTGATGTCATACTTCAGCTGACCTCCCTCGGAGGCGAACCACAAGGGAACTTTCTCTGATGCGTCGAGCCCGAACGCCTTGATGTCGTCGAGGACATCGCGGACGGTCAGGGTTGTGGCGTATACGCAAAAATCGCCCCGCTCCAGGCCAGACAAGGCAAACCCGTAGCCAAGGGCTTCCTTCCCTATCCCTGGAGGTCCGATGACGAGGATGGCGGAGCGGTCAGGATAGCCTTCGCTTCCAATGAGCTTGTCCAACGCTGGAAAGCCGCTCGAAACCAAACGATGCCGCTTAAATTAGGAGGGCGACTGAGATAAGCGTATTCCACGGGCGTGAGCGCCGCGAAGGTGGGGATTTGAACTTAAGGTTCAGGGTTACGCCCGTGGCATCTAAGCCCACGGGATCAGTTATCCCATCGGCTATTTTCGAGGGGGGCGCGGTAGGGCACTTGACAAGTTGGTGTTAAGCCCGCCAGGGACACCTAAACCTACAGGTTCGATTCCCTCTCCGGTTTCTTGAGTTTTGATTGACTGGAGTACGAGGTACCTATGCCGCTCCCGCGCCGGTGATGGGAGACGGGTAAGAGGAATCGCAACGGCCGTGCCCAAACAGGCACCTAATCATTATGTGATTCAATGCTGTAACGAAGCGTCCGTGTTATGCTACTGCCGAATGCATGCGTCGGATAATAGCGGCAAGACAGTATTACTCTTGTTGATTTTGATGCTTCGGTCTCTTTATTCGCAAACAGTGGTATTCATGACAATCAAGCCTGATTCGATAGCCAGAACAAGGAATCGCGAAGTAGAAGGTTATCCGGAAACTCTTTGCAGCCCGCTCTTTTCGCATCCTAGCCTCAAAGATGAAACGGAAAATGCGCGCCGCGCATAGGATTGTTCACCTCGCAGTGCCGCCGTCGGTAGCAGTTGCGATGATGATCGCGATTTTTGTTGGTTCTGGCATCGCGCTTTCATTCTCAAGTCTTGCATTTCCCACAACTTCGGCGTCTTCATTGGCGAGCAGCTCAGCCTCAGGGATTCCGTTTTCGACTCGCACTCAATATCCTCCGTCATCAATCACTAGCAGGCCGCTTACCGTGGGCGCCGCTACGACTTCTGGGACCTCCGATACATTGTCACAACCAGGCACAGGACTCATCATCCCGTTGTTTACAGAGGACTCAAGTGAGCGTTTGAGCGAGGTTAATGAGATAATTCAAGTCAAACTCGCCTATCCTGTCGTGCCTATGGTAGTAGTTCTCAACCCCGATGGAGGCCCAGGATACTGGGCCGATTCGATGATCGCGAGTGAGGTAAAGGACATGCAAGTGGCGGGGATCATCGTCATCGGGTATGTCCCTACGGGGTGGGCCTCCGCCAGCATTTCTTCCATGGAGTCGGAGATGTTGTCCTATCTTAGTTGGTACGGGGTTAACGGGACCTACCTCGATCAGATGCCGAACTGGAACTACAACAGCCCTACCGGTGCTTGGTATTATGGGGGTCCTAATGGCGAGTTCATTCCGGCATATTTTGCCGCCCTCGACCAGTATGGCAAGTCCATCGGGATGACTGAGGTTGTGGCCAACTCCGGAGCCGACGTCCCTTCCGATTTCATCGGCAGCGTGGACACGATTGGAACCTTTGAGAACGGATACCTTCCTTCACTCTCTCTGACGGCTGGGTGGACTTCTGTTGCTGGCGTGGGCG